>ENA-UOXV01007779-UOXV01007779.1-marine-metagenome-genome-assembly--contig:-NODE-7779-length-10742-cov-6.741274_pt1 | contig 10742 bp, 10 predicted proteins | sample MGYA00238165_ERZ766961 | MGnify/ENA primary metagenome ERZ766961 (study PRJEB28924, sample SAMN03173240) | marine metagenome | biome: Marine; feature: Water; material: Subsurface seawater | place: North... | reverse complement strand
TATGAACTTATAAAATCTTTATCAAATTAAGAAAATTAATCAATAGCAGACCAATCTAAAATCATCTTTTTTATCAATAAAAAATAGGCTTATTTATTAGATAATTTTAAAGATTGTTTTAAAGATATAGTAAAAATATTTATATAAGCTCATATCCTTAATCATTTTTTGATCTGTTTTAGCAAGGAGTGTTGGCGTTTTCATATTAATACCTGAAATTTGAGCAAGTCCAGTAATACCAGGTCTTACTCTAAATACCCCTCTTTTTTTACGCTCATTAATTAATTTTTTTTGATTAAATAAACAAGGTCTAGGTCCAACTAAGCTCATATCTCCAAGTAATACATTTACCAGCTGTGTAATTTCATCAATTTTTGTTGTTCTTAAAAAATTTCCAAATGAAGTTAACTTTATATTTTTTATCAAATGTGTTCCGGCTGATCTCACACCCATGGGCATTGTTCTAAATTTAATTAATGAAAAAGACTTAAGGTTATAACCAACTCGACTTTGTATAAATAAAGGTGATCCATTATCAAATAAACCAATAAAAAATATTAAAATTATTAAAGGTGATAAAAATATTAATCCTATTAATGAAAATAAAAAATCAAAAAAACGTATCATTTTCCCTGAACCATTCGTCTAATCCCCTCTACAACACTTATAGGTGGCGTCCAACTTAATATTTTTTTTGTATATTCACTATCTACTTGTAAAGAGCTAAGTAAACGTTCTATTTCCTTTTTTTTACCAAAAATCAAGGCAGAAAGTTTTAATAGAAAGATAGGTAATTTATATAACTTAACTGATTTATTCATATACAGCCCCATGAGCTTTATTAGATTAGAGGTTGATATATCTTTTGCATCTGAAACTAAAAAAATCTTACCTGCTGCATTAGGATGTTCAATGCATTTAATTAAAAAATCAACTGTATTATCGATTCCAATTATGGATCTTTTATTATTTATACCACCAAAAGGTAAAGGGATATTCAAATTGATTAATTTTTTAAGACGATCTAAATTGCCTTTAACACCTTTTCCATAAACTAAAGGCAAACGTACCACAACTACTTCCAAATTAGTTTCTCTTGCAATTTTCCATAATGCTTTTTCTGCTTCAAACTTGGAAATAGCATAATAATCTTTTGGATTAGCAGAGTCTGTATTAAAAAATTTTTTACAATTTTCACCCTCTTCAGTTGTTTCCCCATTTACTTTAATTGAGCTCAAAAAAATAAATCTTTTTACACCTGCGGCAGCAGCTGCTTGAGCTAGATTTTTGGTATATTCTGAATTCATTGCAAGATAAAATTTTAAATTATTATCTTTGTAATTTAGTGAATTAGTCTTTCCAGCACAGTGAACTACACAATCATACCCCTGAAATTCATCTTTCCAATTAGGTTTAGATCCTATGTCTTCAACTTGTATTTGCATCAATCTAGAAAAATTAACATCTTGGTTTAAATGTCTAGAATACGCCTTTATACTTTTATCTGATTTACTCAATACTTTACATAGGGATCTTCCTATAAAACCGTTTGCTCCTGTGACAATAATTTTTTTCATAATACTAAAATAAAATTTTTATTAATATTTACTTAATCTATTTTCACTATATTGTAATATATAATGGTTTCAAGAAGGTAAAAAATCTAAAAATATAAGTTTAAATTGAAGTTGTGAAAAAAAAAATCCCATTTACTTGCCCCTGTCATTTAAAAAAAAATTTAAAATTTAAAGAGGAATTATATATTTGTGAAAAAATAGAGTGCGAGCATAATAAATTAGAATATGGATTTCCAATTAATAATGCTAAACCTATTTTCGTAAGCGAAATAAAAACTGACACAATTTGTCAAAAAAATAATTACAAAACTTACATCCAAAGGCCTTTTTCTAGATATAAAAAGATAAAGAAAATGTTGATTGGAGAAAGTCAAGTCACAAGAAACAACTGTGATAAATTTATTAAAAAATTATTAGAAAACAATAAAAATCCTAAAGTATTAATAATTGGAGGTGCTGAAAAAGGATCCGGCACTGAAAAATTATGGCTTAACCAAAAAATAGAAATTCATTCAACGGACATATATATTACAGATAACGTTGATTTTATTTGTGATGCTCATTATTTACCTCTAAGTGATAATTATTATGATGGAGTATTTATACAAGCGGTTTTAGAACATGTTGTTCAGCCAGATAAAGTTGTAAAAGAAATCAAAAGAGTTTTAAATACAAATGGCTTAGTTTATGCTGAAACACCTTTTATGCAACAAGTGCATGAAGGTGCATACGACTTTAACCGTTATACAGTTTTGGGTCATAGATATTTGTTCAAAGAATTTGAATTAATTGAAATGGGTGGGAACAAGGGTCCTGACGTAGTATTAACCTGGTCAATTAATTATTTTTTTTGGTCAATCCTCAGAAGCAAAAGTCTAGCAAAAATTATTAGCATAATATTTGGAATAGCAATTTTACCTTTTAAATTTTTAATTAGTAAAAAATCAATGCATGATGCTTCATCTGGTGTATTTTTTCTAGGAAAAAAAGTGAATAATTTTTATTTAAATCACAAAGATTTAATAAAGCTATATAAGGGCCAATTTAAATAAATAAAAATTAGTTAACTTTGTTTAATAAATTATTATAAATTTGCATATGCAACTTGACTACTTTTTCTACCCTGAACTGAGTTTCAGCTAATCTCCTGCCATTTTTTCCCATTTTCAATCTTATACCGGGATTATTAATCAAATATTGTATGGCACTAGCAAGTTTTTTGGGATCCTTTATTGGCACGAGTAATCCTGTTTTGTTTGGAATAATAGCATCGCGACATCCTGGATGGTCTGTTGTTACAACTGCTCTAGATGCTGCCGCTGCTTCTAAGAGGGATTTTGGTAAACCTTCACGGTAGTATGATGGTAAGCATATGATATGTGATTTAGCATATAATTTTGGAATATTTTTTTGGAAACCTATTATCTTGAGAAATGAAATTTTCTTTAGTTTTTTCAGATCATTAGAGCTTAATCCAGTAGGGCTTTTTGTATCTAAATCACCTGCTAAAATAAATTCACATTTAAGGTTATTGCTTTTTAGTATCTTCGCAGCAGATATAAAATCATATACACCTTTGCTTTTTAATAAGCGAGATGCATAACAAACTTTAATTGATCCTTTTGGTTCATTGAGATTATTAAAATTCTGCAACTTAATCCCTGAGCCTTTGATAAATCTTACTTTAGATGGATTTAATGCTCTCCACTCAATTAATAACTTCGAGTCAAATTTATTTTGTAAAATTACAATTTGATTTTTAGGACTAAAAGCTAATTTGAATAAAGGAAATAACAAAAACCGTAATAGTAAACTTTTGAAATCTTTCCTAATAAATAAACTTCCTAAACCTGATACAGCAGTAACTACAGCTGGTATTTTTTGTATTAATGAAACAATTCCTCCATATAAATATGGTTTTATTGTTATTAAATGAACAATATCTGGTTTTTCTTTTTTAAAAAATTTCCAAATTGAATTAAATGTTTTTAGTTCATTAAATAAATTATTACTGCCACGATACATTGGTATAAGATTAAGATTAAAACCTTTTTTCTTTAATGTTTTACAATCTACTCTGTTATTTTCACCGTATCCTATCGTTACATTAAATCCTTTATCTAGCACTGTTTTGGCTATTTCTAATCGGTGGGACACAAAAAAATCCAAATTATTAACAAGAAATATAATTTTTTTATTACTTTTCATAATCTATAAAATTTTTTGAGATCTTAGAATAACAATTTAATTTTTATATATACTTAAATACATTTATATTCTTTTTTTTTAAAAATGATAATATTATAATTTAAAATCTATTTGAGTAGAATTAAATAAATTTTTAAGATCAAAAATTATATGATTTTTTTTACAAAGTTTTTTGATCATCTTTAAACCCATCGATTTAAATTGTTTGTGAGCAACAGCTATCACAACAGCATCATAAGTGTTATTTGATAATTTCAAATTTGGAGAAATATTATAAATTTTTTCTATCCTTTTCTTATCAATGTAAGGATCATATAATGCTAATTTGCATTTTTGTTTTTTTAATTTAAAAACAATGTTGGCAACTCCAGAATTTCGTAAATCAGAACAATTTTCTTTAAAAGTTAAGCCCATAATTAAAACTTTTGATCCCTTAATTTTTATTTTTTTTAATTTCATATTTTCTAAAAGCTTGGATGCAACATATTTACTCATATTGTCATTAACTTCTCTGCCTGCTAAAATAATTTTAGGATTATAGCCAATCTTTTTTGCTTTAAATGTTAGATAATAAGGATCAACACCAATACAGTGGCCACCAACTAGCCCAGGTTCAAACGGTAAAAAATTCCATTTTGTTTTAGCTGCTTTTAATACAGCCTGTGTATCAATATTCATTTTATTGAATAAAATTGATAGCTCGTTAATTAATGCAATATTTAAGTCACGTTGGGTATTTTCAATAACTTTTGCAGCCTCTGCAATTTTTATAGATTTAGCTTTGTGTGTGCCGATAGTTATAATCTCTTTATATAAGTTATCCACTAAGCTTGCAATTTTAGGTGTTGAACCAGAAGTTACTTTTTTAATATTTGAAATGGTATGTTTTTTATCACCTGGATTTATACGTTCTGGGCTATAGCCACAAAAAAAATTTTTGTTAAATTTCAATTTTGAGACTTTTTCTAAAATAGGTACACATACCTCCTCTATACAACCTGGATAAACTGTAGATTCATAAATGACTAAGCTCCCTGATTTTAAAAACTGCCCAACTAATTCGCTAGCTGTTATCAATGGATTTAAATCTGGTTTTTTAAGTTTATTGATTGGAGTTGGTACTGTAATTATAAAACAATTAATAGAACAGAGCTGCTTTTTATCTTTAATAAAAATTAAATTTTTATAATTTTTGATTTGGTTTTTTTTAAATTCTAAATTTCTATCTAAACCTAAATTAAGTTCATTAATTCTTGTTTTGTTTGTATCAAAACCAATTACTTTTCTTTTTTTTGCAAATTCTAAAGCAAGTGGCAAACCAACATATCCGAGACCAATAACTGCTAATTTAAGTTTTTTTAATGTGTTAATCATGTTAAAAATTAATGATAAATTAAATTTAAAAAGTTTTAATGTGTGGTATAACAGGTTTCTGGTCAAATAAAAAATCTCCTTCTAGAATCGCGCTAAAAATGGTGCAAAGTTTAAGACATCGTGGTCCAGATAGTGTAGGAGTATTAAATTCAAGTGATGAAACACTCGCTTTAGCTCATCAGCGTTTATCAATAATCGATCTAACTACTACTGGCCATCAACCAATGGCGTCCAATTGCAAACAACATATTTTAACTTTTAATGGTGAGATATATAATCAACAAGAAATTCGTAGAAAATTAGACTCTGAATTTACTCATATTAAATGGAAAGGTTATTCCGATACTGAAGTTTTGCTTAACAGTTTAAAACATTGGGGAGTAAAAAAAACGCTCCCTAAACTAAATGGCATGTTTGCTTTCGCTTATTGGAATGAAAAAAATAAAACTTTATTTCTTGCAAGAGATCGTTTAGGTGAAAAACCCCTCTACTTTGGAAAACACAACAATACTTTTATGTTTGGATCTGAGCTTAAAGCATTAAAAGCACACCCTAGTTTTTCTTGTAATATCGATAGAGATGCGCTTGCACAGTATATGTCCTACAGCTATGTGCCAGCTCCTTACTCTATTTATCAAAATATATTTAAGCTAAAACCTGCACATTATATTGTTGTAAAAAACTTTGGAGAAAATATATCTGAACAATACTGTTATTGGGATTTAAAAAATATCGCAAATAATGCTTTAATTAATAAAGTCGAGGATGAGAAACAGGTTGTTGAAGATCTTGATAAACTTTTAAGGAACTCAGTAAAAAATCAAATGATGTCAGATGTTCCAATTGGGGCATTTTTATCTGGTGGCTACGACTCATCTACCGTAGTAGCTTTAATGCAAGCTGAGAGCATTAATCCTATAAAAACATTTACTATCGGCTTTAAGGAGGATGCTTTTAACGAAGCAAAACATGCTAAGAAAATTGCTAAACATTTGGGTACGGAACATACTGAATTATATCTTGGATCACAGCAAGCTATTGATATTATTGATAGGTTACCCACTATATACGATGAACCATTTTCTGATGTATCACAAATACCAACTCTCTTAGTATCTAAGTTAGCAAAGCGTGATGTCACAGTTGCACTTTCTGGAGACGGTGGTGATGAGTTATTTTGTGGTTATAAACGTTATTTTCTCCAAAAAAAAATATGGAATATTTTGAAGAGGATACCTATATCGCTACGCCCTTTATTTTCTATTATATTAAAAAATTTTCCTGGTGGGTTGGCTGAACTTTTAATCAAATCTTTACCAAAAAGATATCAAATTAAAAATGTTAAAGATCGTCTACCCAAACTTGCAGAATGGGTAAATCATAAAAATTTTGAAAGTTTTTATTTAGAATCAATTTCTCATTTCAAGACAACTAACCAAATAGTTTTAGATGGTCGTTTAGACAAATTTAAATCTAAAAATTTAGTCAACACAATATTAGGTTTGAATGACCAGGAAAAAATGATGTTAATTGATATTTTAACTTATCTTCCTGATAATATACTTCATAAGTTAGATAGGGCATCAATGGCTGTAAGCTTAGAAACACGTGTTCCACTCCTAGACCATCGTATTGTGGAGTATGCTTTACGGATACCCCTAGAAATAAAAATTAAAAATGGTCAAGGAAAGTGGCCTTTAAGACAAGTATTATATAAATATGTACCTAAAGAAATGATGGAGCGCCCCAAAAAGGGTTTTAGTGTTCCTATAGAAGATTGGCTCAGGGGGCCTCTTAAGCAGTGGGCATCTGAACTCTTGGATAAAAACCGCCTTAAACAGGAAGGTTTTTTTGATGCTGAAATGATAACTCAAATATGGGATGAGCATTTATCTGGAAAACGTAGATTTCAAAATTATCTTTGGAATATTTTAGTTTTTCAACAATGGCTAAATAAAAATCATTAACTGTATTAAAAATTATAACTTTTACTCTCAATTTAATAGCAATCCGTTATTTTAAAAAAATTAACTCTTAATAAAATTAAGAACATTTTTTCTATTATGGGGATTAGAAAATTTCCATAACTGGGAATCAATATAAAAATGTAACATTTGACCGATAATTGGAATTATAATTAAAAAATTTAATATTTCATTAGAATTTTTGCCAAGTAAAGAAAGTGAGGACATTACTGATGAATAAAAGACAATCACACATATGTATTTTAATTTTGAAGTTTTGATAATACCCTCTTTTTTTCTTCCCTTAAAAACTTTAAAGGTTAAATAGAGATACTGAGCATAGTGCATTGTAACACCCATTATGATTGCATGGACCGGATTACTTACAAAACATATTGGATAAAAAATAATTAAACCAACAAAAAATGTGTAAATACCTTGGGATTTTCTAAATTTGAATAAATATACAACTAAAATAAATAAAATAGATAATAAAATTCCTATATTTAATATTTTTAAATAAATTCCAGGAATAAGTGGAATATAAAATCTAAAAAAACCAATTAAGAAAAATAAAAAATTAAAAACATAAATAAAAATTTCTTGAAATATAATATCAGATTTATTTTTTGAATAAAGTTTGCATATACCAAAGCTCTGTCTTGTAACATGATATATATTAGCCGCAAAAAAAATTAAAAGAAAAGTTGGTTTAAAAAAAATAAAACCAATTAAAGATAAAACTGCAATAATTGTAGGGAAAAATATTAAAGATATCTTGTTTTCTTTTATATATGTCTTATTAGACTCATTTAAAAAAAAGGGCCAAGTAGAACCAAAATGAGTCTCCGCTAAAATAAGTACAGTAAAAAAAATCAAATACATCTCAAAAGCTGGCATTAAATACAGGACAAAAGCGTAAATTAATGGAAATATAAATGGAAATTTTACCATTAAAAATTCAGAATTTATATAATTACTCATTCCTTCAAATTTTTTTAAAAAAAAATATAGTTAAATTTATAGTTTTTATATAAACAATAGCTATAAATTTAAATCAATAAATTAATCAACATAAATGTCTACATGAAAATAAATGATTTAGTTTACCCAAATACTGATAAAAAGTTAGATGTTGACACAATAAAATATTTTTTTGGAATTCCTAATTTGTATTATGACGATAATAATTCATTAACCTCTACCCAATCAAAATTTTATAATGAGGTGAAATTTCCAAACTATGATGACATTGATAATTTTGGAACTCTTCTAGATAAATCCTCAAAATCAATATTTGTAAAAAAACTTGATAATGAAATACCATTTCATTCTAATGTATTGGAGGCAGGATGTGGAACTGGACAGCTTTCGATTGCATTAAGTCGCTATGGAAGAAAAATTCACTCAATTGATTTATCCGAAGGTAGTCTAATAGAAGCAAAAAAATTTACTGATAAAAACAATATAAAAAATGTCCAGCTTTACAAAATGAATATTTTTAATTTATGTTTTCCCAAAAATTGTTTTGATATCATTATTTCAAATGGTGTTTTGCATCATACGCACAATCCCGAACTTGCTTTTAGTAAATTGACAGAGTGTTTAAAGCCAAATGGCAAAATTGTTATAGGATTGTATCACAAATATGGAAGAGTTGTTCAAAATATAAGACAAAGATTAATCAAAATTTTTGGAGAGAAAATTAAATTTATTGATAGAAGGTTTTCAGAAAATTTATCAGAAAGAAAAAAATATGCTTGGTTTAAAGATCAATACAATAATCCTCATGAGACGAAACATTCTTATAATGAAGTTATACAATGGTTTAAAAAAAATAACATAGAGTTTATTAATTCTATACCTTTTAATTTTGATATTAATGAGAAGATCTTTAACAGAAAATCTCTATTGACTAAATCTGAGATATTTTTTAAAGAGTATTCAATGATATTTAATTCGAGACAAATTTATGAAGGAGGATTTTTTATTATGATTGGACAAAAAAAATGAGCCTTGATAATCCTAAACTACCATCCAATAAAAAATTTGGTTATTTTTTCAGTGTTGTTTTTTTAATTGCATCGACATACTTTTTTTACTCAAAAAATCAATCCTTGGGTTATTTTCTAATTATTTTAGCACTACTTTTTATTATAGCTGCATTTGTTAACGCAAAATTTTTAACACCATTGAATAAACTATGGATGGGTTTTGGTCTTCTGCTTGGTAAAATAATAAGCCCGATTGTTTTGGGAATTTTATTTTTTGGATTATTCACTTCTTATGCTATAATAATGCGTTTAATTGGGAGAGACCAATTGCACTTGAAAATAAAAAATATTAAAAGTCATTGGATAATTCGTTCAAGTTCAAATGGTAAAACTAATTTTAAAGAACAATTTTAAATGAAAAATGTAATAGAATTTATAGGAGAGCTTTGGTCTTTTTTACGTGTTCGAAAAAAACTTTGGCTTGCACCAATCATAATAACACTATTAATAATTGGTGGATTGTTAATTATCGCTCAAGGGTCGGTGGTAGCTCCTTTTATATATACTATTTTTTAAATTCAAAAATAATGTATATCCTCGGAATCTCAGCTTTTTATCATGATAGTGCAGCATGCTTAATAAAGGATGGTGAAATAATTGCAGCTGCGCAAGAAGAACGCTTTACACGAAAAAAACACGACTCTGATTTTCCATATCATGCAATAAAGTTTTGTATTCAATACGCAAACATCGATTATGAAGAAGTTGATAAAGTTGTTTTTTATGAAAAACCGTTTATGAAATTTGAACGATTAATAGAAACGTATCTTGCATTCGCGCCTAAAGGATTTACAAGTTTTGCTAAAGCTATCCCTATTTGGATTAAAGAAAAGCTGTTCCAAAAATCAGTAATAGTAAAAAAATTAGAAGCTACCCTTGGAGAAAAAGTAAATTGGCGTGAACGTTTGTTATTTTCTGAACATCATTTATCGCATGCAGCAAGTGCATTTTACCCTTCACCATTTGAAAATGCAGCTGTATTGACACTTGATGCTGTTGGTGAGTGGACAACTACATCTATCGCTGTTGGTAAAAATAAAGATTTAAAAATTATAAAAGAAATTCATTTTCCTCATTCTATAGGATTGCTTTACTCAGCATTTACTTATTATACAGGATTTAAAGTTAATTCTGGCGAATATAAAGTCATGGGGTTAGCCCCTTACGGTGAACCACGATATGCTAACTTGATACGTGAAAAACTTATTAATATCGAAGATGATGGAAGTTTTCAAATGGATATGAGTTACTTTGATTATGCAACTGGTCTAACAATGACTAACAAAAAATTTGATGAATTATTTGGTGGGCCACCGCGTTTACCTGAGTCTGAAATTTCACAACGTGAAATGGATTTAGCAGCATCAATACAAAAAGTAACAGAAGATATTGTTGTTCAAATTGCAAAAGGAATATCTAAAGAAACTGGGGAACGAAACTTATGTTTGGCTGGTGGAGTAGCTCTTAATTGTGTTGCTAATGGTGTTCTATTACGTGAAAAAATTTTTGATAACATTTGGATTCAACCAGCAGCAGGTGATGCAGGTGGTGCATTAGGAGCAGCT
>ENA-UOXV01007778-UOXV01007778.1-marine-metagenome-genome-assembly--contig:-NODE-7778-length-10744-cov-5.907849_pt1 | contig 10744 bp, 15 predicted proteins | sample MGYA00238165_ERZ766961 | MGnify/ENA primary metagenome ERZ766961 (study PRJEB28924, sample SAMN03173240) | marine metagenome | biome: Marine; feature: Water; material: Subsurface seawater | place: North... | reverse complement strand
CGGCGGGTTGATTGGGCCCTGGTGCCGCGCGCACACCCCCACCGCGCGTGAGTCCACAGCGAACAGTGGACATCCGGCGCTGATAGCCCGTCCGCCGGGGAGAGGATGAGTCGGGGAGTCGCCTGGATGGGCGCGCGGAACTCATAGTCGTTGCCGCCCTCGTCGAAGCGCTCGTCCTCGAGCGGGTACAGCGTGTCTGGGTCGTACCTGGCTCGCACGTGGCAGCCCGTCACCCCCGAGCGCTACCGCGCAGCACCCGGCAGCTGGGGCCGGAGGCTGGGCAGACCCGGAGAGATCGCCGCATGCGACGAAGGGGACGACGAGCCGCGCGCATCCGACCGTCGGGTTGAAAGGCCCGTATTTGTGGTCGAGCAGCGGCTTGTCCAGCGACGGGTTGAAGTCAGGCGGCGGGCGAAATCTGCGCGGCAGATGCACTGGCATGGTCAGCACGAGAGTTTGATGGGAGCGCAGTCGTCTGCTCGGGTCTGCGGTGGGCGAAGCTGGCGAGTCTCGTACCCCTTGCACACGACGAAGGACTCGATCGAGGAGTTGCGCGAGCTCTTGGGCTTTGCACACTGCACAAACGGGAAGAAGACCTGCGTGCAAGCGCGTGCTGGCTCAGCAGATCGCAGCTTCTGCTGCTGCACGGATGTAAAACGTGGGCAGGCAGAGATGTGGAGACGACCTTGAGCTGCGAGTAAAGCAGAGTCACGTCCTTCCCGCGAAAGATTTTGGCCACGAACGATCCCCCTAGTTGACATGGACGCGTTCATTAGGTGGCCTGTCCACTGTGTAGCAGCACCTGCACTGCACTGAACCAGGATGCAAAGATTCTTTCTCGTGCTGTACCTGGGCGCAGAAGGACGCATGTGATATTGAGTGCAGAAAGCAGTAGTTGCGACTGGACATACTCGTCAATATCGTGAAGACCCGTGACATCGGGCGCGCCGTCGGACACCACAATGTCTGCCTTGTGCCCTGCGTCGTGGACGCCGAGAGCCATCAGCCATGGCACACGGGACCACCTGCGCGGAAGAGTGGCCTAGCCGGGGAGAATAGAGGAAGCCAGGTTAGGGGAACAGCAAACACCATCAAATAGGTCAACGACCCGTTGCGCCACGGCCGGGCTCGTGATGTCCCCCTGCACGAGTGTGACACCCTCGATCGGCGCCATCTCCTGCAGATCGATCGAGACGATCTTCGACGTCGCACGACGGTCCTCCAGCCGCCTGCTGATCACCTGACTCCAGCTTCCGGGTGCAGCACAGAGATCCACAACCCTGTTTGCACCGTCCAGCAGCTGCAAGTACAGACTCGGATTATGAGAAAATCGCGTGTTCATCGCGATTACCAGGTTCGATGGAATGCTGGTCCGCAGCGCCAGGAGCGGATGAGATCTGCGGACCTGGTACTGTTCATCGAGCTGCAGAAGCTTGAAGGCAGAGCGCGCGCGGAAACCAACTTCCTTTGCCTGCGGTCCCCGAGCCCGCAGCCGCGCAAGTGAGTGAGGCTCGTTGGCGCGAGGGTTTTGGATGTGTCAGTGCATCGAACGGCAGCAGGATCCGGTCACCGAGGGAGGTCACACAGATAACATCACCTTACGGTAGTAGATGTCGCGCTTGTCCTTTGCTGCGCGCCCCATCCTCGCGAGGCAGGCGTGTCCGGTCGGCAACGACCCCCAAACGAGCCCGGGCTCGGCTCGGCTGTGCGGGCCTGCTGCACATGCGGAACTTGGAGCCGTTCATAAATAGCTCCACGGGTGACAGCATAGGAGAGCAGAGAGAGAGATGATGTTTATATTGTTTATATTGTTATTATTGGCAACATTATCAATCTCTAGGGGATAAATACACCCCACTCCCTACACCAGACAATAGGTGAGAATCGCCAAACGCCGTTCTGCGGTTCCTTGCCGACAGTCACATAGCTTCGCCCGGCGCCCGGTGGCCCTGAGCAGGGGTGCAAAGGCCGTGGCCATGGTGCGTTTCGGAAAGATCTCAAGGGGCGTGGGGTATGCTTTGGCGAGCGGTGTCGGCGGCCTGCTCGTGGTCACCGCGGGCGTGATGTTCCGAGACGTGGCCCACAACGCAGACATGCGGGCTACCGGTGTGCGATCCGGGATGGTTTTCCTCACGCGTGCACTCACGATGATCGCCACAAGCTTTCTTGGGCCTACGCTGTACTCGGGAGTTGAGAACGAGATCAAGCTCGCGGGCGTGATGTTTCTAGCGGCCGCCGTATTCTTCACGAGTGCTTTCGTTTCGGAGGAGCTCGTCTTCCACCTGTGGTTTGCACTGTCCGGGTTTGCATTTGCATCTATTGACGTAGGGACCCAAATTCTTACGAGACGCACGTTCGGCAAGTCGGCGGACCCATGGCTCGCTTTCAATCTCAACGTATTCTCGTGGTTCTGCGCAATAGCCTCAACCAGCTACTTCATCCACGGATTGTACCTCCAGGTGGTAACCAACACCCTACGCCTATGCAACTCTAGCGGCGCGCACCGAAAGATTCATTGTGGTGCTCATTGATTCGAGGCCCGTCCCTCGCAGGGACTCGTCCTTGCAATTTTCCCTCTATTCGTGGGAATCGCGATCCTCGGTGCACGCCTCTGGTTTGGGCCAGAGGAGGTGTCTCCTGAAAGCTCGGGGGTGCAGAAGAGCGGGTCAGAGCGCGGAGCCTTTCTTGGTTGGAGTTTTCAATGGGAAGGCTTGGAGATCGACTGGCTTCTTCTCACCCTCATCTTCTGGACAACAGCCGGGCAGGTGCGACTGCGACCCCACAGTCGAGCCAGTCTGTGTGTTGGTGGAGAGTGAAACACGCATTTTCGCAGGTTACCCTCTGCATGTACTCGTACGTCTACGCTGCGGAGGCCAACCAGGTGTCCGCCGAGGAGGCTGGGTGGCTAATGGTATTCTTTTGGGTATTGATCGCTGTGAGCCGCACAATGATCTTTCTTCAGCAAGTTCTCGGAGACAGGTAGCATCCCCGGCCGCTGCTTCACGTCTTGGCGTAGTCCGGGTGGTCTACCCCGTGACATACCGTCATTTTTGAACCCACCCTCCTGGCAGGCGCTCAAGCGCATCAAGTCAAACGCTGCTCGTGATCCTCGGGATTTGTCTGGCCTCCGGCGCCTTCTGCGTCCTTATCTGGGCGGTGCGCCGCCTTGCCCTCCCATCCAAACTGTAAGGCACTCCGGATCATTCGAGTGATCGTGCACCCGGTTGACGCAGATCATGCCGCGCGGCAACCCGTGGGGCTTGCGGATCGGGCTGCTAGGCTACGCGTTCTTCTATGCGCCCATCACCCCCTTCTGCTTCATTCTCTCCAACCGGCTCGGTGCCAGGACCGATCAGACTGCTGCCATGGGCATAGTCGGTGTCAATCTCGGGGCAGGCTTCGGTCCCATGCTTTATGGCGCTGCTTCGGGGTTCGCGGGTGCATCGGTGCTTCCTTGGGTTGTCTTCTTCACCTTTGCGGTTGTGCCCCTCTCCCCCTTCCATGCACGGTACAAATGGTTGCTGACGCCACGTCACAAAACATCAGATCTTTCCTGCCATGGGAACGTACGGTGTGTGGCACTTTGCGTCCCAGAGTGACAAGTTCTCGGGGGATTACGAGGAGATCAAGGGCTGGACCCGAACGCTAAGCTAAGCATTGCTTTGGTTGGCTGGCACCAATAGCCCGATGGTGGCGATGTTGATGCTGTTCCAAAGAATGTACTAAAGCTCATGCTAATAGACCGCGTACTGTCCTGCATAGCGGTCTCTTTCACAATTCCCTCTTTGATCTCACATCGCCGAGAGTAAAAACTCTCCATCTCGCCAAATGTTGATGACTATCAACATTTGAGTTAGATGGCTAAAGTGAATTCCACCATCCCAAAAGTTCATTGCTAAAAGAGGCGACCGTGGGAGCAAGAGGCGGGGGCGCTGCGCCTTCTTCTTGCTGACGATGGACTCTGGACAATTCAACGTTGTGGTTCATCGTGACGCGGTCCAGTCCAGGCTCTGCCGGCGGGCTGTGATCGCGGCAGCAGGAGCAGCACTTCTTCTCGCGGCAGTCTGCGTGGGTTCCGCAACGACCTCAGCGAACAGCCTGCTCGGCTGGGGTGTCGGGTACGGCATTACGTCATGGGCGACGCCGGGAGTCGCACCCAGTGTCGCCTACCCAGCGAATTCGTGGGGCTCTGTGTATCCTGCGCCTGCCATCGCACAGCAGCGCCTCGCCTATGCCCCCGGGACGTTCGGCCAGCCTCTGGTCGTTCAGCAGCAACCGATGGCCTACCGCACGTCGTTTCCTTCAGTCATGCAGGCACCGCAGGCAGCCGTACAGCTTGCTCCCCAGCCGACAGTACAGATGGTGGCCCCGCAGCCTGCAGTGCAGATGGTTGCGCCGCAGCAGACGCGCTACGTGATCAACTACCAGCCCAACTCTGCTGCTCGCGTTGTGACGATCCCGCAGCAGCCGCTGATGTATGCGCAGCCGCGGGCGATCACCGTATCGGTCAACACACAGAAGGACAGTGCGGAGGAGAAACCTTCTGAGGAGGAGCCGAAAGAGGAGAATGTTGCAAAGGAGGAGGAGGAGGAGGTGGAGAAGGCGCGGGAGGAGGGTGAGGAGCAAGGGAAGGAGGAAGGGCAGGAGGAGGGGCGGGAGGAGGCCGAGCAAGAGGAGGGTGAGAAAGATGCGGAGCAGAAGGCGCGGGAGGAGGGGGAGGAGCAGGGCCGGGCGGAGGGAGAGGCCGAGGGACGTGAGGAGGTTGAGCGTGAGGACGGTGCCGCGGCGAGCACCACAACGCAGAGCGGGGCTGCTGAGGGCAGCGGAAATGCAGCGGCGGCAGGTGCTGAGGCGGGCGCTGCAGGGGCGGGGGGCGGCGAGGCAGCGACAGCAGCCAAGGCTGTGGCCGGGACGGAATCGCTCGCCGCGGTTGCGAGAAAGCGGATGGTCAAGCTCTGCGGGAGCGCGCTGGAGGTGCCGTACAGCGGACCGGCCGGGCCGTGCGTCAAGGCCACGGCGGTGGCGAAACAGGCTGGGCTGTCGCGTGTGGATACTGCGTCGCTCGAGGCGCTCTCCGATGGGGTCCCCGGCGCCGACCGCCTGCCCCAGGGCCTGCGCCAGCGCCTTGGCCTCGAGCGCCGCACCCATTAGGCACGGGGCGCGTCTGTGAGGGCGCAGGGCTCGAGTAAAGCGCCCAACGCACTGCCAGCACGCTGCAGGAAAGCATGAACGTTTTCATATTGCGGTCCCCGCGTGCTGCGTCTCACACGCCCGGAGAGGCCCCGCCGCGGGCCCGCCCGTCTCAAAGCGACGCCCGCGCGTGGCTGCGCGTGCCTCTGAGAACGGCGGGGTCGCGCAGTGCCTGCACCGCCTCGTCGACGACCGCGTCGAGGGTGTCGGCGAACGCGAAGCCGAAGGCCTGCTCGAACTTGCGGGGCGAGATGAAGAAGTCGTACTGCCGGCTCTGCAGCTTCACGTTGGACATGAGCTCCGCCGCGCGCACCTCGGGCATCTTCCGCACGGGCACGCCGAGCTTGCGCGCGACGGCCGCGCCGTACTCACGGACGGTCCCGTTGAAGGAGCAGAGGTTGTACAGCCCGCGGCGGTCGCCGCGCTGCTCGAGCAGCGCGGTGACCGCGCGGCAGAGGTCGCTCAGCCCCAGCACCGGGCGGCGCGTGTGCTCGAGGTAGAGGCGGACCTCCCCGAGCCGCAGCGCGTCCGCGGCCATGGCGTTGAGCATCACGTCCTCGCGCATGTTGGGCGAGCGCCCGCAGACGGTCCCGAGCCGGAGGCCGTACGCCTCGACACCCGGGCGCGTCTCGGCGAGGTGCATGGTCCAGAGGTCCCCCGCCCACTTGGAGAGGTCGTACGCGTTGTTGGGCCGCGTGATCACATGTCCCTCCTCCACCGGCGCCTCGCTCCGCGCGTCCCCGTACACGCTCGAGCTCGACATGTAGATCTGCCCCCGCGCCCCGCGCCCCGCCACGCCGCGTCACGCGCGCCGCCGGCAGCGCGCGCGCGGCGGGCGGGCGGGCGGACCAGGCGGACGCGGGGGCCCTCGCGCGCGCGGGCGAGGGCGTCGAGGTGCTCGGCGAGGCGGACAAGCTTGGCCACGTTGTTGCGGAAAGCGCAGGGTGCGGCGCTGCCGAGCGCCATCTTGACGGACGAGTGCGCGGCGAGGCAGACGACCGCGTCGAAGCGCGCCCAGAACGCGCGCGGCAGCGACTCGTAGTCGGCCTGCCGCCCCGCGCGCCGCCCCCTCAGAGCACAGGCCCCCGCGCGGCGTGGCGCCGCCCGGCCGGTTGTTGCTGGGCGCGGCGCGGGGGCGGGGGCGCGGTGGGGCGCCTGGACGAAGTGGGCGCAGGCGGCGGGGGCGAGGCCGTTGCCGAACCAGAGGAGGTCAACGGCTGTGAGCGCGTGGCCGCGCGCCGCGAGCGCCTGGCAGAGGCGCGAGCCGATGTAGCCCGCGGCCCCAAGCACGCACACGCGAAGCGGGGCCGGCCGCGCGGCGCCGGGAACCGCCTCGTGCGCCGCGAAGAGCTCCTCGCGGAAGCGTCGCGTGTCGAGCGACGAGTCCCGCGGCACCTGGCGAAGCCGCCGGGTGAGGCGCTCGCACGCGGGCCCGCGGGCGGGGCGGGCGCGGCCTGCAAGTCGACGCTGTCGATAGTCCGCGACCCGACCGAGCTTCCGGGCGGCGCGTGGGCCTGAGCGAAGGCGAGCACCGTTCGGCGTGGGCCGCCGAGGTGAAATATGCCTGCCGTGTGGCTCTTCGCCATGAAGGGATCTCTCTCTGCAGGCGGCTCGGCATGGCACCCGCCCCCCGCGGGGCTGGCCTTGCCTGTTGCGCCGCTCGCTGCTGCGCGCTGCACAAGCTCGCGAAGCTGCGCGGCGGCTTCGGCGACCGGGAGCCGGGAGGTCCACTGGTCGGCGAAGGCGCGGGGGTGCGGGAACGGAACTGCCGCAAACGAGAGCCTCGCCACCAGCGCGCCCGGGCAGAGCCGCGCGGCGCACTCTCCCCCGAGCCTCGCCGACGGAGCGCGCAGGCAGTCAGCGTACCGTGCAGCAAGAGCGGACCGTGCAGCAGGCCTGGACCGGGGGCGCTGCCAGCGGCAGCTCTTACTTGCTCAGCGCGTACTTGCTCTGGGGGTTCACGGCGTCCCGGGCCGGTACAGGCCCGCCGACTCGCCCCGCCCCTCAAACACGTAGTCCGTCGACACGTACACAAGCTTGATCCCCCGCCTGCCCGCGCGCCGTGCCGTCAGCGCCCGCGCCCGCTCCGCGGAGAGAGCGGGCCGCGCACCTCGCGCAGAGCGAAGCGACGTGTGCAGTTCCCAGCACGTTGGTTGCAAGGCAGCCGGCGGCGTCGCGCTCGCACGCAGGGGGCGACGTGACCTGGCGCTCGTGGGCTCTGCGCTTCGCACGGGCGCCCAGGCCTCTCCGGCAAGCGTGGGGGGACGCGGGAGTCACCGCTGCGGCGTGGAGGAGGAGCGTCACGCCCTTGCCGCAGAGGTAGCCCTCCATCGAGGCGGGGTCCGTGACGTCGAATTCCGCGCGCGTGGGGAAGAGCGCCTCAGGCTGCCGGTGCGCGAAAGCCGGTGAGTGCGGGCCAGCACCATGCGAGTGTGCAGCAGACGAGCACGCCGCTGGGCTCGCCGCACGCTGCTGCGGGAGGCGCGATGGCGGGGACCATGAGCTCGCGGAGGTGCCGCCCGAGCAGCCCCGAGCCGCCGGTGGCAAGGACTCTCAGAGGGCGCCCTTCCGCGGGCGCGACAGGCGCGACGGAGAATCCCGCGAGCCCCGCGCGCGGGTCGCCCGCCCATGCCTGCAGCGCCAGGCCTGGGGCACGCTCCAATAATGAGTCGCAAGCGCCACGCACAAGACCCCTCGACTCAATTCCCGCTCCTCTCTTAGCCTCGGACCTCGCTCGCTCGCTCGCTCGCATGCCGTTGGTAGGAGGCAGACCTGAGCGGTCCTTGTCGCTGATGATGAGCTTCTCCGGGCGCCTGAGCAGCTCCGTGAGGGCCCGCAGCGCGTCGGCGTCCGACAGAGACCAGTCGATGTCCGGAGCCAGCGGTGAAATAGCCGCCTCACCTTCAGGATTGTACAGGCCAGTGCAGAAATACTCGATGAGGGTGTCTTCAAGGTATGCACCGCCGTTTGCGAGGCCTGGAGGCACCTGGCACATGCAGGGATTTTCACATGACGGGGACTGAAGTGCCGGGGAGGCACACAATCGAGGCACTAATATACCCAAATCCATTCCCCGTGGGATTGCTCGTTCAAGACTGACAGCTCTCTCGCAAGACCCTTCCCAAAGGTAGGCGAGCCTCGGCGGACATCGAGAACCTGTCGCCATAACCCTGAGTTGTTCCAAACAACTCAGAGAGCACGCGAGTGGCTGCAATTGTTCACCAGCGATAGCATGCGCCCCTTTACAACCCTAATGAGCTTTCCCATGTACGGTGCCCACTGCAGGTGCAGTCCGCGCACGACATTTGTGCGCGAGAAGCTCTCATTTGCCTGAAAGGACCGCGCCATCGCTTCGTAAATGGACCAGGCGTGCCTGAAGTGTTCCTGAGCCAGACAAACAGCACAAGCATTTGCGGAAGCCGATTTGGAAGGACCTGCTTCACATCAAATGATTCGCCCACAGCACATGCCAGCGCTTGTGCCACTTCGTCCTTGCTGTAGTGCTCCGTAAAGTAACCGCGCTTGTCGACGAGTCGTTCAAAGTGCAGTATACGCACGCCGGGTAGCTGTAGTTCAGTCGACCGTGTGATGCGCATTCCGCAAAGTTTCCCACTCTGCAAAGGTCACGGGCAGGTGTTTCAGTCCGCGTGGAGCAGCAGGTAATTTCAAGGGGATTCCCGCCTGTTCCATGTGGGGGCAAGGGTGCGTGCACACTACATGGGTTTGATCGAGAGGAGCCCACCTTGACCTGTCAGGATCTTGAGATCCAGGGTCAAATTTTTGGGTCTCAAAGGGGTCACGTCCGGCGCCCCACTGCCCTCTGTGTGTCCAGCACCACCTGCATCTCGATTTTAGGAGGGGAGTACGCAGAGGCTCTGCCAAGCGCAGTAGCCGCAAGGCCAGGGCAGGAGGCGGAAAGTTTACCGGCGCCGCGCCGGACAATGCCGGTGTTTGGACTCAAGCCTCTCGGTGTCGTGCTGCTGCTGTGCATGGCGTTCCATGCGCGTGGGCAGGCCGACTTCGCTTGCAAAAACTGCCTCTTTGAACCGAACTCAACGACTCCGAGAACGCTGCGCGCAAGTACGTTTGTCGCCCCTTTGGACCTCGCCACCTGTCACAATAGCCTCTGATAACTTTGAGCTGGCTCACTGGCCCATACTCCGACCAACAGTGTACCTGCCGGCTTCGGGGGTTGTCGAGAATCCAGCCGCGGTCGCAAGGGCTGTAGAGTTAGGTCTGACAGACATGAATTGCGATGACGCAGCGAAAGCTATTCCCGAGTGGTGCGCTCCCCTTGCCAATGAGCCGTCGGGGCAGATTCTCCGGGGCGCGTTCCTCATGGACAGTCTAAAGAACCTACGTGTCCCGGTGTCTGCTTCTGGCTAACCTAAACCGCGGAATTCTTCGCAGCTTTGTCGGGTCGAACTGGAATAATGGATGGGTTGCAGAGCTGTACGCGCTACTCCATTTCATTTATCTGATTGCCATTCCACTGCCATTGTGAAATGGCAGCGCGGTTGCAGCCATAGATCCAGTCCCAGCGGCGATGACCATGCTGACCTACTGACGACTTGTCCATTCGCCAGTTCGGACCGTATCTTAACTTCGCTCGGTGTCAACATCGTTGCGATGACGAGGGCGAATTTCTCTGCAGAGTCTGCTGCGCAGTACACAGGCGTCTCATCATTCACAAGGTGCGTGTACGAGGTCAAGGTCGGCAAGGTCGACCTCTGCGTTGGAGATTTCTGGGAGATGCCTGAGCGCCGCCGCCTTGCTCCCTTCACCTCCAGCATGGCGCTCGACAAGTCTCTCCCCTCGCCCCTTATTCTCGCAGCGCTGCAGCAGTCTACCGCGAAGAGTGGCACGCGAATCTGCGCGGTTGCGTGCATGCAGCGCTCAGCGAGAGTGTCCCCGGTGCAGGATGTTTCTCGTTACCCGGATCGTAGGCACGGAGGGATTCAAAGCCGAGGATCTTATGGGCTGGTCTAAGCCCTTTACACCCGAAGTCTGGGCGACGACGATCGGCGCGTTCATCGCCTTTGGCCTTGCACTGTGGATCGTCGAAGCGCCCGCGGGGTCGGAAGATTTCGACCACGACCACAGGCTGGGAACGCCCATTGGTTTCTTGCTCACGACTTGGATGAGCTTTATGGCATTCTGCACTGCTGCACCAATGCACGGCTTCTCGACGTGGTCTGGGAGAATTATCGGCTTCGGCTTTGCCTTCATGATCTTCATCCTCGTCGCGTCGTACACTGCATCGCTGGCGACCCTGCTCATCACCTCCGAGTCCCTCAACACCTTCGTCGTCGATCTTTCAGACGCCCGAGCCAGCGCCCGCAAGGTCTGCATGCTGGAGCCGCTCTCGACGGTGCTGGATCTCGATCCGAAGCTGAAACGCCTTACGGACGACTACGGGCCTGCGCTGGACCAGACCAAGCGCGGGGTCTGCGGCGCCGCAGTGGTTGGTGCCAAAGAGTACCGGTCGTACCTGCTCGAGCAGGACCGGACGTACACCGTCTGCCAAGACGCCGGGGACGAGCGCCAGCTCTCG
>ENA-UOXV01007776-UOXV01007776.1-marine-metagenome-genome-assembly--contig:-NODE-7776-length-10744-cov-6.176350_pt1 | contig 10744 bp, 12 predicted proteins | sample MGYA00238165_ERZ766961 | MGnify/ENA primary metagenome ERZ766961 (study PRJEB28924, sample SAMN03173240) | marine metagenome | biome: Marine; feature: Water; material: Subsurface seawater | place: North... | reverse complement strand
TCAGACTCTTCCATTGTATCAAAACCCTCTCTGACATAGATATGGCAAGTTGTACATGCATCTGACATCTCACAGGCATGTTCAATTTCGATACCATTATCTAGAAGTGCCCTGCAGATACTATTACCAGTATCTGTTTCAATGACTACACCATCAGGACAGAATTCTTGATTAGGGAGGATAATTATTTGAGGCATATTGATATTTTAAAGTTATTCATTAAATTCATCAATGCTTCGACCTTGCATTGCACTCATTATTGATTTATTCATTCTCATTTCAACAAACTTTGAGCTAACTTTCTCAAGATTTAATGTCGCATCCTTGATTAGTTCTGAATCATCAGATTCAACAACTTTAGCCAGTTCGTCTCTTGAACTAAGTATATTAGTTAGCATATTTTCATCTAGAAGACCTTTATCAGCCTCTAGGGCAGAATCTATAGCCTCAATTGTTCTATTTGCGTCAACTCTTTGCTCTTGAAGTTGTCTTAAGAGAATATCTTCCTGAGCAAATACTACAGAATCTTTAAGCATTTTTTCTAAATCTGAATCACTCAGACCATAAGAGGGTTTAATTACAATTTCAGATTTAACTCCCGATGTCTCTTCTTTTGCTGAGACTGACAGTAAACCATCTGCATCTACTTGAAACTCAATTAAGATACGTGCTCGTCCTGCAGCCATAGGTGGTATTCCCTTTAACTCAAAGCGTCCCAATGACCTACAATCCTTAGTTAATTCTCTCTCACCTTGGAAAACATGGATACTCATACCAGTTTGACTATCCTTGTAGGTAGTAAATTCCTGAGCTCGCGTTATTGGGATTGTTGTATTTCTATGAATTACCTTCTCTACAAGGCCACCCATAGTCTCCAGTCCCAAAGAAAGGGGCAACACATCAAGCAATAAAACATCGTCCTTACTCTTATTTCCAGCCAGAATATTAGCTTGAATAGCAGCGCCCTTTGCTACGACTTCGTCAGGATTAATTGAGCACAATACTGGTTTATTAAAGATCTTACTGACTCGATCCCTAACGAGTGACATTCTGGTAGAGCCTCCAACCATAATAACTTCTTTTACATCGGACAAATCGACCCCTGCATCTCTAATAGCTCTTTTTGTTAAAAGTAAAGTTTTTGAAATTAACTCTTCACTTAAACCCTCAAAGTGAGTTTTTGAAATACTATAAGTATCGCCATTAACTAAAAAATCAGCACTATTTTTTGTTGTTAGTTCTTCTTTTGCTGTTTTTGCAAGCTGCCTTATGGTTTGAATTTGAGTTGCTGATAAATTACTTATATTAAGAGACTTTATGCAATCGTCAAATATTAGGTTGTCAAAATCATCACCTCCAAGATTGGAGTCACCTCCAGTGGAGAGTACTTCAAAAACCCCTTTATTAAAGCTCAGTATTGAGATATCAAAGGTGCCACCACCCAAGTCATATATGGCATGAATGCCCTCTTCACCTGACTCCAAGCCGTAAGCTATAGCAGCAGCAGTTGGCTCATTTATTAGCCTCAGAACATTAATACCAGAAATTTTTGCAGCATCCTTTGTCGATTGCCTCTGAGCATCATTAAAATACGCTGGAACAGTAATAACAGCACCAACAAGATCACCTCCAAGAGTATCTTCAGCACGTTTTTTTAATTCAGAGAGAATACTTGCAGAAATTTCTATGGCTGAAAGCTCACCTCTAGATGTTTGAAATGAAAAATTTCCACCAGAATCAATCAAACTATATGGGAGATTTTCAATATTATCAGCCTCACTATAACTGATCCCCATAAAGCGCTTGATTGAGAAAATAGTATTTGTTGGATCACTTAAAGCAAATTTAATGGCCTTTTTACCTATCGTTAATTTGCTTTGACCACAATGAACTACTGAGGGAAGCATGGCCTCATTGTCTTTATCTAGAATAAGCTGAGTCTCGCCACTTATTACACTAGCAACTAGTGAATTAGTTGTGCCTAAATCAATTCCACATGCTAAATTATGATGATGGGGAGCAGTTGATTGTCCGGGTTCTGAAATTTGCAATAATGCCATTTATCTAGCCCCTATAACCATTGATCCATCAAGCTATTAGCCTGATTATAAAGCTGGTCAAAAAACTTTAACTCTCTGACATCTTTTTTAATATGCATTGCGTCACTATTTTTCTCAAAAGCCCTATAGATTGATTGAGATTTTTCATCAATCTGAAGTTTGATATTCTCAATAAAATCATCCAATCCAAGGCTATCTTTAGACTCCTTAATAGCCTCAAGCTCTTCCCTAAGCTCAATCTGTGACAACAAAAAATGTTCATCCATTACTGTATCTTTTTCATCAAAAGGGTCAACACCTTGAAGTTTAAGTAGGTATTCAGCCCTATTAAGAGAGCTTTTTAACGCTTTAAATGCTGAATTTAGTAGTGAAGTATTTTGTAGTGCCTGAAGTTTTTCAGATTCACTTTTGGTTGCATACTGATCAGGATGAAATCTGGAGATTTCTTTTCTATATGCTTCTTTTAAAGCAACTTCATCAATAAAAAAAGAGGTCTCAAGATCAAATAACTCAAAATAATTTTGCATCAAGCTAGTCCCTCAAGAGCTGTTAAGAACTATCTATACGGTGAATGATTCACCACAACCACATTCAGCCTTAGAATTAGGGTTGTTAAATTCAAAGCCCTCATTAAGCCCTTCTTTTTGGTAGTCAACCTCAGTACCATCTATATATATTAGGCTTTTAGCATCAACAATGACCTTGACACCCTTATCATCAAATAGTGTGTCGTCGTCATTCACTGTATCAACAAACTCCATGTTATAACCTAAGCCTGAACAACCAGTGGTTTGAACTGAAAGCCTAACGCCAACACCAGAACCTCGATTAGATAAATAATCGCTCATTCTTTTAGCAGCTTTATCAGTTAACGTTATTGCCATAATTATTAGCTAGCTTTACTTTTTAAATCATTTATTGCTGCTTTAATTGCATCTTCAGCCAATACTGAGCAATGAATTTTTACAGGTGGTAATTCTAATTCTTCAACTATTTCAGTATTCTTAATCTGTGAAGCCTCATCAAGCGTCTTTCCTTTAACCCATTCTGTTAAAAGTGAAGATGAAGCAATTGCAGAACCACAACCATAGGTCTTAAATTTTGCCTCTTCGATAACACCATCATCATTAATCTGGATTTGTAACCTCATTACATCCCCACATGCTGGTGCACCAACCATACCAGTACCTACATTAGAGGCATCTTTATCTAAGACACCAACATTTCTAGGATTTTCATAGTGATCTAGTACTTTCTTTCCATATGCCATAAATTACTCCGATTTAACTATTAATTTTACTCTATACATGATTCAAGTTTTCGATAACTCTTCCTTTTGCTTAGTGGGCAGCCCACTCAACAGAACTTAAATCAACACCATCCTTAAACATATCCCATAAAGGCGATAAATCTCTTAATTTTTCGACTTTTTCACGTACTAGCGTAATCGCATCATCAACATCCTTTTCTGTTGTGTATCGACCGACACTAAAGCGAATTGAGCTATGAGCCAATTCATCACTTAGCCCTAATGCTCTTAACACATAAGAAGGCTCAAGACTTGCTGAGGTACATGCTGAACCTGAAGATACAGCAACTCCAGAAATAGCCATCATTAATGACTCACCCTCGACGTAATTGAAACTAATATTTAAATTACTTCCAATTCTCTGATCAAGGTCACCATTAACAACCACCTCTTCCATATCAGAAAAACCAGCATAAAGTCTATCTCTAAGTTTTTTAGTTCTTACTCCCTCTTCCTTCATTTCGGCCTGAGCAATTGCAAAAGCCTCACCCATACCAACAATTTGATGCGTAGCTAAAGTTCCAGAACGCATTCCACGCTCATGGCCACCGCCATGCATTTGAGCCTCTAATCTTACTCTAGGCTTCCTAGAGACGTATAGTGCTCCCATACCTTTTGGACCATAAATCTTATGCGCTGAGAAACTCATTAAATCAACTGGCAGAGAGCTTAAATCAATTTCAATCTTACCAACAGATTGTGCAGCATCAACATGAAAAAATACCTTATTCTCTCTACAAATATCACCAATTGCCTGAAGGTCTTGAATAACACCAATTTCATTATTAACATGCATAAATGAGGCAAGAATTGTATCCTCTCTAATAACACTTTTAAATAAGTCAATATCCAACAAACCATTAGGAAGAGGATCAAGATAAGTGACTTCAAAACCTTCTCGTTCTAATTGACGGCAGGTATCTAGAATAGCCTTATGCTCGGTTTTAAGAGTGATAATATGTTTACCACGTTTATGATAAAAATTAGCAATTCCTTTTAATGCTAGATTATTAGATTCAGTAGCACCAGAAGTCCAGACAATTTCTCTAGGATCAGCACTAATTAGTTCTGCTACCTGATTTCGGGCATTATCAACAGCTTTCTCAGCTTGCCATCCATAATGATGAGAGCGAGAGGCAGGATTACCAAAATCACCTTCCATTGTTAAATATTTAGCCATTTTTTTAGCAACACGAGCATCAACTGGCGTAGTAGATGAGTAATCCATGTATGTAGGAGTCAACATAATTTTATTCCTTTAATTATTAATTTAAATTTAAATCTTGGTTAGATTGGTAATCATCAATTACCTGTTGAAGATTTCTAGTACTTAGAAAACCTCTAATTTGATCACTAACCTCACACCATAAATGGTGTGACAAGCACTGCTTACCCCTTAAGCAATCCTTAGCACCATGACAGCGACGAAGATCAATATTTTCATCAACTGCCTCTATAATTTCTGTAAGCGTAACATCAACAGCATTGACATTAAGAAGATAACCTCCACCTGGCCCTCTAACGCTTTTGACTAGAGATGCTTTTCTTAATTTAGCAAAAAGTTGTTCTAAATATGAAAGTGAAATGTTCTGTCTTTGAGATATCATATCTAGCGTAACTGGCTTAGCAGATTCATTAGAAGCCAAGTCAAGCATAGCGGTAACTGCGTACCTTCCTTTAGTTGTTAGTTGCATAAAATTCTCTACTAATAAAATTTGGTGAAATTATACTAGTAACCAAGGAATTTAGTCAAGTATTAAATTCATTAAAAGTTTACTTTTTCTCAACATTATGAATTTTTGAATCTGGGGTTAACTTTGCCATTTTTTCATCCATTTCAGCCAAACGCTCAATAATAGAATTAACCGCTTGCAAAGTTGGATCATTAGTAGTTCCTGAGGAGCTGGCAGCATAGGAGTCAAAGGTGTCAATTTCACTACTTTTCTTTCTTACAACTCTTCCAGGAATACCCACTACAGTTTCGTTATCATCTATGGATCTTACAACAACTGAATTAGAGCCAACACGAACATTTTTTCCAAGTGTAACTGGCCCTAAAATTTTTGCTCCAGCACCAATAATAACGCCGTCCATTAAAGTTGGATGGCGCTTCTCTTTATCCCATGAAGTTCCACCTAGTGTAACCCCATGATAAATCATACAATCATCACCAATTTCAGAAGTCTCACCGATTACAACACCCATTCCATGATCAATGAAAAAACGTCTACCAATAATAGCACCTGGATGAATTTCAATTCCAGTAATTAATCTAGCAAAGGTAGATATAAATCGCGCTAACCAATAAAGCTTATAACCCCATAATAGGTGAGTTAATCTATAAATAATAACTGCCTGAACGCCAGAGTAACAGGTAATAATTTCAAACATGTTCCTGGCAGCGGGATCACGGTCAAAGACACTCCGGATATCTTCTATAATTTTCATAGAAAGATTATACCATCAAGGCTTATTATAGGAATGAGTTGACTTAAATCTTCGATAACTCCACATATATTGCTCAGGAAGTCTTTTAATTAGATTTTCGATGGCAATATTCATAGTTGTAACTTGTTGTAATATATCATCACCATCAAAATTTATATCTAATGGCTCATAATTTAGATCATAGCCTTTTCCATTGTCAAGACGATTAGCCCAAAACATTAAAACTTGAGCGTTATGTTTTTTTGCTAATCTCACTAATAAAGTCATTGTATTAACTTCTTTGTTAAAAAATGGCGCCAAAATTCCACCCTCCTCTCCAGGGTCTTGATCAGGCAAAATACCAACTAAATCACCATTTTTTAAAGTACGTTGAATTTGCAGAACACCAGCTTTATCAGCAGTTGCCATTGAAAGGTTTCCTTGATTTCTTCTTTTAAATAGATAATTATTTTGCTTTTGATCTCTAAGAGGTTTAAACATGAATGTCACTTTACGTGAATCAGCAAGAACTCGTCCCGTAATTTCCCAACATCCAATATGGGGTACCAATAAAATTGTTTTATTAGAAGACTCAAGAAGATCAGAGCCATTAATGTTTCTAATATGTTTAGAATTTTCTGAAAAATCTTGATTCCAAATTAAGCCAGATTCAGTTAAGTTTTTTCCAGTTTCAACTAAAGATTTTTTTACAAGCAAATCTTTTTCAATAGAAGATAAATGGGGCAAACATATTTTAATATTTTGAGAAGTTACCCTTTTAGCATCAGTGTTAAATATGTAGAGTAACTTACCAATAAAGGAGCCTAAGAGATGATTAGTCTTTAGAGGCAGAATAGAGCATAAAGACAAAAAAAGACCAGTCATATTTAATTAAATAACTGATCAATCGCGGATTTGTAGTCAATAATTATTTTTTGATAAGTTCCTGCTGCTTGGACATATGTAAGATTGGCTAGGTTTGCATTCTTTTGTGCAGCTATTACAAGCGATTTTTCACCTCTAGCTTCACCATATTTAATTTGCTCCTCAATAACCCTCTCATCGGCTAGGGATCCTTGTTCTAAATAAAGAATCACAAGATCAGACAAAAGATCAACTTGCGCCAGTAAATAATTAATTTGATAGACATCATTTATTTCCGCTTCATCTCTTAAGGAATCGATATTTGACATGCTAATTTCTGTTCTCTCAACATCAAGAAGTTCTTTTCTAACACCAAGTGGATATGAAAGATCAACGCCTATATTCCAAGAATAATCCCTATTTCCAAAACTACTAAAGTATTTATTATGCTCCCCTTGTGAGGATAAGCCTAGATTAAGATTAACATTTGGCATAGTTTTATTATCATAAGTTTGCAGTTGTCTTTGCAACCTCGCTTTATCGAAATCAAACTTTTTAAAAGATCTTGATTGTCTAACGAAAACCTTTGGATCAATCTTGGTTAATTCTTGCTCTTCAAATAAATTCATAGTGACAATCATGTCCGACTCACGAGCGCCTATCAGAGCAGCCAATTCTTGCCTCTCAATAATCAACTCCTTACTTGACTGAAGGGATTGCTGCTTAGATTTAACATAGAGATCTTTGTCTCGAAGAAGAGTAGATTTATCTATCAAAGAATTTAAATACTTCTCCTCTGAAAGATCAAGTTGCTGCTTGGTTAATTCAAGATCACGCTTATGAATTTTAACAACTTCTTGCTTTAGAGCTAAATCAATGAATTTTTTAAGCTTAGATGCTAGGAAATTTTCAGCTTGCTCTTCAAGATTGACCTTATTTGCTGCAAGATCAAGAGAAGCAATATCAACAGCTAGACGATCATTTATGCCGTCCTTATTTTGAAGCAAGGGTCTTATATAGCCAACTTCAAATACATTACTATTAACTGCAGTAGAATCTTTATCATTTCTATTCCATGAATGCTTTAAATTTACAGTAGATCCAGAATTTTCAACCTTCCTACCAGCAGAGACTTCATAACTAGTTGTGTAAAGTTCTTTATAGGCCCTTGCTGCTGTATCTTCACCACCTTTATAAGAATTACCAGCAGAAGCCTTAATATTCCAATCAGAGTATGTTAAAGAGGATTTTTGATCTATTAAACTTGTTTTTTCAGACAGGGATAATTGCACAAAATAGGGGTGTGATTCCACTAATTTCGAACTAAATTCATTTATAGTAATGGCATGCACATTCAAAGCTGCAACCAAGCCAAATAATAAAGTAATTTTTCTCAACACATTCTCCCTTTTAATCTAACAAAACTAAATAATTACAACCAATAGTATAGATCTTGAACTAAATATTTTAGTGAATTTTTAATACACTTTACTAAAAAGACTAAAAAATAAATTATGTTTCAATATTATTTACAATCTCTTCGATGACTTCAGTGAGTTTTTTTCCATTAGTATTTATGGTAACAGAAGCAACATCTTGGTAAAACCCCTCTCTAGCTTCAATAATATCAGAAATTGTTTTTCTACGATCTTTGCTTCGCTCAAGAAGTGGCCGTGTTTTTGACTTAGATGTTCTTCTAAGGATTTGCTCTATTGAAGATGATAAATATATTACCATGGCCGAAACTTTCATTAAATCTCTATTTTCAAGACTTAAAACAACCCCTCCACCTGTTGCAATAATAATATTTTGCATAGAGCATAAATTTTTTAAAATTTCAGTCTCTCTCTCCCTAAAGCCACTCTCACCTTCAATTTCAAATATATGATCAATACTTACACCAGTCCTATTAATAATTTCATGATCTGAATCATAGAAATCTTTTTTTAACCTCTCTGAAAGCTTTCTACCAACCGTTGTTTTGCCAGATCCCATTGGCCCAACTAAGATAATATTTATATTTGAATCGACTTTCATTTAAACAATTAAAGATTATTGATCTAATTGATAATTAGCACCACAATAAGGGCAACTTGCAGTTCCATCTTTAGAAAAAGATAGGAAAACTTTTGGATGCATATTCCATTTTGATGATTCTTTTGGTGGACAATGAAAAGGCAATTCTCCCTTAGAGACAATAGTAAAACTTAATTGTGGTGAATTAAGATTTGTCAAACACATCTCCCATTATTAATCCATTCTTGATAATCAGTATTTCGACCATGAACACAGTCAAAGTATAGTGTTTGTAATTTTTCTGTTAGAGGACCTCTAGTCCCAGACCCTATTTGATTCCCATCTAAATCTCTTATTGGAGTAATTTCAGCAGCAGTACCTGTAAAAAATGCTTCATCAGCATTGTAAATTTCATCGCAATTTAAATTTTTCTCTACTATCTTATATCCCAAATTTTTTGCTAGAGTGAAAATAGTGTGTCTTGTTATTCCGGGTAATGCAGAAGTCAAATGAGGGGTATAAAGAATATTATCTTTAATAATAAAAATATTTTCACCACTACCCTCAGAAACCAGTCCTTCAGAGTCAAGCATTAAAGCTTCATCAAAACCATGGTCCTGAGCCTCCTTAAGTGCCATCATTGAGTTAACATAATTACCATTTGTTTTTGCACCAGCCATTGACGGATGAGCATGGACTCTAGCATAAGAAGAGGTTCGAATCCTTATCCCATTCTTCATATTATCTTCGCCCAAGTATGCGCCCCACTCCCAAGCCGCAATCATAACATGTACTTTTAAATTATCCGCCCTTAAGCCCATTCCTTCAGAACCATAAAAACACATTGGTCTAATGTAAGCTGACTTTAAATTATTTTTAACAACAACCTCTCTTTGGGCTTGATTTAAAGATTCAACACTGAATGGTATCTTCATTCCAAGAATTTTTGTTGAATTAAATAGTCGATTCGTATGGTCATCGAGTCTAAATATTGCGGGTCCATTTTCTGTTTCATAGGCACGAACACCCTCAAAGGCCCCCATGCCGTAGTGGAGAGTATGAGTAAGAACATGAATCTTAGCATCTCTCCAGTCTAACCACTCTCCATCCATCCAAATGAAGCCATCTCTATCTTCCATAGTCATCATAAAACCCTAATTCTTTAAAAAGTAATCAATAAAAATTTAATATTGTTATAGATATAAACACGAAATTATACCCATCTCATATAGGCATTCATCGAATATGATATGATTTTACTGATGAAGACTATTATTAATTCTCAAGGTATAATTTAATCTTAATTTTTTAAAATAAATCAGACAAATGGAATTTAATTTTTTTACATTTTTATTTTTACTTGCAATACTTACTTCAGTAATAGCCCTTCTTTGGCTAAATTTTAGGCAAGATAAATCTATTAAGAACTCGTTCGATAAAGTCCCGCAGGGTTTTAGTGATAATATTAGCCTTGAAGATCATCAAAAAGCTGGTAAATACACTCAAGCAAAATTACTAGTCAATCATTTTGAAATTATTTTTTCTACACTGGTTCTGCTGATATGGACTCTTGGTGGCGCAATGAACTGGCTTGATCAATTCTGGAGTTTAAGGATTTCAGATCCAATATTAATGGGAACTATATTTATTTTAAGCATCATGCTTATTGCGAGCTTCATAGACCTGCCATTTAGTATCTATCGTAACTTTATTCTTGAACAGAGGTTTGGCTTTAATCGAATGACAGTGAGAACGTTTATTGGCGATTTAATTAAAGAAATATTGATAACTCTAATTCTAATGTTGCCACTGATATATGCCATTTTGTATCTTATGAATTTAGATGCTATTAGAGACTTCTGGTGGATTTATGTTTGGATAATTATTACTCTTTTCACTCTAACTATGATGTGGATCTATCCATCTTTTATAGCACCTATTTTTAATAAATTTAATCCATTAGATAACGAAGTTTTAAAAAATCGAATTACTAACCTTCTTGAGAGAACAGGATTTGGCAGTGATGGTATCTATGTAATGGATGGATCAAAACGATCATCACATGGTA
>ENA-UOXV01007774-UOXV01007774.1-marine-metagenome-genome-assembly--contig:-NODE-7774-length-10746-cov-8.174259_pt1 | contig 10746 bp, 8 predicted proteins | sample MGYA00238165_ERZ766961 | MGnify/ENA primary metagenome ERZ766961 (study PRJEB28924, sample SAMN03173240) | marine metagenome | biome: Marine; feature: Water; material: Subsurface seawater | place: North... | reverse complement strand
GGTAATGATGGTAATGATGGTAATGATGGTAATGATGGTAATGATGGTAATGATGGTAATGATGATAATGATGGTAATGATGATAATGATGGTAATGATGGTAATGATAACAATGGTAATGATGGTAATGATGATAATAATACTACTAATTATGTGCCAGTTTTCAGCAGGACTTTTCAGGCAACCACCATGCAGGGATTGGTTGAAGAATTATCAAATATATTTGGAACCGATATTAATACGAATAATACTAATATTAATATTAACGAATTATTTTCAATACAAGTTGAAGGGTTAGTTGAAAGAGATACTAGCAATAATTAGAATTGCATTATTTATGAAATAATAATAATAGTAATAATTTATTAATATTAATTTTAATTTTAATTTAAATTTATAATTTATCGTCGGGTGTTACGTCTATATTTTTTAGGTCGTTTATTATTTTTGGATTTACCACGTTTCATTAAGTTTCGTTTGTTTGTTTGTTTTCGCGCTTGTTTTTTCGCATTGGGTTGGCGTTTTCTTGTTTGTTTGAAACCCTTTTTTTTCTTCATACTTAATGTTGACGCAATTAATGTTAAAGGAACTAGCGCTTCTTTAATCGCAAATAACCCACCCCCACCCCCACTACCACCACCAGATTGACAACTTTTGCAACTCATATATATAATATAACTAAATAAAAAAAAAGAATCTAATTTGTAATATAAAAATAGCGAGAATAAGTAAAAAAACAGTACTAATGAAAATAATAGTTAAATAAAAATGTGGTTTTATTTCATCCATCACCATATTTAAGAGAACTTTAATAATACCTTTAATTTCACTTTGTGTAGAATTAGTATTAATAAAATCAATAATATTATTTTTTTTTGACATTATAGAAATCAATAATATTATTTTTTGCGTCTTTTACACGTGTATTTATTATATTAACAAAATAAAGATGAGTGACAAAATAATAGATATTGATACAGCCGATGGTTTTAATTTCAATAAAGTTAAGTTGGGGCGTCCAATACCTTTACACGGTCAGACATTATTTAGTAAATTAACAAATAATAATAAGGAACTATTTATTCAAACACCGCCTGGCGTATTTAAGTCAAAATTTGTGGATATGGAAAATAAATCATATTGCGAATTCATCCTTTCAATTAATAATTCGAATGCAATAGAGTGGTTTGAAAATCTTGAAAAATGTATTCAAGAACATATATTTAACAACCGAAATAATTGGTTTCACGGGCAAAAACTACCTGATATGAGTGATATAGAGGATATATTCCACCCTATATTAAGAAGTTATAAATCTGGAAAATATTTTGTAATCCGACTGCAAACCGAGATGCCTTTAAGTATAGTAAAGAAGAACCCATTATCTTTTTTTGATGATTTGGGTAATATAGTAGATAGAAATGACATCGATATTGATACAGAAGTTGTTTGTATATTACATTTGCAGGGTTTAAAAGTATCTTCCAAAATGTTACAACCTTATATCGAATTAAAGCAGGTTGTTGTACTAAAGGAAGACAATAACATGTTTAATAAATTAGCATTAGCAAAACCGGTTAGTGATGTTATTAAGGGGAATAATACTATAAAACATTGCGAAAATAAAAATAATTTAGAAGAGGTTAAAGATGAAGTTAAAGATGAAGTTAAAGATGAAGTTAAAGATGAAGTTAAAGCCGATGATATTTATGACTATGACAATTATGATGATAATGATGAGGAGGATGATGAGGAGGATGATGATGATGATAATGATGATGATGAGGATGATGAGGAGGATGATGATGATGATAATGATGATGATGAGGATGAGGAGGAGGAGGATGAAACATTAGAAACTCATAAAAAAAGTATAAATAATTCGGAAGAGATAAAAAATAAATTAAATAAAGGAAAAGAAAAAAACTCAAATGTTGAAATAAAACCAAAATTAAATAAAAATAAAATAGAAACCGAAAATATATTTAATTTAGAAGAAGTTATTCCGACATTAGAAGGATTAGAAACGGTGGAGTTAAATATCCAAAACAAAGATGTAAGAGGTAATTATGAACGGTACAAAGATGCTAAGCGTAGGGCGAAACAAGCGAAAGCAGAAAGTATGAAATTATTAGCAAATGCAAAAAAAATAAGAAACATTTACATGTTAGATGATTTAGAAAGTGAAAGCAGTGATAGTGAAGATTTTGAAAATATAAGTAATTCAGGAAGTGAAATAAGTGAATATTAAGGATAATTAGTAATTAATAAATACAATTAATAAATACAATTAATAAATACAATTAATAAATACATTTATTATAAAAATATTTTATCCTTATTTGTATATAAATGGTATTCATGTTGAAACAAGTTCAAAAAATAATTAGTGATAATTGGGTTGTAATTTTAGCATTATTAGTTGGGGTTGTTGGCATTGGCCGTTATTCATTTGTTAAAAATGAAATGCCTGATACAATGACATCTAACCGTGCTGTAGAAGGTAGTGGTTCTGTAGGTAGTGGTTCTGCAAAGATGGGTGTAGTTTCTTCACCCCAACGTGCAGGTGTTGCCGCTGCTGGTCCAGTCGGAACAAATTCTGATTACGCAAAGGTACAAGGTATCCAAACTTCTTCTGCTGGACTACCTGCTACTGATAAAAGATCGGTGAATAATCCTGCCGACTTATTGCCCAATGATTCAAACAGTGAATGGGCCCGTCTTAATCCTTCCGGTCAAGGAGATATTTCCCAAGTAACAACATTGGAGGCAGGTCATCATTTAGGAATGACTGCACAAGTCCTTCGCAATGCTAACTTGCAACTCAGAAGTGACCCTCCTATCCCACAGGGTGCAAGCACTGGTCCTTTTAATCAACCTACCATTAGTGCTGATATTAACCGCGTAACATTAGAGTTGGGTGTAGCACCAGGGGTTTAAATAAAAGTTATGGAAAAAAATTAATATTTAGAAATAATATATGCAAAAGGATACAATATTTACATATATTATTATTATTTTTGTGTTATATATTGGTTATAAATTTTATTCAGATTCATCATATTTTCAGTTGAAATGTGTAATATCAGATGTGAATGGGAAGAAATATTGCTTGCGTGAGCGTGAAAGAATGGATGAAGCATCAGGTCTTTTAGCAAAGGTAGAAACGAGATGTAAGAATTTAGTTGATTTTCTTAAAACAAAATACCCAGATAAAGAAGAAGTAAAACGTTTGGTAAAAGGATTTTCAAATACGGTAATACAAGAAACATTACCAACAAGCACGTTAACCGCATATAGTGAAAATAAAGGCGATAAAATAGCATTGTGCTTATTAAAGGAAAAGGAAAAACCAAAATTAATTGATATAGAAACATTGACATTTGTAGCAATACATGAATTGGCGCATATTATGACGGAAAGCATTGGGCATAAAAAAGAGTTTTGGGAAAATTTCAAGTTTTTACTACAAAATGCAAAGGATGCAAATATTTATAATCCGCGTGATTTTAAGAAGTCTCCACAAAATTATTGCGGAATGCAAATAGATGATAACCCATATTTTAATATGTAGTTTGTGAATGAAGGAATTGCATACAAACGAATACATACGAATACATACGAATTCATATAATACGACATATTATATGAAATGTTTATAATCACATATAATATACGTAAATATAAGTATGGAACGAAACAATTTGTTTTTAATGTCAAATAAAAGGATAAGTAACATTGCAATTGTTCTTGATAAAAGTAATGATGAGGTCGATGAATTAAATAACAATATGTCAGATGAAAAATTTAACGATTTAAAATACTATAAAAAATATTTTAACGATAAAGAATTGTTGGAAATAGGAAAACTAGATTTAAAAACGATAAAGTTAAACGAGATAATTACTTTTACAAATACCAAATTGTATTTGGACGACACTATTTATATGGTATGTTACAAAATAATTCGAATTTTTCAACTACCTAATTTAATAGATGAATTATATTTATTTACCCAACAAGGTGTTAATTTAGATAATGTTAATTTAGATGATTATAATTATCATTTAATAAAGCGACTTGAAGTTGAAGTAATAAATGAAAATTTGAACAATAATAACAATAATAATAACAACAATAACAATAATAATAACAATAATGGTAGAAATTATCATGAAAATATAGATTTCACTAAAATAAAGCGATATATTCACAATAATTTTAATAATGATAATGAAATATTGGAAAACGATGATGGTGTATGGTTTTATGACAAGGTAAAAGAATTTCACGAATCAAATAAAAATAAAGTTATGAATACCCCATTAACAATACGAAGTGATGACTGTTTAAAATTGTATGCAAATCCATATAAATATACCGATGAACGAATAAAGTCAGAACACAAATACAACGAACAATTAGGGGATAGTATATTTAATGAAGGTACCGATGTATCAATATTTATTTGTGTAGCTTCTGATGTATTAAAAAACATTACATCAAGTAACGATAAAGATATTTTAGAATTATATTTTCCATTACTTGTAGAAGAGCGCAAGGTTACAACAAAAGAATTGTTGGATGAATTACAAATGACGGTAAAAACAATAGATAACATAAATAAATATATTATTACAAGTGAATTAAAGGACGCTTTGTCTAAACAACATCTTCTGGAAAAGAAAAAAGACAATATATTAATTGAAGAGTTAGGGTTTTATATATTCCCACTTGCTAAAATGTTTATTTCCCTGGATATTTTATTTCACGTATTAAATGTTAGTGAGAAATTACCATTAATTAAATACTCAGATGGCAAACGCAATATAAAAAATAGTTTGGTTAAATTATATTCTGTTTCCAACAAACCATTTATGAAAAAAAGCGATATTGTAAAAGCAATTAAATCAATAACAAAGAAGAAATCGGTTTGTTTTTATTATCATTATAACTATAAAAAAAATATTATTCCTATTTACATTGAAGTTTATGAAGATGGGAAATGTTATATTTCTATACAAAACAGTAATTTATCAGATAGTAAGGTTTATACAAAAGCAACTTTTGAAAGTAAAGATATACAAAAAATAGTAGATAATATGTTTAATCCATTAGTAGAAAAAATAAACAATTATTACTATCAAAATATAAATTTTTTACCATATTTTACACATATTTATGATAATAATATAGAACATAAAACCAATCATTTTTCCAAAATCATAAAATTACTAAACACAAAGCAAATATTTGAAAAGTTAAATAATTTAAAAAAGAATATAAAACCTATATTAAAATATGCGGATGGGGATGAATTAGGATTTGTAGAATACTTATATAATGGTTATAATACAAATATTAGAAATAATAACTGTCGCGTTATGGTTCGTCGCGAAAAATCACCGGCTAGACATTTCAAAATAACAATTAGCAATATAAATACGTTAAATATAATAGGCGAAATATTTAATTATATTGAAACGTTACTTGTACTTGCAAGTAATGATAAACAAATATCAAATATACAGGAAATAGACGTGTTAAATGATGATAATGATGATAATAAAATTACATTGTTGAATGGTAATGGTAATGGGAATGGTAATGGGAATGAAAATGAAAATGAAAATGAAAATGTTGGTGATTTGAATAAATTAGATAAATTATTGATTAGTAGTGGTAATAATATACAAGAAAGCGAACGTGATGCAGTGGATGATGATGATGGAGATGATGCAGTGGATGATGACGATGATGATGCTGTGGATGATGATGATGATGATGATGGAGATGATGATGGAGATGGTTTTGGTATTCGCCAAAGTAATTCTGAAACAAATAATGAAGATAATGAAGCATTTGGTGGTGGTGGTAAAGTAGATAGAAATTTCTATAAGAAACGAATAGATGAACGTGACCCAAATTTTATAAGAAACAATGATAAATTATACCCAAAAGGTTGGAGTACAATGTGTACGGCATCCGAAGAAAGACAGCCCATAGTAATAACGAAAGATGAGAAAGATAATATTGATAAAATTTCTGGGTCTAAGTCATATAATGACCGTGCGTATAAAACCGGAAGCGATGCAGAACATCAAAACTACTATATATGCCCAAAGTATTGGTGTATAGATGAAAATATTGCATTAAATGAAGCGGAGGTTATTGAAAAGGATGGTATAATTAAAAGTGAAAAGTGTAAAACATCCGAGAATGAGTATGGAAGAATAATAAAAGGACGCGATGATTTTATTTACGCAAAATCAAACAAGAATTATTGCGTTCCATGTTGTTTTAAGATAAACAAAGGAAAGGATTGGGGGAAGGTAGATGCCGGTATTGAAAAAGACAGAACACAAGTAGACCCAAAATGTAGTTCAGGAAATGAAAATTCAGTACAAAGAGAAGATATTAAACAAATAAGTGATGATAGTGATAAAATACCCGAACGTATAAAAAATGTGTGCAATGACCCCCTTGCTTATAATAATTTTCCAATAGACAAATCAAAATTAAGTCATATTCCTCTTAATGTGAAACTATTATTTAAAATAAATAATGATAATAAATATTGTTTAGGCGTAGAAAAGAGTAATGACCAAAGTTTTTTGGCTTGTTTAAGTATGATAAAATATTTATACACATTGTTACAGTTAAGAAAGAAGGGTGGTGATTATATGAGGTATTTTCAAGATAATAAAATACCCACTATTCGCGAGTTTAAAGATGAACTTTTAAATAATATTATGAACATTGATATTTTTCTTCAAATACATAATGGAAATCTACCAACCATATTTTATAAACAGCACGATAAAAGGGAGGAAATAACATACGAAGATGATGTATTAGAAACCGAATTTTATAAAAAAGCGAATGAACAAAATGAAACGGACAGACGTTATTTTTTAAATATAGTAGCGTCCTATTTGAATTTTAAAGACTATTTAAATGATGATAATATTGTAATAGACCATACATATTTATGGGACCTAGTTTTGATGAATTCCAAACTATTTGACGTCGGGTTGAATTTAATAATCATTGAAATCGATAATGTCGAAGTTGAATCATCTTCCAGAATAATATGTCCAACAAACTATTATAGTAAAAATAAATTTGATAGGAAAAAACAATCCCTTATTTTAATTAAATATAATAACTACTATGAAATACTAGTAAAAAAGAGATGTAGAAAATTTGTAAAGAACCGGATTGATGTAGATTTAAACCCAATTCATAACTTTGATGGAAGTAAAAGTATGCGTTTATTTCTGGGAAAGGTTGAACACATTTACAATGACCCGAGTATATGTGGTGTATTTACAAAGGAGTTACCGCAAACTACAATTGTGCGAAAAAATACTGCCCACGATATAAAAGAAATATTAGAAGGCAGTGGGTTTAAAATATTAGAGCAAATATTATATTACAATGGTAAAATTATTGGTTTCAATATTTTATATGATAATGAAATTAGTAATGAACCGGATGATAAGGATGGCATATTTAAAGGGAAAACATTGTTTGCCCCTTTTGCCCAAAGTGCAATTATGAAAGATATACCAATATCATTTATAACAAGTGGAGATGTTATTTTTAAAAATTATGATATGACAAAAATGGAATTAGAATTTATATATAGAAAGACCGCTATGGAATATAATATATTACCAAAAAACCGAGTAATTAATGGGAAAAAAGTGATTGGAATTGAAACACAGAATGATTTGTTTATTCCAATATTTCCTCAGGTTGATATTGAAAAAATAACTGACGATGGGTTGACATCTACTAGCAAAAATTATAGTGTAATAATTAATAAAGATGATGATAAAACATTTATGGATATAGATTTGGATTTGAAAAGATTAACAAAAGATGTGAATATCACAAAATCAAAGAGAGTTAAAATGATTGAAACTATTTTAAAAAAACAAAATGAATTTGAAAATCAAAGATACAATTTAAAGTTGGTTTTAAATAGTCTAGACGTTCGTTTAGATAAACTAAGGATATTGAGAATTATTGAAAGCGAACGAACATTTGAAGAAAAATACAAACAATTATATAAAATAATTCATAAAATAACAGAATCAACAAAATCAACAAAATCAACAAAATCAACAGTTGAAGAGAAATATTTACCTAGGTTAATTGATGAAATTATTCGTCAGAATGTAATACGTAAATTTGTAACAGTAGATAATAAATATGTGTTGTTAACAAAAGGTAAAGATCAACAAAATGACGATGAGTTGATTTATGACCAACAAACACTTATGGAAACAATTTCAAGGGAAGGTATGAAAAATATAAAGACACTTGACAATATAAATAATAATAAATATATTAAAAAAAATAAAACTGATGAAACAACCCAACCACCGAATGACTACTATATATTAGATTACAGTGATGGATATGATTTTGATAAAATAAAAGATGAATTTGATTTTGATAATGAGAATGATAATGAGAATGAGAATGATAATGATAATGGCGATGGCGCTGAGCGTGGGCAAAAATGGCCTTGTGGAAAAAAATGTAAATTTGGGACACGTTGTGATATGTCACTCGTCCCGCCCCAATGTAGTAAAGAATTATATGAAAAAATACAACGGCAAGAAGCATTATTACAACAACGTAGATACGAAAAGGCGATTGACTTAGAAGTGAATAACCCTATTACGGTTGTAAAAACAAAACAGGATAAAGAAGCAGCTAAGGCACAGGAAAAACAGGATAAAGAAGCAGCTAAGGCACAGAAAAAACAGGATAAAGAAGCAGCTAAGGCACAGGAAAAACAGGATAAAGAAGCAATTAAGGAACAGTTAAAGAAATTAAAAACGAAAAAACACAGAATGGTAAGTAGTGGAAATAATAATGGAACAAGAAAGGTTAATAATAGATAAGAAATAAGAAATAAATATATATTTTTAATATCTATAATAAAAATATATACTAAATACGAATGAAAATTATTAAATATACAAATGGACTCACTAAATTGCTAATAAAAAATCCAAAACGTGCAACTGCGTCTTGCAATACAATTAATAGTGACCGACGTGAAATTGGGTTACAACTCGCAAATTATGAAGAGCGAAAAAGAATTCAAATAACAAGACAAAGGAGAATAAAGATGTACGAAGACAGTATAGATACTGGTGTATGGTTAGGTTGAATTATCCACACCATTGTCATCACCATTGTCATCACTATCACCTTCCCAATCTTCTTCGGTGTCGTCATATTCAACATTATCATTAATGTCTGGATAAATGATATTACCATTACCATAATTACTTTCATATTCAGAAGTATTCGTTGAAGAATATGATACATTATCATTATCATTATCATCATCGTCATCATCATTAATAAGTGTTGGATTATTGTTTATAATCTCATTAATAACGTTGCGTGGAGTGAATGTAGGAATATTCGGTAATGGTATACCGACATCTCGGTTGTCCATAACAATATCGGGTTCATAACAATCTAACATTTCTTGTTCTTTTAAAAATTTATTTACTTTGTTGAATTCTAAGTGATGTGTAATGTAACTTGGTTTACTATTACCACCAGTTACAAATATCAATCGTCCAAAAATTTTATTATAACGATGAAAAGCAAAAATTGATTTTTTAAATCTAATTAAAAAAATACTAGATTTATAATTATTAATACTTCGTTCGGAATTAAGAAAGCAATGATAATAATTTTTTAATGCATTTACTATAAAATGTTTTGGTGTTTTTTTATCAATATTATCAACAATATTTAACTTATATTTTCTCTTTACAATTCTCAACATTTTCATAATATTATTATAATATTCATCTTCTGTCAAGTTTTTTATATATCGTATGATAACTTGTTCTCGTATTAATACATCATTCTCAACTTCAAATATGAATAAATTAAAATAACATAAAAAAAAATGATGGAAAAGAATAGGCATCTTTAAATTAGAATGTTTAACTTTAAAATACAAATTTATTAAAAATGAATTATTTAAAACATTATTTGTGAAGGGATTTTTTGGAAGCAACGGATTTTGAACCATTTCATATTCACACGAACATAATGAATTTTCAATAATGTTAACCAAATCCGAAATTCGGAATGTATAAATTGTTTTATTATCAATCATTTCAATTAAGTTATCTCTATTTATATCTTTCAACTTATTCGAACGCAAATCCTCGTCAAAATCGAACACCTTTGATATTTTATGGACTATTTTTTTTTTCAAATGAGTTAGTTTGAAATATAAAGTTTGACATTCATTAAAAATATTCAATATTGCATCGTTTGACATTTTATTACAAAGAAACAGTTTTTTATTTATAATATCATTGTAAAAATTATATTTAACATTTGCTAGTTTATACACATCAAAATCAGTAATATTATTAATTTTAATTAATAATAGATTAAATGAAGAATAAATATCCGAAAAACAACAATGGTCCAAATTTTGTGGAATTTCGCAAGTTAAAATATTAATGCGATATTTATTATTCAATAACGTATACATTGATAAACTGAATAGATTTGTAATATTTTTTTTGAATTTTGTTTCAAAATCGGGTCTAATAAAGTTAAAACTTAAATCCATCGTTTTGTGTATATTTTCTTTATTTCGTTTATTTCGTTTCTGTATATTTCTTAAAGTAGGCATAATATATGTTATATAAATGACTTTAATATGATTTAATTATATGGTTCATT
>ENA-UOXV01007773-UOXV01007773.1-marine-metagenome-genome-assembly--contig:-NODE-7773-length-10748-cov-8.461423_pt1 | contig 10748 bp, 11 predicted proteins | sample MGYA00238165_ERZ766961 | MGnify/ENA primary metagenome ERZ766961 (study PRJEB28924, sample SAMN03173240) | marine metagenome | biome: Marine; feature: Water; material: Subsurface seawater | place: North... | reverse complement strand
TAGCTGACCAGTACTAATAGCTCAATTGGCTTGATTTATGCACTGAAAAAAATTAAAAGTTTATAAACAATAAACATAATTTGATCTGTGAATTTAATTAAATTTTTAAAAGGATATAAAAAAAATAATTACACCTATATTATTGCAGAAGCTTGTGACAATCATTTTGGAAATATAAAAAAAGCAAAAAAAATGGTTTTGCTTGCTAAAAAAGCTGGTGCAGATTGTATAAAATTTCAACATCATTTAGTAGATGAAGAAATGTTAAAAAATGTACCAAAGTCTTCAAACTTTGACTTAACATTATATGAATTTTTAGAGAAATATTCTTTAAAATTATCTGATCACCAAAAACTAAAAAAGTATTGTAAAAAAGTTGGTATACAGTATCTTTGTACTCCATTTAGCTATAAAGCTGCTTTTGAATTAAAAAAATATGTTGGTGTTGATTGCTTTAAGATAGGATCGGGTGAGCTTACAGATTTACCGTCCCTACAAAAAATCTCAAAACTTAAAAAACCAATGATACTTTCAACAGGAATGTCTACAACAAGCGAAATTAAAAGATCTTTTAATTTGTTAAAAAAAAACACAAATATTTCCCTAATGCATTGTCTTAGTGAATATCCAGCTAATTATTCAGATTTAAATTTGAAATATTTAGAAGTATTAAATAAAAAATATAACAAAAGTGTGATTGGCTACTCAGATCACACTGATGATATTTATTCATCAATAGCAGCAGTTTCACTTGGTGCTAGAATTATTGAAAAACATGTAATTTTAAACAAGAAAATGAAAGGACCTGATCAAAAGGTTTCTATTGATTTTGATCAATTAATTTCTTTGGTTAAAGGAGTGAGACTTTTAGAAAGATCATTTGGGGATATAAAGAAAATACACAATAAAGAGATACAAATTAGAAGATGGGCCACTAGAAGTATCGTGGCCATAAAAAATATAAAAAAAGGTGAAAAATTATCTTTTAAGAATATATGGACAAAAAGACCCGGAACAGGAATACCTTCATCAAAATTTAATTCTATTATCAAGAAAAAAGCAAAAAAAAACATAAAGATAAATTCACTTTTAAAATATAGTGACATTAAATGAAAATTTTATTTTTAACAGGATCAAGAAGCGACTGGGGCTATATCAAGCCCATAATTCAAATTTGTAAGCAAAAAAAAATTAATTATAAATTATGTGCTACAAACATGCTGTTGCTTGATACATATGGTTATGCTTTAAATGAAATTAAAAAAGATGGTTTTAAAGTTCATGAGGAGATTTATATGTCATTGGATGGGTTTAATGAATATACAACCGTAAAATCTATGGGGGTATTTATGATTTCTTTTGTAGATGTTTTAAAAAATTATAAACCAGATTGGGTAGTGCTAGCAGGTGATAGGTATGAAACAATGGCAGCAGCCTTAGCTTGTGCTTACACTAATACACCAATAGCACATATTCAAGCTGGTGAACTTTCTGGAAATATTGATGGTCAAGCACGTCATGCAATAGGAAAGTTTGCTCATTTGCATTTAGCATCAAATACAGATGCAAAAAATAGACTATTAAAATTAGGTGAAGAACCTTTTAGAGTTAAAATTGTTGGAGCTCCACAGCTAGATGATATTGAAAAATTTAAAAAGAAAAAACCTAATTTTCATAAAATTAGAACGCTATATAATCTACCAAAAAAAAAAAATTACTATGTCGTAGTCTTTCACTCAGTTACTGAAGATATAAAAAATTTAAAGAAACACTTCAAGATATTGTTTAAGTCTTTAGAAAAAAGCAAATATAAAAAAATTTGGATTTTGCCTAATAATGATCCAGGTTCTTCATTAATAAAAGATCTATTAATGATAAGTAGAAACGACTCAAATTTGATCTATGAAAATTTTCCAAGAGAGCATTATTTGGAAATTATGATGAATTCTAAGTCAATAATAGGTAATTCAAGTTCAGGAATTATTGAGTCTGCGTCTTTTAAATTACCCGCCATAAATATAGGCAGAAGACAAAACAACAGACTTAAAGGAAATAACGTAATTAATGTTCCTAAAGTTTCAGAAAAGGAAATATTAAAAGCAATTAAAATGATTGACAGTAAAAATTTTTTGAAAAAAATTTCTAAAATTAAAAACCTTTATGGAGATGGAAAATCATCTGAAAGAATAGTAAGTATACTAAAAAATATGCTTAATCAAAAAGATTTAATTGTAAAAGAAATGACTTATTAATGTATAAAAATTATTTAGTATTTGAAAATGCAACATTAGAGCAAGTAATTAAGATAATATTAACTAACTCAAAAAGAACTGTAATGGTTATTTCTAAAAATAAAAAAATAATTGGAACAATTTCTGAGGGAGATATTTTAAGATCAATATTAAAGAAAAAAAACATGAGTGCACCAGCCTCAAAAATAATGAATAAATCTTTTAAATATTTAATTGATAAAAAAGACACTAAAAAAGCTAAAGCAATATTTATTAAATATAATGTTAATATTTTACCAATCATTAATAAAAATTTTAAGCTTTTATCTGTCGTTACTTTAAGCGATTTATTTAATATTAATGAATAAAAAACATTGCCTTACTTTAATAACAGCTAGAGGTGGATCTAAAGGCTTAAAAAATAAAAATATTAAAAAAATTGGTAACAAAACATTAATAGAGTTCAAATATATAGCTTCAAATAAAGCAAAAATTCCCAACAATGAGATTTTTGTGTCGACTGACTCTCCTAGCTATATAAAAATACTTAAAAAAAAAAAGATTAAATGTATTAAAAGACCTGGATATTTAGCTACTGACACTGCAGAAACTAAACCAGTTTTGTTAGATGCAATTAAAACCTTAAAAAAAAATGGAAAAAATTTTGATTACTTAATATTGTTGGAGCCAGCGACACCATTCACTTCTTATCATAATTTAAAAAAAGCTTATAGAATTTTTATTAAAAAGAATCTTGATGTTATGGCCTCAGTAGAAGAGTCGATTGTTCATTCAAATTTTATAGCACCTATAAAAAAAAATAACCTTAAAAATATGTTTAAAAAAATGAAAAAATTACAAAAATATAGAAGACAAAATTTTTCGAAGGAATATAAAATGGATGGAGGGTTTTATATCTTTAAAGTAATATCATTATACAGATATAAAAATTTATTTGATCCAAGACAAAAAGCTGGATGTTTTGTAGTAAATAAAAAAGAAGCTATCAATATTGAAAATCAAGAAGATTTTGACATTGCAAATTTATTTTATAAAAATTTTAGTAATATAAAAAGTAATTTTAAGTAATATGAATAAAAAAAATTTAGGTAACAAATTATATCTTAAAGCAAAAAAAATAATTCCAGGTGGCGTACAATTATTATCTAAGAAACCTGAATTATTTTTACCAGGACATTGGCCTAGTTATTATATAAAAGCGAAAGGTTCTGTAATTATTGGATTAGACAAAAAAAAATATTATGATTTTACTAATTGTTCAGTAGGAATGTGTCCATTAGGGTACAGCAATGATTTTGTTAATAAACAAATTATAAAAACAATTAAGCTTGGAAATATATCCACTCTCAATAGTGTAAAAGAATATGATTGTGCAAAAAAGATGATTAAATTGCATCCATGGTTTGATATGGCAAGATTTACCAAGTCTGGTGGAGAGGCTATGTCAGTAGCAGTAAGAATAGCCAGATCTTATACTAAAAAAGAAAAGATATTATTCTGTGGATACCACGGCTGGCATGATTGGTATATATCTGCGAATATTGGAGATAAAAAAAACTTAAATAGCCATCTATTACCTGGAACTTCAACACTAGGTGTTCCAAGTTTTTTAAAAAATACATCAATACCATTTGAATTTAATAACACTAAAGATTTTATTAAAAAATTTAATAAAGATAAGAAAAAACTTGCAGCAGTAATCTTAGAGCCTACGCGAGCAAATTTACCCAAAAATGATTTTTTAAAAACAATTACATCATTTTGTAAAAAAAATGATGTTCCATTAATTTATGATGAAATAACAGTTGGCTGGCGAGTCTCAACAGGAGGATTTCACAAAAAATTAAAATACAAACCAGATTTAGCTGTATTTTCGAAAGCCACTTCTAATGGATATGCTTTAGGTGCAATCTTAGGTAAAAAGAAAATAATGGATAAAGCTCAAGATAGTTTTATTTCAAGTGCTTATTGGACTGAAAATGTTGGATTTCAAGCAGCTATTAGCATGATGGATTATTTTATAAAAAAAAAGGTACATAAAATTTTAATAAAAAAAGGAAAAGTTATAAAAAAGATTTGGTCAACTCTAGCAAAAAAACATAATATTAATATTTCTATTACAGGTTTAGATCCTCTACCTACTTTTAATTTTAATTATAAAAATAAAGATGAGATTATGACTTATTTTACTCAAGAAATGTTAAAGAAAAATTTTTTAGCTAATGGAAATTGTTTTATTATGATTTCACACACAGATAAAATGATTAATTTGTATAAAAAAAATTTTGATTTAATTTTTTTTAAAATTAATGATATATTAAAAAATAACTCAAATTTTAAAAAATACCTAAAGGGTAAAGTTAAATCTGCAAAATTTAGAAATCCAGTCTAATTTACTTTAACCAAGATGATAATTTAAATACACTGGATGGTTTAACCAGCTTAGTTCCTAATGATATCTGATTTATTTTTAATAGACCATTTGAAAAAAATACTAAAACAGTGCCATCCTTAGCAATTTTTTTTATTTTACCAAATAAAAAAGGATGAATTTTTTGTTTTTTATATTGAGTAGATTTTATAATGTATATTTTTTTTTTTCCTAAATAGAGGTAAGCACCTTTATAAGGTCTACTAAAAGCTTTAATGAAAATGTCGATATCATTAACATCCCAATTTAAATTTATCTTTCCATGTTTAGTAGAATTTATTTTATTAAAATATGTAGCGTTCAAATCAATTTGTTTTTTTGCCATAATATTTTTCTTTTTATAAATTTTATCTAAAATTTTAATTAGAATTAAGTTGTATAGTTTATAAGTTTCTAAAAAGTAATGTTTTAAATCATAATTTTTAATATTAAATTTTTTTAACTTATATATTATATTACCACTATCTATATTTTCATCTATAAAATGTGCAGTTGCTGCAACAAATTTTTTTTTTTGTAAAATTCTAAAAGTAAAATTTGCACCTCCCCTTTCATCTGGCAAGAGGGAGGGGTGAAAATTCACTAGTTTTGAGGAGAAAGTTTTTATAAATTTTTTTTTGAATATAAATTTAGATCCTACAGATATTATAAGCTTAACATTATTTTTTTTAATAATCTTAATTATCTTTTCACTTATTTGATTGGTCTCTATAATCTTAACATTGTCGTCATTAATATCAAAAATATTTTCATAAATTCTATTATCATCAAAATATAGTGTATCTTTAAAATGTTTTTTTTTGGGATGTGTGATGATTATAATATTATTAAATTTAAATTTATGATTAATTATTTTAATAAAATTAAAGATTGGCTTTCCCCAACCAACTAAAATAAATGTATTACCAGGATGTCCAACCACCATCTACCACTATATTTGACGCGTTTGTATAAGAGGAAGACTCGCTAATTAAGTAAATTAAAGCATTCATCATTTCCTCATTAGTTGCCATTCTTTTTAATGGATTATTTTCACCATATTTTTTCAACCAAATCTTTTTATGCGTTTTATCTTTTATGCCCCCTGGAGAGATACTATTCACTCGAACTCCATCAGAGCCCCAAAGTGTGCCCAAATATTTTGTAATTGCTATGACAGAACTTTTGCTTGCCGAATAAGCTAAGGGAGATTTTATATTAGTATTTTTGTAAATATGATGTCTTGGAGATTGAATACCATACATAGACGCTATATTTACAATACAACCTTTCTTCCTTTTAATCATTGGTTCACCAAATACCAAACAGCCATAGATTAAGCCAAAAGTGTTTACATCAAAAACTTTTTTTAAATGATCTGGCTCTATATCAAAAACATTGTTTGAAAAATTTTTTTTATTTGAGTGATTAGTGTACCCAGCACAATTAATTAAAGTATCGATGAAAATTTTTTTTTTATGTAATTTTTTTTTTAAATTAATCCATTGTTTTTTTTTGGTAACATCCAGTTTGAAAAAAAAATGATTTTTTTTAAGAGGGGGTATTTTTTTATCATTATCCACATCACAAATTATTAAATTTGCACCTAAAGTATCCAAATATTTGTAGAAATTTTTACCTAGATTGCCAGACGCACCAGTGATAAGAATGTTTCTGTTATTTAAATTAGTCTTAAGTAATTTATTATTAATCATTAAATTTTATAATTGAATGAAACTTATAATGTATCACTATCTAAAATCCAGAGGTAAAAGTTACCCAAATTTTAGATTTTTAAAAAAAAGTGTATTTTTAGATCAAATAAAAAAATTTAAATCCTCATTTTTATCACATAAAAGAGAGTTTAATTTAAATAGTAATAAAATAGTTTTTACGTTTGATGATGGCCTTAAAGAGCATTTATATGCTTGTAATCAATTAAAAAAAGTCAAATCAATAGGAATTTTTTTCATAAACACTGACCCAATTATGCATGAGAAATTTTGTAACACCCATAAAGCACATCTTTTGTTGGGTAAGATAGGTGGGAGTGCTTGCATCAAGTATATTTTGTCAAACACATCTGTTATTGAAAAAAAAATATCAATAAAAAATCTTTATAAATTCGATGATGAAAACACTAAAGAATTTAAGACAATTGTTAATCATTCAAATATTATTCAAATTGATAAAATTCTTGATGATATGATGAAATATTTCAGGATTAAAATAAAATGGGATCAATATTACATGAATAAAGATGAAATTAGACATCTTCATCAATCAGGCATGATCATTGGAAATCATGGACAAAATCACAAAAAGCTTAGTCTCTTAAGTTTTAGCGAACAATTAAAAGAATTAAAAGAGTCAAAAGAATTTTTAGAAGATCTGATAAAAGATCATCTTAATACTTTTGCCTACCCATTTGGAACAAGAGACTCATTTGATTTAAATACAATCAAAATTTTAAAAAAAATTAAATATAAATATGCTTTTACATCAGATCTAATTAATTCTAAGAAAGATAAAAATTATAATATTTCAAGAATAGATTGTAAAAATATCAAAATTTAAATTAATGAAAATAGTAACAATTACTGGAAATGAAGATAGACATCAATTCTTTAGAAAATTTATAAATAAGCAACAAAAGATAAACGTAGTTTTATCTGTAGTTGAAAATCTAAAAAATAGTCAAACTAGCAAAATATTAAAAAATAAAAAAAATTTAAGATATAGACATTTTTTAGAAAGGAGAAAAGAAGAAAAACTTTTCTTTAAAAGATATTTGATGGATTTAAAGGATGTGAAAAATAAGATTATAATTAACAAAGGAGCACTGAATGATGATAAAAAATTAATTGATAAAATAATAAGATCGAAGCCAGATATAATATTTTCTTATGGTTGTTCACTGATAAAAAATCAATTAATCAAAAAATATAAAAGAAAATTTATAAATCTACATTTAGGATTATCGCCATATTATAGAGGTAGTGGAACAAATTATTGGCCACTGGTAAATAAAGAACCTCATTTTTTGGGAGCAACATTTATGTTTATAGATGAGGGGGTAGATACAGGTGAAACAATATTTCAATTTAGACCAAAAATTAATTCAAATGATAACATACACACTATTGGTAATAGAATAATTTTTGAGGCAGCAAACTATTTCCCAAAAATTATTAGAAATTTAAGAAAACATAAAAAGAAGAAAACTTTTTACAACAGCAAAGTTCGAAAATATTATAAAAATAAAGATTTTTCAGAAATATCAGTCAAAAAATTAAAACAAAATTTTAAAAAATCAATGTTGCTAAATTATTTAAAAAATAAAACAAAGATAGATAAAACATTTAAAATTAATGATTTACTTATCAAGTATTTTTGAAATGTTTGAAATAATCTCTCTTTTTGAATGATTACCTAAATATTTTATAATATTATTATTGTGTTTGAAGTAGTGTTTTTTACTAGAGAAATAAATTTTATCGAATAATTTAATACCTTGCGAATTATTTCTAACAATACCGCCAATTTTCATTTTGTTAAATTTATCAAACCATTTTAAATAAGCTTTGCCCGGAAAGCAAACCGGCACACACTTAGATGCCAAGCCTTCTATTAAAGTTGTTGAAGTAGTACTAATGACAATTTTTTTATTTTTAAGAGAATTAGATAGATTTTTGTTTTCAGGTTTTTCAAATTTGATATTTTTAAACTTAACGAATTCTTGAAAGTATCTTTTCTCAAATGAGGTGATTTCATAATTTAGCCTAATGACAAAAGGTATCTTTTTGTACTTTTTAGCTAATAATTTGATATATTCATAAAAGTTACGATTTATATGTATATTATTTTCATCGTATTTTTTAAATCCACAGTGAATTATTAAAACACCTTTTTTTTTATTAAATCCATTTTTTATTTGTGGGTTTCCCACCTCGATAAAATTTGTTTTTCTATTTAATGTACGAAGAGTTTTTGAAAAAACTTTACCCCAAGAAAAAAAATAGTCGTGGCTAAAATAATTTTTATATCCAAATTTAGAATTTGAAATAAATCTGATTAGGGGTGCGGTAATACCCCACTGTAGACAAAAACTCTTAATTTTGTGTTTTTTAGCGATTATTGGTATTATGGCATCAAAATAATTGTCTCCTTCAACAGTGACAATGGCTTTTGGTTTAAACTTTTCTATTAAAAGCTCTAAATAATTTGCAAATTTTATATATTTGTTAATAAAGAAATAATCATTTTTTAAATAAGGATAATTTTGTTGAAAAAAAGAGACTCTTTCTAAATCAGATGAATCAAAATATTCATATTTTTTTTTTCTACCAAAAATCGATAATAGATATTTTTTATGTTTTTTAGGATGAGTTATAAAAAGAATTTCTTTTTGATCAATTTTTAAATTTTTTATTTTGTTCAAAAAGTTAAAAGAACTAAAAATTTTATTTTTTATTATTGATTTTATATTAAAGTCAAAAATAATATCAATTTTGAGATTATGATTTAACTTTATTTGATTGGCAATTAAATAAGAAAGTTGTGTAAAAAAAACATATCTTTTTTTTAAATTTTTTGTTTTAAAATCTTTATAAAATTCTCTTAATTTTAAATTTATTCTAGCTGCAACATACAAATCTCTTTGAATTGAACCATTAAAATTAATATGTGAGTATTTTTTTGAAATATTTATAGATAATTTATTTATTATTTTGCCAGTTTCACTTATATATTTTAAGTCTAATTCGTCATTATGCATTAAATTTAACTTTTAATATTTTAATATATATTTGCTTTTACCATTAGCTTCTATATATCATTGCATTTCAAGAAAACATCAATTTTATGAAAAATATTTTAGTAACAGGTGGTGCTGGATATATAGGATCAGTCCTTGTTGATTTTTTAGTAAAGAAAAGACTAAATATAATTGTTTTAGACAACTTGTCTAATGGAAAAAAAAGTTTAGTAAATAAAAATGCTAAGTTTTTTAATGAAAACATTTTAAACACAAAAAAAATAAATTTAATTATAAAAAAGTATAATATTGATACAATTGTTCATTTAGCTTCTTTAATTAATGTAGAGCATTCCATGCAGAAACCCAAAGAATATTTTACCAATAATTATCTAGGAACAAAAAATTTATTATTATCTACCAAAAATACAAATGTAAAAAAAATTATTTTTTCCTCTTCATGTGCTGTTTATGCTGAAAGAAAAAATTTAAAAAATAAATTGAATGAAAAAAGTATCATTAAACCCAATAGTGTTTATGGTACATTAAAATTAAAAACAGAAAATTTAATTATAAAGTTTTGTAAACAAAATAACCAAAAATGTGTAATCTTAAGATATTTTAATGTTGTTGGAGCCAAAGTTAATACAAGGCCCTACTTAGGACAAGTCAATAACTTAGGGCAACTATTTCAAAATATTTCTTTACAGTTGTTAAATAAGATTAACTCTTTTAAAATTTATGGAGATAAATACCCTACACGAGACGGAACATGTATTAGAGATTTTATTCATGTGAGAGATTTAGCTGAAATACAATATTTATCCATCAAACTACTTGACAAGAATATAAAAAGAAAAATTTTTAACTGTGGTTATGGGTCAGGTTATAGTGTTAAGGAAGTCATAAAAAGTTTTGAAAAAAACACCAAACTAAAAATTAAGTTTAAAATAAATCCGGCCAGAAAAGGGGATGTTATTTCTGCCTTGTGTGATAATTCAAAAATTTTAAAAGAACTAAAATGGAAGCCAAAGTATTCAAATTTGAATATTATGGTTAGAGATACCTTTAAATGGTTTAAATACTATAAAAAATAAGATTTATAATCAAAAATTCTTAAACAGGTTTTTTTCTTTTTTATACCAAGAGATTGTTTTTTTTAATCCCTCATTAAATGTAAATAATTTTTTAGATCCAATAAAATTTTTCATTTTAATCGTAGAAGCCTTCATCCTATGAATCTCAGTTTTTCTTTCAGGCAGCCCTCCAATAATTAGTTGAGATTTAGAGGCAGTAAGTTTTTGAATTTTTGTTGCAAGTAGTTTTATTG
>ENA-UOXV01007769-UOXV01007769.1-marine-metagenome-genome-assembly--contig:-NODE-7769-length-10754-cov-6.186933_pt1 | contig 10754 bp, 9 predicted proteins | sample MGYA00238165_ERZ766961 | MGnify/ENA primary metagenome ERZ766961 (study PRJEB28924, sample SAMN03173240) | marine metagenome | biome: Marine; feature: Water; material: Subsurface seawater | place: North... | reverse complement strand
ATTAACAAATAGAGGATCTGTAAATTTAAAGAATTCTAATAAAATAGATTTTAATATAAATAAAAATAAAAATAATATTAATAAAAAAAAAAAAAAATTTTATTAGTTACTTATCAAAAATTCAAAATATATTTAAAAAAAACAAATTTAGAATTGAAGCTTCTGAATTAGAAATTTTCAATTTAAGAAACGACAAGTATAATTATATAGATAAAATTTTGTTATTTTCTTGTTTAAGAGAAAAGAGGCTTGAAAATAAATTCAAAATTGAAGTTATAACAGATCAAGATAACTTAAAAAAATTTTACCAAAGTTCATTTGGAAAAAAAATACAAATTACAAATTTATTAAAAAAAAATAAAATAAAAAATAAAGAATCTTCTCTAATATTAAAGTATTTTAAATTTATTCTTAGAGCCTTATATTTTCTGATAATAATTAAAATTTTAAAAAAAAATGCAAATTTCAAAAAAAATTCAGATCTTTGTTTAAGTTTATACCCTTACTTTTTCAAAAATAAAAATATAGATTTATATAATGTTAAAGAAAAAACTTATTTAAATTTTTCCTTAACTGATGAAACTCATTTGAACCTAAGTCCAATTAAATATTTTAATCACATAAAAAAATTATCAAAGCTTGATAAAATTGTTTCAATAGAAAAGTATATAAAATTTAAAGAGTTATTTTTTTCAATGATAAAATTTTATATTGATTATTCAAAATTAAAAAAACTATTCAATAAAAGTTTCAATTTTCATGGTATAGATTGTACTAATTTAATTTATCCACATATTAAAATTTCTTTTTATAACAGATCAAAATTATTTTTGTATGAAAGGTCATTAGATTACTTTCTCGAAAATAATAGCCCAAAAAAGTTAAATTATTTTCTATTTGAATATAATTTCGGTTTTTTTTTAAGAAATAGATTAAAAAAAATTAAAAAATTTGTAGGGTACCAACATGGGATTTATACGAATAATTTAATGTGGTTAGATTTGGTCAATTCAAAAAAAAATGATTTTCTGCCAAACGAGATCGTATGCAATAGAAAAGAGAGCTTTAAAAGTTATAAAAAAAACTTTAAAAAAATATTATTAAGAAAAAAAATAAATAAATTGAATAAGAAATTAGAGATAAACTCAAAAAATTCATCAAATATTTTAGTTTTTTTGGGTCAACATGACATGGAAGATTGTTTGTACTTTTTTTTAAATAATAAAAAATTTAAAGATAAAAAGATTTATTTTAAGCTTCACCCCAATAATAAGAAAAAGATAAATATTTTGTCAAGTAACTTTTATTTTGTGGATAAGGTTAAACAGTTAAAAAAGTATAAAGTTTACCTTGCCCCAACAACAACTTTAATTTATGATTTTTTAGACAGAAAGTTAAAGTTTGAAATAATAAAATTTCACTATAAAATTGATTTATGGAATTAAATAAAATTAAATTAATTCGTAAATTTTTTATAGAAACTAATTAATTTTGTATAATTTTTATTTAGATCAAACCTCTCCACTGTTTTTTTACAATTAAATGAAATTTTTCTATTGAGGCTTCGGTTTAGGTAAATTTTATGTATAGTTTTAATTAACTCATTAACATTATTTACAAAGTAACCATTTATTTTATTTTTAAGTATTTCATTAATTCCTTTAGATTTAAAACTAATTATTGGTGTATTGCATGCCAATGACTCAATGAATGTTAGGCCAAAAGACTCTATCCTGGCTAAATTTACATAGAGATTTGCGTTAGAATAATGTTTTAATAATTCCTTTGGAGGAAAATAAGTTTCATTATTATTTTCAATATTATCGAAAGCAATTATATCTTTTTTATTTTTAGCAATAAAATCGTCTTCATAAATTTTATTACTATTTTTGCCTATTATCTTCCATTTAAATTTAATTTTTTTCTGTATTAGTTTATTTGCTATTTTTGGAAGCAAATCAAAGCCTTTCTTATATTTTGCGTACCTACCAACTGTGATTAGATTTAGGTATTTATCGTTGGATTTCTTGTATTTAATTTTCTTTAAATAAATAGAATTAGGAATAAAAAAAATTTTCTGATTTTTTATATTAATTTTTAGTAAATCCTTATAAATATTTTTTGAAATGCATTGATAGCCATCTATTTTTTTAACAATTTCTTTAAGATAAGTGTTAAATTTTTTATTTATTCTAAAGCCATAATTTATATTTTTTTTAATTTGAATATCAGCACCATGAAAAGTAACTAAGACTTTTTTTTTTAAAAATTTTAAATATTCAATAAGAATCAAAGATTTAAAAGTAATAAAATGAAAATGGTATATGTCGTAGTCTGTCTTGATAAATTTCAAATTAAATTTATTAAAAATCTTAATCAATTTAAAATTAAAAAATATTTTTAAAATATATAAAAAAGATAACAAAAAATAATTAATTTTAACTATTCTATAAAGGTTATTCTTTAATTTTATTTTTTTAAAAACATAAACATCTACAGAGTGACCTTTTTCAATCAACTTATTAGCAACATTGTGAATTTCAACCTGTGCCCCACCTGCGTGAGGGAAAAAAGTCCCAGCAATAATAGAGATATTCATTAATAACTACTTTATATTTTTATTTATCAAATAAGCCAATCTTAAAAATTCTTATTTAAGAAAATTAATCATTAATTTTTAATATATTTTTCTTTGATTATGTAAGTCATATCTATTTATATTTTTATAAGAAAATTCAATCATTTTCTTATAAATATTTTTATTTTTTGAGAGATAATATTTTTTAAGTATGTCAGATATCTTTTTAACTTTATGTTCTTTAACTAATAAACCGCCAGATCCATTTTTGAGTATTTCTTTGGGACCTGTTTTGCATTTATAAGAAATACATAATAACTTAAAAAAAGTTGCTTCAATTAATACATTTGGTAACCCTTCATAGATAGAGGTAAGAATAAATATTTCAGATTTTTTAAAATAGACGTATGGATTGTTTGTATAAGGTAAAATCTTAACAAATCTTGTTAATTTATTTTGATTTATATATCGTCTAAGATTATTTTTTTCAGGTCCATTACCAATTATTAGAAGTTTAATTGGTATATCTTTTTTTACAGAATTTATTATTTTTAACAATTCAATTTGATTTTTTTGATAAGTTAATCTACCTACATTTATTATTTTAAGACTCTTTTTATCATTATCAAAAAAAATAAATTTTTTTGATTTTTTTGATAATGATAATAAATTTTTTGTATTTAATAAATTATAAATTACCTCTGATTTGACTTTGAAAATATTATTAATTTCTTTTTGAAATTCAAAACTATTAACAATTATCTTATCAGCCATTTTATAAAAGGTTTTAATTATTATTATCTTAAAACCATTGGTCCATTTATAAGGTGCCGAATTTGCTCTTACTATTATTGGAATTTTTAAAATTTTTGCTACGATTATTGCATATACATTTGCTTGAAATGAAAAAATTACCAAATCTTTATTTTTAAAATAAATTCTAAAAACTGAGCAAATACAAATCAAGTATTTGACAATTCTACTTCTAACGTTAAATCTAATAATTGGCTTAACTACTTCTATAGATTCATCTAAATTATCTACTTTATCATATGAGACAAAATAAATTTTTTTTTTTAATGGTTTTTCTAGGGTTTCGAAAATTAATTTAATATTTCTTTCAACACCTCCACCTTCAATAGAAGGATTAAAAATTATTAATTTTTTCATTTAATTTTGTTATAATTTTGAAATATTAATAATTTAATATAGAATGATAATGTTAATGTCCATTATATTAGAATATTCTTTTATTGTTTTTCTCCTACTATCTTTAAATTATGCAATGTTAAAGAAAGGTATTTTACTTGATGTTCCTTTAGTCAATAGCCATAAAAATAAAAAATTTTTTTCAAAAAAGGTTCCAAAATCTTTAGGATTAATTCTTTTATTATTTATACTTTATAAAACTAATTTTGATATTAGTGAAAAAATTTTTTTATCTTTATTTTTCTTTCTAGGCATTCAGTCAGATACAAATAAATTAAATTCTCCAAACCACAGGATTCTACTACAAGTATTTATGGTAATAGTTTTTTTGTTAGTATCAGGAGAATATATTAACTCAACACGAATACCTCTAGTAGACAGTTTGCTTCAAAACTTTTTTTTTAAAATGTTTCTTACATTGATTTGCATGGTAATAATTATTAATGGTTCAAATTTTATAGATGGTTTAAGTACTTTATGCATAGGATATTATTTAGGGGTATTTGTAGTTTTGTATTTTATCACAAATAATAATTACGACATATCGTATTTAAGGGTTGAAATCATTAACATCTGCTGGATGATTTTGATTTTGTACTTCTTTAATTTATTAGGAACTTCATTTTTAGGAGACTCTGGTTCTTATTTGTTAGGTTTTCTCACGTCAATCGTTTTAATCAAAATTCATAATTTGTTACCTGATATCTCTCCTTGGTTGATTGCAGTTTTATTGTGGTACCCTGCGTTTGAAGTGTTATTTTCAATTATTAGAAGATTTGGTGTTAAGTATAATCCTTTATTTCCCGACAATCGTCACTTACATCAAATGATCTTTCTAAAATTTAAAGATAAAATTTTATTAAAAAAAAATATAATGAATCCATTAGTTTCCAATATAATTAATATCTATAATTTTTTTCTTTTTTACATAGCTTATAATTTTTATAAAAATACAAAAATTTTAATTTGTCTTTTTTTATTTAGTTGCTTTATTTATATTGTATTTTACGTATTACTTTCAAAAAAATTAAAAAACAATCACTTATAAATTTAAATAATGAAATTAGTTAGTGTAATTATTCCATTTTATAAAAAAAAACGTTTTTTTAGAAAAACGCTTTTATCAATAATAAATCAGGATTATCAAAAACTTGAAATAATAATCATATATGATGATACAAATATTTTAGATTTAAACTTTTTAAAAAAAATTTCAAAAATTGATAAAAGAATAAAACTAATCATTAATAAAAAGAATATAGGAGCAGGTTTATCCAGAAACAAAGGTATGAAACTAGCAAGAGGTGATTTTTTAGCATTTATAGATTCTGATGATGTTTGGGTGCTGAACAAAATATCAAATCAACTAAAATTTATGCTCAATAATAATTTTAGGGCATCTCATACAGATTATAGAATAATAAATCCTAAAGACAAAGTTATAAGTTATAGAAAAGCAAGAAACATAAATCACGTTGATGATATTTTAAAATCATGTGATATTGGTTTATCTACAGTAATGATTCAAAGGTCATTATTAAATAATAATTTAAAATTTCCAAATTTAAAAACTAAAGAAGACTTTGTCTTTTGGATAAGACTATTAAAAAAAAAGGTAAAATTCAGGTCTTTAAATAAGCCATTATCGAATTGGAGAAAAACAAAAAACTCTTTATCATCTTCAGTATATCAAAAACTATTAGATGGATTTAGAGTTTATTATGTATATATGAAATTTAATTTTATAAAATCTTGTGTATTCTTATTTTTACTATCTTTTAATTATCTTATTAAAAGAATTGCATAATTATTTTATTTTTGAAAATTTAAAAATAATTTAATCATCTCTATTAAAATTAAATAACCATCCTTAATTGCATTAACTTTTTTCTTGCCAGCAATTCTTTTTCTTTCATATGATGGACTTGTCGTTAATTTAAGACCCGATCTTATACCTTTAACTGGTAATTCAACACAAAACGTAAAATTTTTTCTTTTTAATTTTATTTTTTTTATTTTATTGGTTTCACCCAAAACATAAGTGTAAAGAATATCAGATATAGGCAGCAAAAATAAAAATTTTCCCAAAAAAGAAAAAACCTTATTCCCAAAAAAAGTTACAAATGTGTCATCCTCACTTCCAGAATTTTTTTCATATCTACTAGCAAAAACTAGATTAAATTTTCTCATCTTAGCTTTTAAGTACATCTTTTTTAACTCGTTAGGATTAAAAGATCCATCTGCATTGAATATACAAAAAAATTTAGTTTTTACTTTATTGATCCCAAGTATAAGTGCATCTCCATATCCCTTATTACTTTGATATATAATTTTACAATTAAATTTTTTGATTGAATTAATTGTTTGAATATCTTTCTTTTCTAAAACAATAAAAATCTTTAGTTTAAATTTTTTTAGTTCACTTAAAACTATAGGTAAAGATTCGCTCTCATTTTTTGCAGGTATTACTAAAGTTAAATCTTTCATTTAATATTAAATAGTTATAATTTTATATTCTGATTATTCTAGGTTTAGATTAATTAATTTTTTAAAAATAATATGAACTTATATATTTTATCTTACAAAATTCAAAAAATGATTGATAATCGGGCGGTATCACAATAAAAATTAAAGTATTTGTATTGTTTTGGAAATATATATATTTAGCCTTAAAATAATCAAAATTTTAATAATAATAAATACTAACCCTTTTAAAAGTCTTATGTTTTCAAATATATTTAATTTAAAGAAATAATGAATAACATAATTGTATTTTTTTTATCTTATCTTTTGGTAATCATTTCTGTACTTGGATATGGATTGGTATTTGAAAAAATTCTTTACAATAAAGAAATTGGTAAGAATGTAGGTTACACAGGTCTTATTGGAATTTTTTTTTTAGTAATTTATTCTTATTTCTCCCACTTTTTTCTTGCCCATGATTATCTTCATAATTCTATTATTTTATTTATAGGTTTTATTTTTTTTTGCAAATTCTTTTCAAATTTGATTAAAAAAATAAATATATTCCTAATAATTATTTTTGTTTTATTATTTGTTGGATTATTAATTTTTAAGACGCATGATGATTTTCCATATTATCATTTCCCTTATAGTTATTATCTCACGCAGAACAAAATGATATTAGGAACCGGTCAATTCAATCATGGATTTAAAACACCATCATCAATTTTTTACTTAAATTCTTTATTTTATTTGCCTGGCATAAAGTATTACACTTTTTATTTTTCAACTGTTCTATTAATGGGTTTTTCTAATTTAACTTTAATGGTACAAATTGTGCAAAAAATTAGAAAAAAAAATTTTGATTATATTTTTTACTTTTCTCTTTTAACTATAGTATTTATAAATATTTTTTTTTATAGAATACAAGAACATGGAACAGATCGATCAGCTCAAATATTAATTTTTATTTTATTTATTGAACTTCTTGTATTTGTAAAATTAAACGAAAAAGACATCATAAACATTAATAATATTTTTTTATTGATTGGTTTAGTAATTTCTCTCAAGTCTTTTTATATTCTTTATTCATTAATATTAATTCCAATTCTTATCATTTTGTATAATGAAAAAAAATTATTTTTAGTTCAAACTTTTTTGAAAAATAAATTCTTCTTATCATTTTTATTTTTACTTATTTTAATGGTCTCTGTTAATTTTTTTAATTCAGGTTGCTTGATATATCCAGTGTCACTAACATGCTTCGACTTATCTTGGTCTTTAGGTGCTGCGGAAGCAGAAAAAATGAATACCTGGTACCAGCAGTGGTCAAAAGGTGGTGCAAACCCTAATTTTAGAGTAGAAAATCCAGAACTATATATTAAAAAATTTAATTGGGTTTCAAATTGGATAGATATATATTTTTTCAATAAAGTTTTAGATTTTATTTTAGGAATTTTTGTATTGGTATTAGTTTTTATATTTATCTTTTATAAAAAGAAAAAGAGTAAATTGAAAATAGCTAGTTACGAACTGATAATTTATACAAGTTTTTTTTTATTATTGTTTGAATGGTTTTATAATCATCCAGCTCTCAGATATGGAGGTTATTGTTTAATTGCAATATTTCTCTTCTATCCAATATCTTTATTGTTACAAAGGTTTACTTATAAGGCTAATGAAAATAAAAATAAATTAATTGTATTAATGCTAATAACTTTAACTATTTTTCTTTCAAGAAATTTAATAAGAATAAATGATGAAAAAGAGCAATATAATTACAGGCCTTTAAAAAATGTTTACTACAGAATAGATCAAAATCATTTTAGAATTCAAAATTTATTTAATAAATTATTAGATAATTATAAAAATTGTGAAAAGAATACCTCCGAATGTCCAAAGATAGAAGGTTTTGAAGTTAAAAAAACGCTCACAAATAATTATCTTTTTACAAGAAATAATGATTGATTTTTTAATATTAAAAATGAGATAGATGTTTGGTTTATTTAAAAAAAATTACTTACTTGAAACAATTGAATAAAGTGAAAAATCTAAAAGCTTCAATATTTGTAACAAATTATAATAATGCAAAATTTATTACCAAATGTTTAAATTCTGTCATTAACCAAGATTATAAAAATATTGAAATTTTATTTATTGATGATCTTTCTTTAGATAATTCATTAGAAATTGTAAAAAAATTTAAAAATAAAATTAAAATTGTAAAAAAAAAGACAAAAAAAACAGGCATAGGGTCATTCGATCAAATGCAAAGTTTGTTCGAATGTTATAAGAAATCTAGAGGTGATATTATTTTTTTTTTAGATAGTGATGATTATTTTAAAAAAAAAAAAGTTTCAAAATTTATGAATTTATTTTCTCAAAAAAAAAATCTTAAAGCTTTATATGACCTGCCTATTTTAAAATCAAAAAAATCAGAGATTAAAATGAATCTTAAATATAATCTCTTTAAAAATCTTTGGTCTGATTTAGTTCCTACAAGCTGTATAGCAATGAGAAGAAATTCATTTAAGGAACTTTACAGGTTAACAAATTTTAAAAAATTTAAAGATATATGGTTTGATTTTAGAATATTAATTGCTTTAAAAGCAAATTCAGAGGTTTTTCAGTATCTTAATGACCATTTAACATTTTATAGACAATTAGAAACAAGCGCATCCTCGAACTTTAAATATCTTTCAAAAAATTGGTGGAAAAGACGATCACAGGCACATCAATATGTTAAATTTTTTTTAAAAAAAAATAATATTTTTTATAAAAAAAACTTTGATTATTTTTTGACAAAATCAATTAATAAATTTTTATAATGAAAAAAAAAGTATTAATTATTGGAAAAAATAGTTTTATTGGTAATAGCCTAGTTTTTTTCTTAAATAAAAAATTCTCAGTCAAAAAAAAAAATTTTGATGATTTTATGAACTTAAGTCAAGTTACATTAAATAAATTTGATTATATTATAAATTGTGCAATCAATCACAAGTACGTAAATAAGAGATACTTAAAAACAAATGATTTTGATAATCATATAGTTCAAAAAATTAAAGATTTAAATTGTAAATTTATTTTTATCAGTACAAGGAAAATCTACAAATCAGGTAGAAATTTAAAGGAAAATAGCAGAACTCAACCAAAATGTAATTATTCTAAAAACAAACTAATAACAGAAAAAAAAATTGTTAAATTATCTAATGATAAAATATTAATTTTAAGAATTTCAAATTTAATAGGCCATCAACAAAAAACACGATCAAATAGAAAAATTCATTTTACGTTTATCGATCACTTTTTTGAAAGTGTGAAAAAAGGTTTAATTTTTGATAATAAAAAAACCTACAAAGATTTTATATCCACAAAAACATTTTCTGAAATAGTGGAAAAATTAATTAAAAATAATTCAATAGGAATATTCAATGTTTCTATTGGACAAAAAGTTTATCTTAATGAACTTGTTAAATGGTTGAATTACTATAATAAAAGAAGATGTGTTGTTGTAAAAACACCAAATTATTACAATAAAGATTGTTTTTTTTTAAATAATAATAGATTAAAAGAAAGAATAAAAATTAAAATTACTTTAAGTGATCTAGAAAAATATTGTAAAAATTTAAGTAAAAATTATTTTTTAAAATGAAAAAAAAAACAGCTTTAATATTTGGAATTACGGGTCAAGATGGCTCCTATCTTGCTGAGTTGCTTTTAAAAAAGAAATATATAGTTCATGGGGTTAAAAGAAGATCATCCAGTATAAATACTTTAAGAGTAGACCATATTTACCAGGACCCGCATGAAAAAAATTATAGTTTTAGGTTACATTATGGTGACATAACTGACTCTACCTCAGTATCAAGCATTATAAAAAAAACTAAGCCAGATGAAATTTATAACCTTGCGGCTCAGTCTCATGTAGCTGTGTCATTTGAAGTACCCGAGTACACTGCTAATGCTGACGCATTAGGGGCTCTTAGAATTTTAGAGGCCATCAAATTTAATAAGTTAGAAAAAAAAACAAAACTTTATCAAGCAGGAACATCTGAAATGTTTGGAAAAGTTCAAAATACACCGCAAGATGAAAAAACTCCGTTTTATCCTTTAAGTCCCTATGGAGTTGCAAAGCTTTATGCGCATTGGATTACAAAAAATTATAGAGAAGCTTACAAAATATTTGCTTGTAATGGAATTTTATTTAATCATGAAAGTCCAAGACGTGGTGAAACTTTTGTTACAAAAAAAATTGTTTCAGCATTATGTAAAATAAAAGAGGGCAAGCAAAAAAAACTTTTTCTTGGTAATTTATATGCAAAAAGAGACTGGGGACATGCAAGAGATTATTGTTATGCTATGTGGAAAATACTCCAGCAAAAAGAGCCTGATGATTATGTAATAGCAACTGGAATTCAATATTCCATTAAACAATTTATTGATATTACAGCAAAAAAACTAAACCTAAAAATTATTTGGAAAGGCAAGGGGATAAATGAAAAAG
>ENA-UOXV01007759-UOXV01007759.1-marine-metagenome-genome-assembly--contig:-NODE-7759-length-10761-cov-5.216047_pt1 | contig 10761 bp, 9 predicted proteins | sample MGYA00238165_ERZ766961 | MGnify/ENA primary metagenome ERZ766961 (study PRJEB28924, sample SAMN03173240) | marine metagenome | biome: Marine; feature: Water; material: Subsurface seawater | place: North... | reverse complement strand
AATTTTGACAAAAAAGTTAATTTTTGGTGCGTCTGGATTAGTTGGAAACTCTTTATACAAATATTTAGGGAAAAAGAAAAATTATGTTTTTTTTTCCAATAAAGATAAAAAATTTAATCAAATAAACCTTGATAGGAAAATACCACAAAAATATATTGAAAATAAACAAGTAGATATATATTTTTTTTCCTCACCGTATTTTTTAAAAAAAAATCATAAAATCCAAGTTTTTGAAAAAGAATTACAATGGTTAAAAAAAGTAATTAATTTGTATAATATTAATAAGTTTATATATCTATCTTCACCAAGTATTTTTTACCAAAAAAGTCAAATTGGAAAAATAAAAAAAACTTGTGAAAATTTTATTATTAGGAGTAATAAAATAAAATATTATCAAATTTGGCGTCCGTATAATTTAGTTGGAAAAAATAAATATATATCAGACCATTTTCACAATACTGCATTAAAGGAAATTTTTTTCAAAAAAAAGAATTCTTTTGAATTTTATGGAAGTTCAGAAGATATTAGAGGTTATAGTGATGTGGATGATTTTGTCAGAGTTTTATCTAGACACTCAAATAAAGATAAAAGCTTTATTATGAACTATGGTAATACTGACGAAATAACAACTTTTGAAGTTATTAAATTGTATATAAAAGCTTTGAAAGAAAAAAAAAACAGAATATTTTATCCAATCTTTAAAGGAAAAAAAAAGAACAAAAGTATAATCAAAAAAGGAAAAAATTCTATTTTTAGTAAAAAATCGTCTAAGACAGTATTAAATAATTATTTAAGGATTCTATTAAATGAAAAAAAAATGTAAAGTTTGTAATAAAAGATTTTTAGATCACTTAAATTTAGGAAATCACCCGTGCGCAGATACATTTCTAAAAAATAAAAAACATGCAATTAATTTAAAAAGGTATCCACTAGTAGTTGGGTTTTGTGAGTGCTCACATCTCACCACTCTTCATAAAGTGCCAAAAAAAGAAAGATATGAAAAATATGAGTATTCCTATACTTCAGATAACTCTCCAGTTTCTAGACTTCATTTTAGAACAATTGCCAAAAGAATAGTTGATTATTTTAAAATTTCAAAAAATTCATTTGTGGTTGAGGCTGGTAGTAATGATGGGACATTTTTAAAAGAAATCAAAAATTTCTCACACTCTAAAGTCCTAGGTGTTGATCCTTCAAAAAATATTTCAAATATTGCAAATCAAAAAAAATTAAACACTTTTGTTGGATATTTTAATTCAAGTAATACAAAGTTGATTAAAAATAAATATGGAGAAGCTGATATTATTTATGGAGCAAATGTTTTTAATCATGCAGATGATAATTTAGATTTTTTAAGTGGGGCATACCAATTACTCAACGATAATGGTGTTTTGGTTTTAGAGGTTCCAGACTTAAATTCACTAATTAAAAAAGTTGGATTTGATACAATCTATCATGAGCATAGACACTACTATTCAGAAAAATCTTTAAATAAAATATTGCGTCATAAAAAATTTTATATTTTTAAAATTGAAAAAATAAGTTATATGGCTGGATCAATAAGAGTGTTTGCAAGAAAGAATAAATCAAGGTTAAATAAAAAATTATCATCTGTTAGTCTATCAGATTTTAAAATTTTTAAAAAAAAGATAAAATTTGTCTCTGATAAAATTATTAGTTTTGTTCAAAATGAAAACCTAAATAAAAAAAAAATCTTTGGGTTAGGAGCAGCAACTAAAGGAAATACTTTGTTGAATTACTGTAAGTTTACTGAAAAAAATATTAGTCATATTTTGGATAAATCTAAATTAAAAATAAATAAGTATACACCAGGATCAGGTATAAAAATTGTTGATGAAAAAAAATTTAAAAATATTGAATCAATCCTTATTTTACCTTGGAATATTACAAATCATCTTAAAAAAAAAATTATGAAACGAAAAAAATTGCCTTATATATCTATACAAAAGATTGTTAGTAAATTATGAAAAAAAATGCATCATTTTCAAAAGACAGGAATTTTGGACTAGGTATAAGTTTTATTTTTTTAGTAATATATCTTTTTTCTTTAGAGAACTTTAATTTAGTTATAAATAAATACCTAATTATACTGATATCCTTACTTTTTGTTTCAATTCTGAAACCAAACTTATTACATCTGATTAATTTTGGGGTTTTTAAGATTGGTCTATTATTTATGAAATTGTTAAGTTCTTTAAACATATTTATAATTTATTTTGTAATAATTGGTATTGTTAGTTTGATTATGAAGTTATTTAGATATGATCCACTTTTTCTTAATAAAAAAAAAATTAAAAAATCCCAAAGTTTCTGGAAAGATAGAAATCAAAAATACGACACTATCGAGTCGATGAAAAATCAATTTTAATGATTATTCTAGGTATATCTTCTTATTTTCATGATAGTGCAATGTGCCTATTGAAAGATGGTGAAATTCTATTTTCTTTACATGAAGAAAGGATTACAAGAATTAAACATGACAAAGATTTTCCAAGGGAAGCAATTAAGTCTGGTATAAAAAAATACAATTTGAAATTAACAGATATAGATTACATAGTTTTTTTTGATAAGCCATTTTTAAAATTTGAGAGGTTATTAGAAACGTATACCTATTATTCTCCTTTTCAAGGATACGAATCTTTTAAAAAGTCTATACCAATTTGGATTAAAGAAAAATTATTTCAAAAAGATCTTATAATTGATGAATTAACAACTATTTTTAATGAAAAAAACAAAAGAGAGGTAGAAAAAAAATTAGTTTTTTCAGAACATCATATAAGTCATGCTGCAAGTGCATTTTACCCATCAAATTTTGAGGACAGTGCAATTATAACAATGGATGGCGCAGGTGAATGGTCGACAACTACATTTGGGGTTGGAAAAAAAAATAAAATAGAAATTCTTAAAGAAATTAAATATCCACACTCATTGGGATTATTGTATTCAGCATTTACATATTTTTTAGGTTTCGAGGTAAATTCAGGAGAATATAAACTTATGGGCCTAGCTCCTTTTGGTAAACCAAAATATTTTGATTTAATTATGAATAATTTAATTGAACTTAGAGAGGATGGGTCATTTATTTTGGATCAAGAATACTTTAACTATTCTGTTGGATTAACAATGACAAATAGTAAGTTCGATAATTTATTTAGAATTAAAAGACGAAAACCATCTGAAGATTTATTGCAAGTACATATGGATATAGCAGCTTCTATACAGAAAGTTATTGAGCATATTATTATAAAAATTTGCAAATATGTTAAAAAAACTACAAAAAAGAGTAACTTATGCTTATCAGGTGGTGTAGCGTTAAATTGTGTTGCAAACTATAAAATTGGATTAGAAAAAATATTTGAAAAAATTTGGGTTCAACCAGCATCTGGAGATGCAGGATCTTCTATTGGAGCTGCCATGTATTTATTTTATCATGTATTAAATAACCAAAGAAAAATAGATAAGTTTGATAAAATGAGTGGGTGCTATTTAGGCAATGATTACTCTCAACAATTTATACAGAATAATTTAGAAAAATTTGGTATTAACTATAAAAATTTAGACGAAAATGAATTAATAAAAAGTGTATCAGAAAAAATATCTGAAGGTAAAATAATTGGTTGGTTTCAAGGAAGATCTGAGTTTGGTCCAAGGGCTTTAGGGTCAAGATCAATATTGGCCGACCCAAGACCAATCGATATGCAAAAAAAACTTAATTTAAAAATTAAATATAGAGAGTCATTTAGACCATTTGCACCTTCTATTCTATCTGAACACCAAAATGAGTGGTTTGAGTCTTTTAATCTCAATCAATACATGTCATTTGTCTCAAAAACCAAAGATTTTAAAATTGATGATAATAAAAAATTTAATGGCCTAAAAAGTTTAGAATTTATTCAAAGTAAAATAAAAGCAGTAACTCACCTAGATGGGACAGCGAGAGTTCAAACTGTTTTTAAGGAATTGAATCCAAAATTTTATAATTTAATCGAAAATTTTTACAAAATAACTGGTATTCCGTTAATTATCAATACAAGCTTTAATGTTAGAGGAGAGCCAATAGTTGAAACTCCAGAGGATGCTATTAAGTGTTTTTTTGGAACAGAAATGGATTATTTAGTAATGGACAACTTTATAATTTATAAAAATGAACAGAATAAAAACTTGATAACAACAGAATATTCGTTAAATTTTACTCCAGATTAATGAAAACTTTTCTTAACCTAATATTATATTTTATTAAAAGTAAAAAATATTTTTTATTACCAATCGTAATTTTTTTAGGAATCTTAGGTTTTATGATTATTATTAGTAGCGGCTCTACATTAGCACCTTTTATTTATGCTATTTTTTAATTTTTTTCCCAATAAAGATAAATAAACCACCCTCATCATTTTCAATAAGGTCTTTAACCTGAATATTAAATCTATCTATATTATCACCTATACTCTCTACTTCTTCAAAAATTTTAATTTTATTATTGTAACTTGGAATAGAATTTATAAATTTAATATCATTTTTGTTAAACCAATCATGAATATCGGAAAACGTATATCTTTTTTCTAGTGGGTGAAAATATTGATCCATTTTCCATGCTTGGGCCGCTAATCCATTTTTACTTTTATATATCTTATCAAAAGCTGAAATAGCCTTGTCTCCAAATATTTTAGCCAAATATTTTATTAAAGAATTTTTTAATCTAGAAATTTTGTTATAAAGTACTAAAACTATAATTCCATCATCTTTAAGAAGAGCAATTAAATTTTTAAAGGCTAAATATGGATCTTTTGTATGATGTAAAACTCCATTTGTAATAATTATATCAAAAACTTTTTCTTTAAAACAATGATTAAAGATATCAGTTTCAACAAAATCAACCCCTGTAATATTATTTTCTTTTTTAAATTTATTTGCCAATTTTAAAGAATTAATTGATAAATCAGCTGAAACTATTTGTGAATGTCCTGTTGCAGCGAGAAAGTTTCCTAGTTGTCCGGTTCCACATCCAAATTCTAAAACTTTATGTTTTGGATTTATATTTGTCATTAATTCTTTAATAAAAAAATTATTTGACATTTTTCTTATAAACTTTTCTAAGCTATCAAATTCATTATAATTTGGAAATGAAAAGTCCAAATAAAAATCTCTTACCGAACTAGTTTTTAGTTCTATTTTATTTTTGCTTACAAATTTATATATATCTTCTTCAATTTGATATTTATTTTTACCATCTTTTGAAACCAACTCATTATTTATTAGGTTTAATTCTTGTTTTGTATCAGGAGATAAAAATAAGTTTATTAATTCACTCATATTATTTTCCATCAGTTATTTATTTTAAATTTTCCTGAATTATACCCGAAATTATTCTAAAACCTTCTGAATTAAAGTGTCTCATTTTTCCATTGAAGGGAAAATACTTGAGAGGATTGTCCTCAAACTTAAAGAAATTTTCATAAGTATCAATAATATTAAATTGATTTTTTTGGGCAAGTTTTAAAACCTCATTTCTTGAGAAGAGTTCTTCTGTGTCTTCAAATTCACCATTAAATCTTGCAACACTTGGTAGGTAAACAAAATAATATTCTGCATTATTATTTATGGAATGATTTTTTACTTGTTTTAAAATTTCTTCAAATAATTTTAAATTTTCTTTATATGGATTATCAGACTCAGTGCTTATGAGTTTAGTATACATTGAGGGCAATTTTTTATTTGATGATGAAGAAATATTTATTTGAGATGGACTAGAAATAAAATTTTTTAGAGCACTTCTTACTTGCCATAGAAATAAAAAAGATCTAATTTTTTGATTTCTATAGCTATTATATTCATCTTGAACAATTTTTTTTATTTGAGCATCTATTTCTTTTTGATGGTTTGATAAATCTTTTTTGAAATTTGGATTTAAATAATTCATTAAAATTTTATTTTCTTTTTCATTAAATAAATCCAATAGATCATTTCCCTCATAATAAACCCAAATAATTTTTTTAGATTTATTTGTGGAATAATATTCTTTTAATACAGCTAATTGAAATAATGGTCCATTTCCACCCATACCAAAGTTAATTATATTTTTTTTTAAATTATTTCTCAAAATAGAACTAATATCCTCATTAGGCTTCACACACTCTCCAAGTGTCATAGAATCCCCTAGCAGAATTGCATACACAGGAAAATCCCAAACTACATTGGGATTATTAAATCCAAATTTATCACTTTGATAAATTAAATACTCACCACTTTCATTACAAACAATTGTTTTAGAATTAGAAACACCAGATAAAATTACTATATTTTTTGGCTTGTTATTAACAACTATACTAACCTCTCTTTTTTTAATTAATTGATTATATGGATAGTAAAGAGGCACTACATTATTTTCTTTTTTCTTAAGTTGTTTATAAACATCAAACTTTGATCTTGTATCATAGTTTTTATTTTCTTTTAACAATGTTTCAAATTTTTCAAATTTATATTTCTTTTCTAAAAAATACTCTGCTGTGTACAAAGAAAAAATAATACTAAAATAAGAAATTACTAAAATTTTTTTTGATTTTTTTTTGGAAATTAAAACCCAAATCCAAAAAAATAAATTTGAAAATAAAAATAACAATTTAAATATTTTTTCGAAATCTAAATTGTTAATAGAAACTTTGTATTTTAAAAAATAAAGAATTAGTCCGATAAATAATAATATAAAAAAAAAAGTAAAAATTTTTGTAAAAATATTAACTAATTTTTTCATTTATGAAATATAACTTTTTTTTAGTAATTATTAGTATAACATTATTATATATTGTATGGAAAAAAAACTATCAGATTTTGGAACCTATCTTATTCACTTAAATTTAAAAAAAAAATTTTTTTATTTATCTTTAATCATTATTCTTAAAGTTGGCATTTGGTATCATCCAGCTTTATGGAGGCTTTTAGAAATTTCAATAAATCCTTTTGACAACAGTGCAATTATCAATCCTAACGCTCATTATTTGTACTACAACTTTTTAGGAGGTTTTGTAGCCAATTTTTTTGGTTTTAATACTAAGATTTCCTTTTTTTTATTTCATTTATTTTTTTCTATAACTTTTTTCTTTTTATATATCTATTTTGTATTACAAAAATTAGACAAGAAATTAGCACTTTTATCTATTGCATTGTTTTTGGTTTTACCAGTCTCAACCACCTCCTTTTTTTGGGTTGGCTATGATTCAATAACATTAACAATAATGATGTTGAGTATAATTTTTAGTCACAATTTACTATTAATTTTGATTTTTGGTGTCTTGCTAGGCTTGCAGCATTTTGAATTAACATTTTTAGCAGCTCTTAGCTTATTAGTTTTGAACATTTATAATAAGTTAAGCTCAAAATATTCTTTTTTAAATCTAAATTATTCGATTTTTATTATTATTGGAATTTTACTTGGAAAATTTTTACTAGAGTATTATTTTAACCAAATAGGGTTAAATATTAATTCTGGAAGAATTTTATATGCATTTGATTATTTAAAGTATTTTGCATTTACTGCATATTTTAATTTTCATAATGTAATTTGGTTTGCTTTATCAATAGGTTGGTTAATAATTATAAAGTATTTCTTTTCTAAAGAGAGAAATAATTTTTTTCTATTTATAATTTTAGGACAACTGTTGATATTATTTATTGTTGATGATCAAACAAGAGTTTATGCAAATTTATCTTTTTTGATTATTTTTTCTCAAATTTTAATCAACAAAAGTTTTCTTCAAAACATAAAAAATTACGAAATAGCAGTATTAATTTTTTTATGGCTAATTTTTCCATATGGGTGGGCTTGGCAAGGCGTATTGAGAGCCTCAATGTTCACATATGACTTTGCTTACCTTTTAAATTATTTCTTTAATTTATTTAATAATGAAAGTATTAACTCTAGTATTATTTGGCCATTTAAAATAATTAACTAAATTTTTTTTGATAGGTGACATATATTTAATTTAAATAATATTCCATAGATGAGTTTATCATTAATTATACCGGTATATAACGAAAGTAATCAAATATCATATACTTTAAATAAGTTAAATAAAATTAAAGATAAAATTAAAAAATTTGAAATAATTTTAGTTGATGATTTTAGCACCGATAACTCGATAGAAGTTATCAACAAAATTTCTTCTAAGAAAAAATATATAAAATTGTTTAGAAATAAGAAAAAGGGTTTAGGAAGTGCAATATCAACTGGAATATTAAAATCTAAAAATGAATATGTGGCTATTTATATGGCAGATCTCTCAGATGATGTTCATGATTTACTTAAATATTATAAAAACATTAATAAGTTTAAAGTAGATGCTATTTTTGGAACAAGATTTTCAAAAGAATCATCTGTAAGAAATTACCCATTGTTTAAATTAATATTGAACAGAATATTTAATAACTTTGTAAGATTAATTTTCTTTTCTCCTTACAACGATTTCACAAATGCTTTTAAAATCTATAATAAAAAAACATTACTAACCTTGTTTCCACTAGTCTCAGAAAATTTCAATATATTTTTAGAAATACCTCTCAAAATAATTAATAGAAAACATAAATTTAAAATAATACCCATAAAATGGACAAATAGAAAAAAAGGTTATTCTAAGTTCAAAATAAATGAATTAGGATCTATGTACATTTTTACTTTATTATATTGTTTTCTTGAAAAGATATTATTAAACAAAATCAAATGAAAATTTTAATTACAGGTGGATGTGGATTTGTTGGAACAAATTTATGTTTATATCTTAAAAATAAAAATTATAAAATATTCAGTATAGATAATCTTTCTCGAAAAGGATCTAGATATAATTTAAAACTTTTAAAGAAAAATAAAATAAAAAACTTCAAATTTGATATTTATAATTTTAATAGTTTTAAAAAATTACCAAAATGTGATTTTATAATTGATTGTTGTGCTGAGCCAGCTGTTGAAGTTTCGAAAAATAAAATTGATAAGGTTTTTAATACTAATTTAGTTGGTACATTTAATGTTTTAAAAAAAGCCAAAGAAGACAATTCAAAAATAATATTTTTATCATCGAGTAGAGTTTACTCTCTAAAACATTTAAATAGTTTAGTTAAATCGAAAATTATAAGAAATAAAATTTTAAATAATAAAAAAATTGATGAAAAATTCTATACGACTGGGCCAAAGTCTATTTATGGATATACTAAGCTTTCATCCGAAATGTTAATAGAAGAATTTTCATACGCATTCGGAATAAAATATATTATCAATAGATGCGGAGTTATTTCAGGACCGCTACAATTTGGAAAACAAGATCAGGGTTTTGTAAGTTTATGGCTTTGGAGATATTTAAATAAAATAAAGTTAAATTATATTGGTTTCGGAGGCTATGGAAACCAAGTAAGAGATGTATTACATATTGAAGATCTAAATGACTTAATAAATATTCAAATAAAAAAATTCAAAAGAATTAATAATAAAATTTTTACAGTAGGAGGATCAAATAAATCAAATGTATCTCTTAATAAACTTTCCTTGATGTGTTCGAAAGTAACAGGAAATACTATTAAAATAGGAAAACAAAAGAGAACATCAACTTATGATATTCCATACTATATTACTGATAATAAAAAAGTATCTAAAACTTATGGTTGGAAAGTTAAAAGAAATATACATGATATAATTTACGACGTATACAATTGGCTTTCAAATAATAAAAAAAATATAAAAAAATACTTTTAATGTCTCTAGCTATTATCACAGGATCGAGCGGTTTAGTCGGATCTGAATCAGTTAATTTTTTTTCTGATAAAGGATTTGACGTAATAGGAATAGATAATAATTTAAGAAAATTCTTTTTCGGTAATGATGGATCGACTTTATGGGTGAAAAAAAACCTTCAGAAAAGAAATAAAAATTTTAAACATTTGAATATAGATATAAGAAACTATGGGGGTTTAGAGAGGATATTTAAAAAATATAAAAAAAATATTTCTGTAATCATTCATTGTGCCGCACAACCATCACATGATTATGGTAAAAAATTTCCTTTTTTAGATTTTCATGTAAATGCTACTGGTACTCTTAATCTATTAGAATTGACAAAAAAATTCTGTCCAAATGTGCCTTTTATATTTATGTCAACAAATAAAGTTTATGGAGACACGCCAAATAAACTTAAAATTTATGAAAAAAAAACAAGGTGGGAATTAAATCTTAAAGACAATAATTTTAAAGGTATAGATGAAAATTTTTCTATAGATAATTCAACACATAGTTTTTTTGGAGTATCTAAAACCTATGCTGATTTAATTGTGCAAGAGTATGGCAAAAATGTTGGTTTAAAAACTGTATGTTTCAGAGGAGGATGTATTACAGGACCAAACCATAGTGGGGCAAAATTACATGGATTTTTGTCGTATTTGGTAAAGGCATCCTTGGTAAATAAAAAATATAACCTAATTGGATATAAAGGAAAACAAGTACGCGATAATTTACATAGTTTAGATTTAGTTAATTGTTTTTGGGAATTTTTTAAGAAACCTAGATATGGTGAGGTTTATAATATGGGCGGTGGAAGATTTTCCAACTGTTCGATAGTTGAGGCTTTAGATCAGGTAGAAGGTTTATGTAATATTAATGTAAAAAGAAATTTAGTTAAAGCACCAAGAGTTGGTGATCATATTTGGTATATATCAGATCTATCAAAATTTAAAGTTTTTCTACTAGTAGAACGACAATTCTTGCAG
>ENA-UOXV01007758-UOXV01007758.1-marine-metagenome-genome-assembly--contig:-NODE-7758-length-10762-cov-6.432241_pt1 | contig 10762 bp, 8 predicted proteins | sample MGYA00238165_ERZ766961 | MGnify/ENA primary metagenome ERZ766961 (study PRJEB28924, sample SAMN03173240) | marine metagenome | biome: Marine; feature: Water; material: Subsurface seawater | place: North... | reverse complement strand
AGATAAACCAGATTATTTGGTTGTTCATTTGCTAACAATTTTACCTATCTTATTAAGTCCAATTTTGTCAAAAGATACAAAAATAATTCTTAGAATATCAGGACATCCTAAATTAACAATAATTAGAAAATACATATGGAAATATTTTTCAAAATTTATACATAAAGTTACGGTGCCTACAAATAAAACTCTTAAATTTCTTAAAAAATCTAAAATATTTGATAATAAAAAAATTATTTTACTTAGAGACCCTGTAATAGATCCTGGTGAAATATTGTTAAATAAAAATAAAAACTTACCGCAATTTAAAAAAAAAAAGTTTTTTCTATCAGTAGGGCGCTTAACAAAACAAAAAAATTTTGAGTTTTTAATAAAAATGTTTGCCAAATATAAAAGTAAAACAGATATAAATCATTTATTAATTATTGGTGAAGGTGAAGAAAAAGTTAAACTAACTAAGTTAATAAAAGAATTAAATTGTCAAAAATCTATATTCTTATTAGGGTTTAAAAAAAATGTTTACAATTATATTAATAATTGTGACACACTAATCTCAACTGCTGAATATGAAGATCCTGGTTTTGTTTTGTTGGAAGCGGCTTTTTTAAAAAAAAAAATAATTTCATCTTTGGTCGATAATGGTCCTAAAGAAATGTATCAGGAAGGAAACTGTTGTAATTTTTTTAAACTTAACAATGAGCTAAGTTTTTTAAAAGCTATTAAAAACTATAAAAGTTATGATCATAATAAAATCAATAAAGCTTATTTTTTTTCAAAAAAATTTTTTGTATTAAAACATTTCAAAGACTTTAAAAAAATCTTAAATTAAACTTTTTATCAATTTAAATAATAAATTAGTATTTTTTTTTTTTGAAAATCTGAACAAATTTTTTCTACAATTTTTTTCCTTTAGGTAAAATAATTCTGATTTAATAATAAATTTATCAATCAGCGCTGTTAAACCAGCATGATCTTTTACATTAAAAAGATAGCCAGCTTTTCCATTTCTTAATATTTCTTTAGATCCGCTCTTAAAGTTGGATGATATAATTGGCAAACAATAACTTGCTGCTTCAATTACAGTTGTAGGCAAGCCTTCATATAATGATGTGCAAACATATAAATCAGCTTTTTTAAAGTACTTACCTATTTTTCTTTTATTTAAATGAATTTTTGCTCTAATTTTATTTTTATCAATATAATTTTTAATATTGATATATTCTTTCCCATATCCAACTAAATTTAAAAAGATTTTATTTTTAAATTTACTATCGTTAATTGATTTTAATAAAGTAATATGATCTTTTTGTTTAACAAATCTTGAAATATTTAATATTTTTAAATTATTTTTTTTTTTATATTTTTCTTTTCTAACTTTAATCTTATTGAAACAAGGATTATATATAGTATAAACTTTTCTTCCAATAAATGAGTTAAGATCTTGTGATAATTCTTTAGAATTACTTGCTACAATATCAGGGTAATTATATAAAAGTTTTATTGAAAATTTAATTATATTTTTTTTTATAAACTCTTTTAAATTATCATGATAATTAAATTCATTTAAATGATTTACTTCATAAATAAATAATTTACCCCGTAGTAAAATTTTAATAAATAAAATAGACCAGATATTGGCAAAATATTGAAAAGAAATAAAAATTTTTGAACTACTTTTATCATTTTTATATATTTTATAAATTTTAAAAAAACTACTGAATGTAGATGTAGCTTTTATAACTGTATTTTTAATTTGTTTGTTTTTAAAAAATGTATTCTTTTTTAATGATAAATATTCAATTTCAAAATTACTATTTGTGTCTGAAAAAAAAGATTTTATAGTATTGTCAACTCCTCCTATTGCTGGATATGGATTAAAAATAAAAATTTTAATTTTGTTTTTCAACTTTTAACTTTCTAAATTATTAAAATTTTTATCATTTTGTAAATTGACCTATAAAGAGGAAAAGAACCAACATCATCAGTTATTACCGTTTTTGGAGACCAAGTAAAACAATAAACTATAAAAATTATATAAAAATATTTTGGTCTAATTTTATTCAATTTTTGATTAATCTTTTTTTTAAATTCAAAAAATATCAATTTCTTCTTATATAAAAATATGAATGTTATAAAAGTAATCGTGTATGAAATATTAACCCATCTTCCCCAATCATACCCCATCAAAAAAAGAAAAATAACAGGAGATAATAAAATTAAAAAAACAAATTTTACGCTAAAGTTGATATTTTTATTTGAAAAAGAGCTTGTACTTATTAAACAAAATAATGGAAAGAAACCAATTATTACAATCATGAAATATCTTAATAAGTTTTCTAGGTTATAAGCATGAAAATTTGCAGTTATTTGCTGAATCACACCTGATTTAGACTTTAATAGTGCACAAGACATATAACATCTTTCACCAAATTCATTTTTTAAAGTCAAAGCCATTTTGGAATGTTCAGCCAGATCTAAAGGATTAAAAACAAATATGACTGCAATTATAATTCCTGGAACATAAAATATTAATTCTTTAAAGAGATTAACAAAATTAATTTTTTTTATTTTTATGATGTCTATAAATATCCACATTGGTAAAAAAAATATGACTGGTTCCCAAATCAAAATTGAAAAAGTAAAAGTTATTAATTTAGAAATATTATAATAATTTTCTTTTTTTAGCAGAACTAACAAATTTATAATATAAAGTGAAAAAATAAATACTTCTTTTCTTGCCAATGTTTCAATTTCATAAACTGGGTAAAGCAAAAAAATTGGAGAAAATAAAACTAGAAGATACAACCTGTTTAAAAAAATATCTTTTAGAAAAAAAAATAATAATAGATAATAGATTAGTATAATTGTTATTTGTTCTATAAGTATCACCAAACGTAAATGTATTTCAAAAATCCTTGAAAAATAAATTGCACTTTGACCAATTAAACCTCTTTTAGTAAATCCTCCCGAATAATTAATTAACCATTCTGATATAGTAGAATCATTTGCAACGTTATGTTTATAAAATAAATAAAATACTGATAAAATAAATAATAAAGTAAGATAGAAAGCTAATATATTGCTGTAATATTTTAAATTTTTAGTATTCACAAATCTATTTTTGCGCAACAATAAAAATACACACTGGATATAGGTTATTTTTATTTTTTTTATGAAATATTAATAAAAAATTATCCATCAAGTAACAAAATAAAACTATCGGATAGCAAATTAAAGGAATTTTTTTTATATAATCAAACATTAGAGCATAAGATGCTAGAAAAGGACCCGTTCCAAATGATATCTTTTTTTTTATCTTAAATTTTTTATCTTTTAAAATTTTTTCAAAATAATCTAACGTATATCTTTTATAATCTTTTGGTGCTTGGTGATATCTATACAAAAAAGGAGTTGATATATAAAGTTTACCATTAGGCTTTAACATTTTTTTGAATTCGCTTATTGCATTTGAGTCGTTATAAATGTGTTCTAAGACATTAAATGCCAAAATGTTACTAAACTTTTTTTTTATATTATTTTTCTTTTCAAGATTAATGCTAAAATAATCTTTATTATTTTTTTTAAAAATATTACTATAGTAAATCTTAGATATCTTTTTTTTGTAATATTTTATAAGGCTTTCATCATAATTATTACTACCAAATTCAATAATTTCTTTATTAATTTTTTGTTTTTTTAATTCTTGTACTTGATAAAATTTGCAAATACTAAAATTTTTATTGGTATATTTTAGTAATTCTAAAACAAAACTTAAATTTTTAGTAAAGTTCATTTAAATACATTTTCTTTACTAGATTATCTAAATTAACTTTAATCTTCCATTTTAATTCTTTTTTTAATTTTGTGGGATTAGTTCCAATTTTTAAAACATCATTTGGTCTAATAAATTTTGATGAATTTTTTTTTAAATATTTTTTGTCTGTTTTTGCCATTAGAAAAATTTTGCTTATTATAGTTTTTAAAGATGTAATTTTTCCAGTTCCAACAACATAATCCTTGGCTATCTTTGTAGTATTGATCTTATAAATTGCCTCAACATAGTCTGGGGCCCAGCCCCAATCTCTAAATATGTCTATATTACCAAGCTTTAAATAGGTTTTCTTTTTATTTTTAACATGATTAATTACTTTACTTATGACAAACTTATCTGGTCTCAATGGTGACTCGTGATTAGAGAGAATTCCACTTTTAGAATGAAGTGCGTAAACTTCCCTATAATATTTCATTAACCAAAAACTAAAACTTTTTGCTCTTGCATAAGGACTCATTGGATTAAAAACGTCTTCTTCTTGATTAAAAATTCTTGCATTATTTCCAAAACAATCAGTAGAGGATGAGTTGTAAATTTTAATTTTTTTCAAATTATTTTTTCTCAGTATTTCTAAAATTTTGTAAAGTGTACTTAAATTGCTATCATAAGTTTGTATAGGGTTTTTGAATGACTCTTTAACAGATGATTGGCCAGAAAAATAATATATCTCATTAGGCTTTAATTCTTTTATATCATTTAAAATTTTTTTAGGATTTGACTCAAGATATTGAAAAATTTTTATACTATCAATTGTATTTAAAATCTTTAAATTGGACAAATTTTTTTTTGATACTGATCTTGTGTATCCATAAACTTGATATTTTTTATCAAGTAAAAATTTACTTAAATAAGCACCATCTTGACCTGTAATTCCAATTATAAATGCTTTTTTCTTCATATTTAGTAATTTATTCTAATCCAATCAGATGGAACTATATCTATTTTTTTTTCATCTACTAGCCCGCTCCACCTATCTGGTGTCATAATAATTTTATTAGTCTTAACAGATAGCCATGCTGCCCACCATGCAAAAGAGCTGTTGGGAATTATAAAATTTTGAAAAGTAGACATTAAATACAAATAATCATAAAATTTTTTACCTGAATATAAATGTTCCACAAAAACTTTTTTTTCAATAAAATTAAAATTATTTTTACACCAATCTAAATCATCTGAAAATATATAAACTGTTATATCTGAGCCTAATAATTTTTTAATTTTCATAATTGAGTTTTTATAGTAATCTATGTTAACAACATTATGTTCTGGATTGTTTATAAAATCTGTTCTTCTTACATTTAAACATACACTTTTTGAGAAATTTATTTTATTAACAAATTCTTTATTTTTATTTTTATTTTTTGGTTCATTGAAATTAAATAAGTTTAAGACTTCTGTTCTATAATCCTTAAAATAATTTTCAGATTGCCATAAACCATCTAAATAGATTGCTTTAAATGTGTTATCATTAAATTTATTATTAAAACGTCTTTCATTCTCATAAAACACAGGTAATCCAAAAAAATTTGATATTTTTGCTGCATATTTTCTAAATCTATAGTTTTTAAAAAATTGTAAAAATTTTATTAGATCGCTGAATGATGGTTCATTTTTTTCGATACCAAAAATATCTAAATCGTAATCTCTTGGTACATTTCTTGGTGACGGTCTAATCTTATGCTCTCTCATTAATCTTAAATCTACTAAAATAGGGACTTTTTTACGTAACGACAAACTGTACGCAGCTGCATACTGAAACATCTGGTTTCCTAATCCACCTTTTAAATTTACAACGATCATTATAAAGATTAAATACCAAAAGTAAGAGATAAAACAATTAATGAGATTCAATCTAAGTGAATTATACTAAATTTACAATTCTAAAATGAGCAAAATACTAGTTTTTACAGCGACTTATAATGAAAAAGTAAATATTGCTATACTATTAAAAAAATTCAAAAATCTTAAAGTAAATTTAGATATTTTGATTGTCGATGACAATAGTCCTGATGGCACAAAAGAAGTAATTAAAAATTTATCCAAAAAAAAAAATATAATATTAAAAGTTAGAAAAAAGAAGCTTGGATTAAATACAGCTCACCAATTTGCTTATAAATTTGCTAAAAAAAATAAATATAAAAAACTTATTACTTTAGATGCTGATTTATCTCATGATCCAAAAGAAATACCAAAAATCTTAAAACTTCTTGATAAACATGATTTTGTTATCGGTTCAAGATATTCAAAAAATGGTAAAAATTCACAGCCTCTTCATAGGTATTTAATTAGTTACCTAGGTAATAAATTAATTAAATTTATAACCAGAATAAATATTAATGAATATACAACATCTTATAGAGGATTTAATTTGTCAAAACTTAAAAAATTTGATTTGAAACAAATTAAAGGCAAGGGTTATAGTTTTTTTATGGAAACAGTTATAGTTTTAAAACGATTAAATTATAATTGTAAAGAAATACCTATTTATTTCCAAGACAGAAGTCATGGTAAATCAAAAATACCTAAAATTGAGATAATAAGAACTTTAAAAAATTTGATTATATTGGCTTTTAAGAAATAATTTAATTAATTTTTTTAATACTTTTATCAGTTAATTTATAAATCTTTTTACAGAATTTAAGAGTATTTACTCTGTGAGAAACAGTTATAACAGTTTTTTCTTTCATATTTCTATAAATAGAGCGTAAAATTCTTTGCTGAGTTTCTTCATCTAAAGCACTAGTTGCTTCATCAAAAATTAATATTTGATTGTCCCTAAATAAAGCTCTTGCTATGCCGAGTCTTTGCGATTGACCACCTGATAGTTTTGAGCCTCTCTCACCAACATCTGTAAAAAGTCCATTTTCTAAAGTGTTAATATGTTTATCTAGTTCAACTATTTTTAAAATACGTCGTATCTTAGTTAATTCTTTTTTTGATACATTTTTTTTTAAAGTTAAATTAAATAAGATTGTATCATCTGCTAAAAAAACATTTTGGTGCACATATCCAATGTTTTTTTTCCATTGATTTATAACTAATCTTAAGGGGCTTTTATCTATATAAATTTCACCTGAAGTTGGTGTCAAAAGTCCAGAAATTAAATTTAAAAAAGTTGTTTTTCCCCCTCCACTCTTACCCATAATGCCTATTTTATCATTTTTTTTTATTTCAAAATTAAGATTCTTAAATATCGATTTTTTATTATCACCATCATATGAAAAATTTACATTTTTAAGATTTAATCTACTAAAATTTTTTTTTAATTTTTTAGTATCCTGCTTTTTAAAATTTCGGTTTTGGTACTTAAACTCATCATAAAGAGTATCTACTGATGCGGTGTTAAACTTAAGAGATTGGATCGACTCTATAATTTGAGTGATAGATGGCAAAACTTTAATTGAAGCAAAAAATATTACTCCAATTAAGACTACTATGTCTTCTTTTTTTTCATCTAAAAATAACAGAGACAATATAATTAAAATAAAAAAAGCGATTAAGGTAATTGTTTCGAGAATAGGCCTTGAGATGCTAGAATATATATCTCTTTTAATGGATGCTTGGTTGTTATGATTGTTGGAATCAAAGTGACGATTTAAAAAATAATTTTGAGATGCTGAAAAAATAATTTCTTTAATATAACCATAACTTTCTTGTAAATTTTGAAGTATTTTGCTCGTATATTTCAATCTTATGTCTCCCCAATATTTAAATTTGTTATGAGTTAACTTTAGTATTAGTCCACTCAAAATTATAATAAATGTAATGACAAATAATGATGAAAAAAAACTGTAATATAATAAGAATACACTAATAGACGTGACTATAATTAATTCTGAAATCAGTGCGATATAGCAACTAATAACTCCGAATGAAAAAATATTACATTCACCACTCACATTTCTAATAAATTTAGATGAATTTTGTTTTATAAATGAAGCATAATCTCTAAAAAGATAGTTTTTAAATAACTTGTTTGATAAATCTAAATATAAATTATATGCAAATTTTATTCTTACAGCATTAAAAAATACTAAAAAAAAACTTTTAATTATAAAAATTGATATAAAAAATATTAAACTTAAAATTACAAATTTATCACCTGTAAATTCAAAGTAATCTTTAAGGTATTCAGATAAAAAAAAACTATCACTACTTCCAATTAAACTGCTAATTAATGGTATTACTAGCGCAATACTGAACAACTCAAGAAAAGTCATAACCAAAGTTAAAAATAAAATTAAAATTAATTTAAAGTTATATTTTCCCGAGAGAACATAAGAAATTTTGTTAATGTTATTTTTCATATTTAGTTTTTAAATGAACATGTTTCTAAAATTAAAATTTTTTAATAGTTATTAGAAAATTCTTATCATTACCAGATGAAAATAGTTTTTTTATATAAATATTAGATGTTTTTTGATTTAACATTATAATTTCATATATATTATAAGTTGAAGTAAATAAATGAAAAAAAAAATTATTACTTATATATTTTCATCTGACGATGTTAAAAAAGATTTTTTATTATATGAAGAATTCTACAGAGAAGCTTGTAAAAAATTTAAAAAATTTTATTTTATAAATCTTACAAGGGTCATTGATAAAAAAAAATCTAATAATGATAAAAAATTTATAAAAAAAAATTTTCCAAAAAATCTAATTATTATTGAGCCTAAAAATTATAAATCATTTGAAATATTTTTGAATAAAAAAGAAGTGGTAACTTTTATTGCTATTGGCAGGGAGTTAAAATATTTTAGAACTCTTTATATTTTAAAAAAATATAATTGTAAGCTTCTTATTAATTTGTCAATTGGCTATACTGGTCAAACAAACTTTTCATTTAATTATAAACTTAGTTTTAAGGATAAAATCAATTTTTATCTAAAATATTTACTTTTTAAAAAAATGATTTGGGTAATATTTAGATTTTTAGTTTTAATAAATTTTTTTCCAAAAATAGAAATATTATTTGAAGGTTCAAAACGAAATGTTAGAATTTATAATAATTATATATCAAAAAAAATTAATAGGAAATTTCCATCACTAAGCTTAAATTATATAAAAAATATAAAACATGTAAATTTTAGATCATTTGAAAGATTACTCAAGCAATCTAGAAAATTAGAGACTAAATATATAGTTTTTTTAGACTCTGGCTTTGGGTTTGAAGAAACAACACAATTTGATGAAAAAATTACAATAAAAACTAAAGTAGAATATTACTTAAGTCTTAAAAAATTATTAATTAAATTAAGTAAAGTTTATAAAAAAAAGATTGTTGTGTGTCTTCATCCTAAAACAAATAAATATGAAGTAAAAAAGTACTTAGATAATATTGAAATAAAGCAACACCAAACATTAAATTACATCACAAAATCTGAACTTGTTCTTTTTCATGATTCAAGCGCTATACTTGACGCAATATTCTTACAAAAAAAAATTATAAATATTAGATCTTCATTGATGGGTAATTATTATAAACTATCTAATAAAAAGTATGCTAAAGATATTAAAATACCAGTAATTTTTTTATCAAAAGACACTAAGATAGATGTAAAATATATTAATAGTTTTTTCCAAAATAAAAAAAAATTATATGTTAGTTATTTAAACAATTTTTTAACATTTAATATAAATAATCAAAAAAAAATGAAAGATAAGAAGAATTTAAGAGGGTCTATTCAAATGCTAAATATAATTAAAAATAAATTTTTTAATTCCTAGAATATGATATTTTTTGCTAAACTTTTTGCTATTTTATCAATAGTGAGTTGATCTAATTTATTGAAATAGCTTGAGTCAAAATCTAACCTATTGTTTTTAATTAACTTTTTAGAATAATTTTTATTTAAGTGTTTCTTTATCATTTTTTCAATTGAGTTTTCAGCTGTATAGCTGCTTTTATTAAAAACAGAATAACTATCTTTATCGAAATATATTTTGTTAATTACTTCGTATAAATCTTTTTTGTTACATTCTTTTAGGTTAGAGCTTTTTTTGTTTAATAGCCGATTATACTCATCTTTATTGCTCCATATATTGGATAATTGAAACTTTTTGGAGTAAAAGGTTGATGTTGAAGAAATAACTTTGAAACCTAAATATCCCATTTCTAAAATAACACTTCCGTGATGAGTCACACCAATGCAATTTTTATTTAATTTTTTAATTAGATCTCCATTTTTAATAGGCTTATCCATAAAATAAAAATTTTTATTTGATTTATATTTTTCATAAATAAGATTAAAAACCTTCTTATCCCACTCTCCTACTTTGACCACCCTTCCAGAAAATTTACTAAAATAATTTGGGTGACACTTGATAAGAGTTTTTTTATTTCTTAACTCTAGATTATTTAGAGTAAATTTAAGCCAATCATAGCTATTTTCAAAACCATCATTTCCAAACCATAATTGCCCATCTGTGAATGAATGTGTGTAAATGATATATTCATATTCTTTTAGCATAGAAGCATCATCTATTTTGTTATATTTTGTATCATACATCCAAGGAATTATTTTTGGATTGATTGCGAGATGCTTTAAAATCTTTTTGGCTCGTTGCTGATATTTGATGCTATTATATTTATTTGATTTAGAAATTTGTAATCTACCTTCATATGTTCCATTAAATTTCGATAAATTTTTTTTTGTAGCAAATATATTTTTTGGATAATTATTAGTATAAACAATTTTTTTTTTTGAAATTATAGTAAATAGTATTCCATTTAATCCACCACAATGGTCAATGTAAATTGATTTAAAATTTTTAATTTTAATTATATTATTTGCAGTTTTAATAAGTTTTCCTGCTATGTAAAAGGATTTTAGATAATTAAAATAAAATTTAGAACGGGATAGATATGTTTCAAAATCATCAAAAACTGAACTTAGAATAAATCTACCAATATTTACGTTTGAGTAT
>ENA-UOXV01007753-UOXV01007753.1-marine-metagenome-genome-assembly--contig:-NODE-7753-length-10766-cov-5.168985_pt1 | contig 10766 bp, 12 predicted proteins | sample MGYA00238165_ERZ766961 | MGnify/ENA primary metagenome ERZ766961 (study PRJEB28924, sample SAMN03173240) | marine metagenome | biome: Marine; feature: Water; material: Subsurface seawater | place: North... | reverse complement strand
CCCTCCCTACTGTTGCCCCTACCCATGTCCCTACTGTACACTCCCTCTGTTTCCTTCGAGGCAGCCCCCGCAACCCCCTCGGCGCCCCCCCGGCGGGCGCGCGCGCGCGGCGCGGCTGAGGAGCGGGGCGCGCGCGCGCAGGTTGGAGGCGGCGCGGTGGCGCGCGCGCACCCGCCACCGGGCAAGCAAGTCGTGCAGAGGCAGCGCCCCGCGCAGCGCCGTCCCCCGCGCCGCGCCCGCGACGCGCACGCGCGCCCGCGTCGCTGAGCGGCGGCGGCAGCGGGGCAGGTGGCACTTTGGGATGCTCAACCTTGCCCGCCTTCTCCGCCGCCCCCAAACGTCTGAGGTGGCCCTCCCTCCCAGGTGGCACTTTGGGATGCTCAACGACTCGGAGCGGAACGAGGCGTTCTACGCCGCGCTCCGCAGCCAGGCAGCCCCGCGCCCCCGCGCCCCCGCGCCCCCGCGCCCCGCACGGGCCCCCGCGCTCAGCGGCGGCGGCGGGGCGGCGGGGCAGGTGCGGGCGGGAGATCACGTCCTGGACATCGGCGCGGGGACGGGCCTGCTCGGGATGATGGCGGCGCGCGCGGGCGCCGGGCGCGTGACGTGCTGCGAGAAGGCGGCGCTGCTCGCGCGCGCCGCGGGCGAGATCGTCGCGGCCAACGGCCTCGCCGGGGCAGTCCGCGTAGTGCCCAAGCTCTCCTCCGCCCTCTCCCTCGGGCCGCCGCCGCCCGAGGGCGCCGCGCACGCGGGCGAGGCTGGCGGTGGCGCGGACATGGCGGGGCGGGCGGACGTGCTAGTGGCGGAGATCGTGGACTGCGGGCTGCTGGGAGAGGGCTGGATCCCCGCGCTGCTCGACGCCCGCGCCCGCCTCCTCGTCCCGCAGCCTCGAATCATCCCCTCCGCTGCCCAGGCCGGTCCCCACCCGCGCCTGCCCAGCGCCCGCCCCGCACGCCAGGCCGCCGCAGCGCCGTGACTGCGCGCGCCGAAACGGCTCCAATGACCGCCGCAGGTGTTTGCCGTGGCGCTCGAGTGCCCGCCGCAGCCCGCGCCGCTCTCGCGCGCGCTCGGCGCCCTGCGCGGGTTCAATGTCTCCGCCTACAACCAGTTCCGCGCCGCCTCCTACGAGCAGGCCTCCGCCCTGCCCCGGATCCGCTGCTCCGTGGCATCCGCGCGCGCCCCACAACGACGCCGCAGCGCTTCCCCGCGCGCCCCGCGCAAGCGCCCGGGCGCGGGCGGCGTCGCCCTGGCCGGGGAGGCTTTGGGCGCAGAACCGTGACCGCGTCGCTGAGGCGCGGGAGCGGGCTCGGGGGGCGGCAGATCCGGCTCTCGACGGTGGCACACGCGCAGCTGTCGGCGCCGCGCGAGGTCTTTGCCTTCGACTTCTATGCCGACGACCTCGGCCAGCCGCGCGCGGGCTGGCAGACGTTCGAGGCGTGCCCCCGCGCCACCCCGCGCCGCTCCGCACCGCCACGCGTGCCCGGGGGAGCCGCGGGGCGCGGGCGCGCTGACGGCGGCGCGGGCGCGGGCGCGGAGCAGATCCACAGGGCGGGGACGGTGCACGGGGTGGCGTTCTGGTTCACGCTGCACCTCGACGGCGCGACGGCGCTGAGCACCGCGCCGGGCAACCGCACGACGTGCTGGAAGCAGGCCGTGCAGCTCTTCCCGGAGCCTCTCGAGGTCGCCGCGGGCGACCGCCTGCCCCTCTGGTGCAGCCACGATCAGACCCGCATCGCCTTCGCCGCGCAGCTGCCGGGCCCGGACGAAGAGTGACGCGCTTGGGGGGGGACGGTCGGTTCTGCTCTCGCGCGGAACCACACAGCGGGGATCCGAAAGTGTGCGGGCCCGCATACTTTTGTTTTGCGTGGGCGGCCCACGCAAAAAAGGACACTGTCGTTCCAGCTTTACACAGCAGCAGACAATGAGACGAGATAACGAAGAGTCCCAGGCCAACACGCACTAGCGATTAATTCGCTAGACGCAGACGCTTGGACAGCATGGGCAGCAGGAGTAAGGGATGAAAAGAATAACCTCGTAAAGACCAGCCCACAGACGAAGAGACAGGAGCCTAAAAGCGCCACCCAGCACCCCAGCAAAGGACACACCACCCACAACCGGAGCCACCATCTCGGCGCTGCGGACCAAGCATGGTTGGAGATAAATTAGATGTACTGCGAATGAACTCACGAACCAAGATTAGATATTTTAGTTAGATCTCTTGAATTTCTTTCAGATGGAGACCTGCGCCCCATTCTATCCCCTCAACGAAATATTCAATCAGGTCACACCTCTGTCAACGTCTGATTGACACGTGGTGGAAAGGGCACCTTGCGTCCCGCCACCATGCCATTGCCCTCCCCCGAGCCTAACGTTGACCTCACAAGTAAAGAGGTCAGGAACCACCCTCCTGTTTCAACTCCTCATCCCTGGTATTTTGAGGCTGCCTCATTATCGAGGGAGGAACGAGAACAACTATCGTGGCTTCTACCGCATGGAGACAGGTTAGGCGACAACGATGGCCTCTTCGCTGTGCCGTTCCAAGTGCTTTTGGTGGACGAGGTTTCCCAGGCTTCTCCGCAGTTCCTTGAGGCGAATGATCCGAAGGAGTCAACACAAATGCAAATGCGGCTGAGGAACAAGCTGCGTCGCGAAGAGTTCTGCCGTTGGAAGGAAGAAGAGGCACAGCGCATGCGGCGAGCAGAGGACGAACGAAAACGCTTCCTGAAAGAAAACTCGACTTTTCTCGCACGCCACCTAGGGTGCGCGCCCGCTATAGGGCAGCACGCGATTGTTGCGGCAGCTCGGGCTCTAATCTCTCCTCTGCACGATCATTCCTACAGGTGGCTGCCTGATACGGACGCGTCCGCGAGCGCATGGCTCCCCCCTATCGCGCACGGAACCATACAAGGCTTCCCTGGCGACCAAGGCTTCATGGAATGCGACCATGACCCGCCCCCTGCTGTCGGCCTCGCACCAGGCGGCGCGGCGCCAGAGCTTCCCCAAACCCGCGCGCTCGCAGCGCTGGCAGAGGACGCGTCGCAGGTCTGTGAGAACGACCCAGCCGTCGCTGCGGACGCCCTTGTGCGTGGCTGGCTCGCAGGCGCGGGCGCCCACTCCGGGGGCTCCCGACCTGCTCCCGGCCACACCGCGGCCCGGGCGCTCGACGTGTGAGAGCATTTTTGTGGTGGCCTCACGCGTCGTGAGAGCAGCTTCGCGCTGGCCTCCTTTGGCGCTCTTTCCCTGCCCGCTTTTCACCCTTTGGGTTACCCTCGATGGCTTAGCCGTAAGAGATAACGACCATACACGCTTCGTTCTAGCGGCATGCTCCGGATGCGGCGGAGGCGGGGGGAAGTGTTGGCCCCCGTCGAGACAGGCGCCGACGCACAGCGTGATTGTGCGGGCGCATGGGTGGGAGCGCTCGCACGCGCGGCAGTCTCAGACCGCTGGTCTCGGTCCGAGGTCGCCGCGGCGGGTGCCGGCTGGGACAGAGCGCAGGCGCCGTCTCTTGGCGTTGGCGTTGGCTGTGTGCTTGATCGAGGCACGGCTGATTCTCTCTTGGAGCTTTTAGACGCTTTCTAGACGTTTTTGGACGCCTTCTAGAAGCCTCTAGTTGGCATTAATGGCGCACGTGGTGCTCTTGAAGCGCGACTTGTTGTCGTCGTCCCCCTGCAGGAACACGCAAGGTGAGTCTGGGCGGACGGGGCCAGCAGGCCGCCCGCACCGCGGCGGGCACGGCGCGGGGACCTTGTCGAGGCGCGTGGAGTAGGACACGTAGACCAGCGTCTGAAAACGGGGTGAGGAATCAGCGTCTGAAAATGGCTTTAGGAAGCGGGGTGAGCAGACTGGGCAGGCAGCGGGGTGCACGCTGCCGGGCGGGGGCGTGCGCACGTTGGTCTCTTCGTCGTAGATGCGCTGCACGCGGAGCGTCTTGAAGAGCAGCGAACGCGCCTGCGTGGCAGCACCATCCTCTCTTGAACGTTTTTGCGGGGCAGCATCACCCTCCTTGAATGAACATTTTCACAGAATACTTGATGTCCGAAATGTAACGCGCCGAGGCCCGCGCCGAGGGGACGCACGAGGCGCCTCGGGCGCGGGGCGGGAGGGCGCGGGCGTGGGCGGGCGGCGGCTCCAACACCTGCTCAAAGACCTCCTCGCCCTGCTTGCCCCGCGCGATATTCCCCACCTTGACCGGCCCCACCCTGGCACACCCGATGGAGGCCTGCCGCGCCTCTGAGAGACTCAGCGCTCCGTGCGGCCGCGCGCCTCGCTCGGGCCAAGAGCGCCGGCAGCACGCGCGCCCGGCGGCCCGGATGGACGCGCGCTGCGGCGGGCGGGTTCGCGGGCGGCGGCGCGTCGCGCAAGCTCTGCCCGTGCGCGCGGGAGGGCGCGGCGGGCGGGGGGGCGGGGGCCTGGGTGGGGTCGGAGAAGAAGTTCTTCTGGAGGCGCTCCGTGATCGGCCTAGACAAGGGCTCCAAGCGCACGTCAAACAAGCGCTCCAAGCAAGCGTCAGAAAAGGGCTCCAAGCGCACGTCAAACAAGCGCTCCAAGCAAGCGTCAGAGCCGCGCGCGCAGGGGCGCGTGCAGCCGCGACCTCTCAAAGTCGGAGATGTACAGTTCGACGCCGTCCACCTGCGTTCCGCCGAAATGTCGTTAGTTGACAAACGTTAGTTGACAAAAAGGCGTTCCGCGCGGCGCGGCGCGCGGCTGGCGCGCGGCGGCGGCGGCGCGGCCGTGCCCGCGGGGCGGCGGCGGGCGCGGGCGCGCCTTGGGGTCCTTGAACGCGTTCACTTTGATCACGTCCTTGAACACGAAGCCGGACGCCTGCCCACACAGGCCCCGCGCTGAGCCTGCGCGCGCGCGCGCGCGGCGGGGCACAGCCGCGCGCGGGCGCTGCGGCGCCATGGCCGCCTGGGCTGGCAGGAGAGAGAGAGACCGCGCGTGCGCGCAGGCCAGGCGCGCGCGCCCCGCTTTCCAACATTTTCCTGCCATCTTTCACTAACTCAACCCTAAACTCACTTCTGAGAAGTGTCGTTGGGGTGGGCAGGCCACCGGAATCTCGCCGACTTCGCGCGAGTCGGCCGCGCGCGCGCCCGAGGGCAACAGCTGCCCGGCAAGAAGCGCCCCTGCGGACGCGAGGAAGCTTCGTCGCGCCACGTTTGCAGCCTGCAGGGAGCGACGTCACCGCCCGCCCAGCGCCGGAGAGCTCGTTGGGCGTGGACGGCCAACCTGCTCCTGCGGCTTCTGCGAGCTCATGCGCAGCGAATGTGATAGGGACATGCGCGCAGGTGCCTTTGTGCCCTGCACTCACGAGCACAGTTTATCCCTCTGGAGTCCAGGGAGGCCTGCGGCGCGTCAACGGGGACACAATCGAGAACACAGGCAAGGGTGGGCCGAATGGGCGTGACCACTGGCACGAAAGCGTCGCTCCGGCAGACGAGAGCGAGCAGTGCTGCGGTAGTGACTGCAATTTTCCGGCTGAGGATCGCCTGCGCCCAGCACCGGTGTGCGCCTGCGGTCAGGTGCCCTGTCGGGTTGGACCGCGGGCTTTCGAGCGCCACGAATCCGCCGCTCGGCGCCCGATTCCCGTCCTCTGTGCAGGCCTTGCAGCTGGAAACCCGTGCATAGAATTTGACTAAGGTTACAACAGGAGCAGCTCACATGCGCTGGACGGCTGCAGGCAGTACCGGCGAATCGCCTAAGCAAGCACAAACCCGGCTGAAAGGCTGGGTTCCGCTCTCGCAACGGGAGACGAGAGGTGAAATCCACGGTGCAGTGAACGAGTTCAGGCCATGTGTGCAAAAGCGTCGCTCTGAGCGGCGCAAGAACAGTCATATGTAGACAAGCGGTGGTTGCAACTACAGCAGGGGAGGCACCATTGGTGGGGGCTTCTTTAGAGGGGATCCTTTGTGATCGTAATAAGTATACACGACCTCAAAGTCGACGGGCTCTCAATTTTGACAAAACGGGGAAAGTGGACCTTTTTCGCTCAACCGGTTGCCTGATAATGTGAAGGGGCAAAATCGCAGTCGCCACCGCGTCAAAGAGAATGCTCACCGAGCAGCTCTACGGCAAGCACGCCGCGGCGCTCTATGCGCAGGTGGGCCACACGCCCTCAAAAATTGACCAGCATGTATCTCTCTTGCGTCTCGCCGTCCGAGGCGCGATGTTGTGGCGGCTCGTGGTTCTACTGCCTGTGGTGACGCGGATGACCATGCGCGCGGCGCCTCGAGGAGGCGCTGTCTTGGCGGGCCTTGGGGCACTTGTATCACGGGTTTTTGCAATGTGCATCAGCCTACGGACTTGCTGTCGGTGGATCTGTGCAGGATAGGGTGCGCCAGGCCTGGGCGCGCGAATCGGGTGAGCAGGCGACAGGAGGGCGCCGAGGGGTCGGGCATGGGCATGGCAGGGGTTCATGCGTGCTAGATGTGCGCCGCGGATGGAAGGTTTCGCTTGTCGATTCAACATTGTTATGGCCCTTTGACTCGGGACCGCCCCCGTACAGGCTGCGGATTTCAACAAAACCGCCCGCTTCTACTACATGAAGGCCCAGGACGCCTACTACCTTGCCAACGCCCAGGTCACACCTGCTGCCTCAAAGGGAGAGCCTTGTTTCTATCGGGGCTAGTGCTGTGTGGCTCGCACATGGGACTAGCTTGCGGTCCCTGTGTTGCAGTGCTCTGCAACTTGCAAATTTTTGCTCGGGTGGGCACGAAACGCTGACAGCGGTGTTGTCACGCCCGCAGGCTTCGTACGACGACTGGCGCCGTGCTCGCCGGCAGTGGGACTACTTCTACCGCAGGAAGTAAGCGTTGCGATGGTGAGAATCCATTCCGCTCCGGACACAACCAACTCTTCTCTTGGGGTGGTTGCGCTATTTTGGACACGCATTTTAGCCCGAGTTCCCACCACTGCTGCCCATGCATGTGCGGTGCTGTTGTGAGGCGCTGTGGCGATCGATCCTGGTGCGACTCGAGGGAAATGCATCTTAGGGAGTGCCTAGACTTTTACGATCGCCCGATTGGCAAGAGTGAGTCACAACTTCTGTGTTGCGTACGGAAAATCTGACAAGTGCTCTCCTAACAGGTAGCGCTTCAAGCGGGGCGCGCTTCGCCAGTCGTGGCAATGTCTCGACTAGTGCACGCGGTTCGTTCAGCTGCGGTAGTGGGTGGGGGTTGTGCTTGCCTGTGCTTAATGTAGTAAGCAACTCTCGAAAGAGCGGGTCCTCGCCGAGCGCCTTGTTGGTCAGCAGTATTCTCACCATGGCTTCTCCACCGCATCTGCTCCTATAAGTGCATGCAACAGCCCATGTGGCGAGGTGGGCTTCGACAGTCACTGGCGTGAGGAACTGCAGCTGCATCAGCCTGTGCGTGCCTTCTCGCGACGTGCCACCCTTTCGCATGGTCCGGACCATGCGAGCCACGCATCGGACTGTCGCGCACGCGCGTGACCCCAGGTAAGAGCACGAGACGTTCATACCACTTGACGATCATCACAACCCACCGCGCGCTCTGGTCGCCCAGCGTGCCGCGACGAGACGGGAGGCGCGCGCTCGCCGCAGCGCGGGCAGCGGCGCCGGGCGCTCAGGCCATCACGTGGTTGCGGAGGAGGTGTGCGCCAACCGGTGTGACGGCGTCGGCGGCGTCCGTGGCGCTCGCGCGCACGTTGGCGCCGAAGTCGCTGGGCGCACGGCCCTCCGCGAGCTCGCCCGCGAGGGTCGCGGCGGCGGACGCGAGGCCGAAGAGAACCGCGTTGCCGGCGAGGAGGAGATGCGACGGCGCCGCGCGCACCGGCTTCGCCCCGCCCGCGCGCTCCATCGCCGGCGCCCCGGTCTGCCACGCGCGCGTGCGTGGCAGAGTCAACGCCGGGCGCGGCGCAGCGGCGCAGCGGCGAGGAGCCACCGGCGGCGCTGGCTGTTGGAGAGGGGCCGGAGGCACGCCGCGGGGGGGGCGCGAGAGTACCACCGGGGCCAACGCAGGGACGCCGCTGCCGTAGCTCGCGCCGCCGCCGAGGCCTGCATCGCGCACGTCACGCGCCGGCGCGGCGCCGCAAATTGCCGGGCGGCGAGCCGGCGGGCGCGGCGGGCGGCGAGCCAGGCGGGCGGGCGCGCACCCGGCTCGTTGTACATGGGGTTCAGGGTGCAGCCACCGCCCGAGGCGGGGTTGAAGGACGGATCCCAGCCCGGGAGGGGGTTGCAGGTTCCGTCGTAGAGCGTGGCTGGCAAGGCGCCGGCGAAGCGGTGAGCACACAACGCGCGGGAGTTCGGCGACGCTGCTCGCGGGGCCGGTGCTCGTGCGCTGCTGCGTGGGAGGGAGCGCACTGGTGTTGGAGGTCACGGCATACGACGCGTAGGGCTCCTCGTACACGGGCGGGGTGATGGACACGGGTTCCGTGTGCGTCCTGCGGGCACAAAGCAGCCGGTGCCTCAGGGGTCGGCAAAGCGCACCCTCTGGAATATGAAGAGGGGTATGCTCGTAGTCGGAAAAGAAACAGCAAGGGAATACACAGCAATGATACGATCTGCTGCTAGTCAGATGACAAGAGCGCAGCACACTGCACACTGAACGCACCAGACTGCCGGCGTGTCGTCGAGGTCCGCCCACGCATTGTCGTAGACGCCAGCCTGATCGCCCTGCCAGATCCAGGAGCCATCGGGCGCCATCTCCAGCTGCGAGGTGCCGATCTGTACAAAATCGGAGTCACACTTGGTCTAGCCCGTACGCTCAATAGTTGCCAGGTTGCAACGAGCAGGTGCCATGGCCGAGGATGGCAGGATGACAAAGAAGCTTGTTGGACCCTGGCAGGACACGCACCGCGGAAAAATCGAAGATAGGGAAGAGATGAACCTATCCCGGGTGCGACGTGTCAATAATCAGCAGGTGCGCTATCAGAAGCGGGGAATGAGGAAGGGGTTGAGCGCTGGGAGCAACCATCTTTGGCTGTCTATTCGACTCGCACTAATGTCCACATTTCGTGAAATGTGGATGTCTGTGATCCTGAGGCGGGCCTGTAGACTTTGAAACCTTTCGGTGTGCTGTCGATTGTCGCCAGGTTGCGCCGGCGACAAGCGGGCCTCTCTGGGCCTGCAGACGAGCGATCGGTTGGGACGCTGGTCAATCCTTTGAAGAAAGGATGGCGGAGCTCAGCTTCGGGCACAACCTTCGCGTCAAGCGCAAGGAGGTACTCGCCGTGCCCAGACAAAGCAGCGTCGCATCTCGGAGGTGCGTGGTACGTAGAGGGGTCTGGCCCGAGGCGAGCGAAGAGCGGCACTCCTTCCGTTGTGGGCGCCTGAATTGCTGTTTCTCTGATGTTGCCGCAAGTCGCATCCACCTGGTGTCGCGGACGCAACGGCAGCGCAATCCCACAGAGGCAGCAGTCCGGGTTTTGTTTGTGTCACAACACATCTTGCGTATGGCAAACACTGCAGTGAGCGCCCCGGCTTTTTGCAGGTCGTAAACAACACGCTTTCGTTCCTCCCGTGGGCCCAAGGGTACGCGCGTCGTTCCACACGCGCCCCTTGGGCGCGGACGTTGTTGCGCACAGAGCGTGGCGCAGACAGGCCCGTATGTGCGCGGGCCCAGCGCTGAGGCGCCGAGCCGGCGCGGGGAGCAGGTGCTTTACGGCCTGCGCCCCAGGGAGCGCCGTCGGGGGCGTCGAGGGACCCGCGCCAGCCAACACGGTGCACTTCAACAACGCCCCGGCAAAGATGCTCGGCATCGCACTGTCCCGCCCCGCCCCGCCCCGCCCCGCCCCAGTCGAGGGGCGCGGCCCGCCTGAAGCCGCGCGGGCGGCATCCTGGCAGGCACGAATACGGTTCGCCGCACCAGTTCAAGGTGAGCGTCGCCGGGCGGGGGGTGCCGGCCCCAGCGCGCGGCGCGGCTGCGTGCGGGGGGACAGCGCCGGGCCCGCGCGCGCACGGCGACGCGCGGGTGCGCGCGGCCGCGCGGCCTCGGCTTGGCTCCGCGGGACGGGCTCGCGCCGCCGGTCGCCGCGACGCTGGGCGGCGCTGGGCGGCGCTGAGCAGCGGCGGCGTGGCACTCAACTACTTTACACTCGCTCTCGCAGGTGCAGCTGTGCAACCTGCCGCGTGAGATCCGCGACAGCGAAGTGCTTGTGCAGGCACGCGCGCCCCCACGCTGCGCGTTCACAGCGAAGTGCTTGTGCAGGCACGCGCGCCCCCACGCTGCGCGTGCGACGCCGGCACGACACCGGCGCGGCGGGGGCTCACGCGGCGGCGGGGCGCGCGGGGGCAGGTGCAGACAGCGTCGGTGAATCCGACGGACTGCAAGCTGCGGTCGGGCTCGCTGCAGCAGCTGTGACGCCCCCCACCCACTCCTCCTCGAGATTCGATGCTCTTCCGCGAAAGAGAGTTGATCTGCTGCTCAGCCAGGAAGCAGGATCGGACGCGTCCCCCCACCGCGCCCCCGCGCGCCGCCTGACGCGCCGCCTGGGAGCAGTTACCCGCTGGCGCTGGTCCCTCTCGTACTAAGTGGACACGCCGCGTCCCTAACCCCGTACTAATCGGACACGCCGCGTCCCCCACGACGTCGCCGCCTTCCTCGCCGTTCCGCAGGTACGCGCCGACCAAGTGGGCGATGCGCGGGCTGGCCGACACGCTGCGCAACGAGCTCTGCGGGTGCGGCGTGCTCAACCGAAACCCTATCCCTCAACCGAAACCCTATCCCCCACCGGCCCCTCCGCTACCATTTCCCTGCACGAGGGAGTGAGTGAGTGTACAGTAGGGACACGGGTAGGGGCAACAGTAGGGAGGG
>ENA-UOXV01007748-UOXV01007748.1-marine-metagenome-genome-assembly--contig:-NODE-7748-length-10775-cov-6.641978_pt1 | contig 10775 bp, 16 predicted proteins | sample MGYA00238165_ERZ766961 | MGnify/ENA primary metagenome ERZ766961 (study PRJEB28924, sample SAMN03173240) | marine metagenome | biome: Marine; feature: Water; material: Subsurface seawater | place: North... | reverse complement strand
GACAAGTCTCGTCCCTCCCCCCGTACTAACCGGACAAGTCTCGTCCCTCCCCCCGCTTCGGCAGGCGGAGGAGGCCGGCGACGCGGAGCTCGCGGCCTACTACCGCGAGCAGCAGGCGGAGTCGGTTAAGGCGCGGAAGAAGCGCGAGGCCTGGCTCGAGACGAGGCGCCTCCCGCCGGGGAAGCCCGTGCGTGAGCCGCATCCGCAGGCGCAGATATAGGCCGCTGTGGCGCACGGGGGGATGCCGCTGGGCCGCCACCTAGTGATGGCGTGCAGTGGCTGGTGGCTTGGGCGTGCTAATACTTGCACCTAAGTGTGCAACTTGCACTTTGACGACTGGACGAGAAGGAGTGCTGTGATGAGTCAAGACCGAGCCGCAATGAAATAGCCTGCTGTTGTTTGGAGCTGGTGCCTCTTAGCCCGACTAGAACAGGATGCAAGCTGCGTTGATTATCCACATTGCAACTTAATTCACTGAACCCTAGTTCAAGATTTACATTTGTCAAGGTTCGCCGCGAGCAGGGTCAGGGACGTCTCCAGGAGAGGAAGATGAACCAGCAGACGGAACCGTGGGCCCCGTTTTCCTAGTGGCTCCTGACGCGGCCGCCTCCGTTTTCCCGTCCTTCGGCTCGCAGCAACCTTCACACACACCTCGCGCATTGGCACACTCACTGCATAGGGTGCGATAATTCACCTTCACAACTTTTTTCCTGCACCTGCACAACGCAACGGAGTCAAGGACCAGCTTGCAGGAATCAGCTACGCAAAAACGACGTTTCAAGGTACACATTCGCAGATGGAAATCATTGAGGCGAGGATGATTACTGAGAACAAGCTGCAGCTTGCTTGAGTGGTTTGTACTTGTCATACTGAAAGCGCCACTGTACCTTGTCCGCGCACCTAGCAGAAGTCCGAGACGGCCAATTGAACCCAATCACAGCCCAACAATGGCAAGCTGCAAATTGATAGTAGAGCAGGCACGCGGTCGATATACGGCATCCGGCGAAATGGAACCGTACCTTGCGCATACACCCTTGATAGCAGCTTGCTTCACCTTCTCAATTGCAGCCTTTTCGCCCGGTGTAAGCTTCTTGTCGCGCCCCGCCTTGTAGGCTTCTCTGGTCGGTAGACCGTGGTCCGTCGGTGCCATCCGCAAAGCTGCTCCCGGCCCTTCGCGTCTCTACTAGATCTGCCCAACAGCCCAGTGCGGATGGAGAACCGGATCCCCAGCAAGCGCGTCGACTCCTCCCTCCCCGGTTTTTGCTCGGCACGTGTCTTAATGGCTTTACACTCTTTCAGCCCAACTTTGAGGATGGGCGATGCGGGCCCCCCCCCGCCTTCGACCGGGGGGCAAGATCAAAAGGCAAACCAGCAACACAAGCAGGTCAAAGAGTGGCAGGATCACGCTCTGAATCGATGTTTCCCCCCGCCCTGCCCCTAGCAATGAACAAATGTTTCAACCCGCTCAGCAGACACCTGCAGCTGCCAGTGCCCCCAGCACACAGAAGCTTGCTGAAACATGCCCCTTGGCGCCAGCGTCGTTTGTCAAGTTTATGCTCGACAATATGGAGAAGTGTGGATGCCCTGTGGATAAGAAGACATTCTTCGATGTGCGTCACTGCGATGAAAGTGTTGGTGGCGGCTTTGACCCGGAGGCGTCCAAGCAAGGGGGGATCGTGCTCTGCCAAAACCACATTCGCAGCTACAATCATGCTGGTTTGTGATCTATCCTGTTCTTGTCCACCTGTAAACTTTCGATACGGATCCTGCGCATGTACCACCGATGGAAAACACGTTGGCGCGAGGTGACGTTTTTTTGGGTCGCAGAGCTAACTCTCACACATGAGCTCGTGCACGCATACGACCACTGCCGCGCATACGTGGACTGGTCCAACTGTGTTCATCACGCCTGCAGTGAGATTCGCGCTGCAAATCTCAGCGGCGACTGCAGCATGTATGAAGACCATCCCAACGGCACTGCTGTGGGCCGGCTGTCATCCTTTCACCTTTGACATCTAGGCAACGAAGCAGGTGGGAGGAATTCAACAGGGGAAATGGGAACCTGAAAGGGCAGGGAAAAGAGTGCGTGCGTCGTCGTGCCATACTGTCCGTTTCGATGAATCCAGCTTGCTCTGCTCCTGGTAATCCCAAGAAGCTCGAACCCCTTCGCAGTGCGGTGCACCAGCAGCGCTGGTGCACCGCGCGACCGTTGTTCTGCAGCCCCGATTCTATGCAGCATGACCATCAATTCTGAATACCCGTTCTCCGTAAATTTTTGTCTTCAGGCCAGGCGGAGGCTGCCGTAAAGAAGGCATTTGAACGCTGCTATGCGGACACTGCCCCATTTGATCGAGTACCGTGAAAGCCGGCAACGAATTGCGCACGACTTGAGCCCGGGCCTTGACCAGACCTCGATCACTTTTTGTGGCGTTGCTATCATTCCAGCCTCGCGATAGCTTGCGCATGGCACACTCATAAATTTACTTGAGGTAGACCGCAGGATCAGGCAGGCGCCGAACCGGGCTGTGCCATCCCGATCGAAGCGGCCGATCTCACCTTGTTCAGACTGAACTGTCGTTCCACCCTATACACCGCATTTCTGGCCTTGCCCTTTTTCTTTCCACCGCAGGCGTACGCCACGCCGCCCGCTGCTGCTCCACTCTTCATCAATTCCGCCTCCTCGTCTTCAGCCCATACTCCCGCGGACAGACCACGATTCTCCCTTCCTTTCCTGTGCTTGCGCACCATTCCAACTGCCACGCCCGTCGTCGCCGACCCAGTGTACTCAACCTCGGTGCCAGCTTTCAGGTCTTCCTCGCACTTGCCCGGGTTTTGACCTGCTGCTTCTTGCTCAGCCGTTGTCCTATCGTCTGGGTGCGCGGGGCCGAGTGCCACAGGCTCCACTCCTGGTGGCATGTGACAGAAGCGCAACTTCCCGCGCACGAAGTCCTTGAGCAGCTGTCGCGCAGCTGTGTGCGTCTCCGGCACGCCTCCTGCCGCCGTAAGCAGTCCACGGGAAACCGCGTATCCTTGGCATAGTTCCTTGCAGCATGCGTGCACCCAGGCTCAGCACGAAAATCGGCGCATGGCGTCGGGCAATACTTCATCGCTCAGAGATCAAGCTTGAGCTGCGGGAATAGCCAAGGCGGGCCAGGATCGGACGGTCTCAGGGGAAGGGGCACCAACCGTCCAGGTGACGTACTCTCGCGGCTTGCCAGCGGCAGTGACGGCAGGGAGGTTCAGGTTGTAGGTCTCTTCAAAGACGATGCGCGGAATACGGGAAGCAAGGAGTGCCATCGGCTCGATGTGATCCTTGAGCACATTCAGAGGCAGAATCCCGCCACACACCTGAACTCGAGTGGATAAAGGTCATAAATCGTTCGCAAAGATTTTCTACAGCTTCCGAAATTCGGTACTGTCTGTCAGGCCGTGGGCGCCAGCCCACGACTGCTGTGTTTCATCCCCACTCTGTCGTCGGAGCCCTTTGTACAATAACGAGTATTTCATCATTCAGACAGCGAGCGACTCGTTAAGAAAGCAATGATCTGGCGGGTATCAGCACCATTTCACCGCGCGACGCGACGACCGACGGCATTACAAGGCCAGGGCAGTCGCAAAGCATCACCGACTGCGAGACAATCATAGTTTGGAAGTGCTTCGTCTTTCCGGGAGTCGAAGTGACGCCGACCTTCTTCGCGCCAGCAAGCGCGTTGATGGTTGATGACTTGCCGACGTTGGGGTAGCCGACGAAACCGATCATAATATATTCACGCTGCTGCCGCGATGTCGTCATCGAGATCCCAGACACGATCGACTTGTCGTCATCGTCGAGGGCGAGGAACATCTCGCGCCCACTCCCAATCGCGCTCGCCCGCCCCAAGATCTCTAGCTGGGCTAGTAGGGCGCGCGCGTCCAGAACACGTGTCGTGTTAATTTCCTCTTCCCCCATCTCCTCCTCCGAAATGTCCCCGTCCTCGACCCCGCCAGTCCCTTTGAACATGGCCCTCTTGAACTCATCCTCGTTGTCCTCGTTCCACTCCTGCTCTTCCGGAATATCTCCAACATGCTGCTCCTTAACGCGCCTCTCAATTTCGCTCTTTGCGGCGAAAAAGAAGTACTTGACTCCCAGCCCGTCAAGGTAGCGCGCCCAGGTGAGGCGCACGCGTGTCGGGAGAAGGTCCGCTTTGTTGAAGAGAATCACGTTCGTCTTCCAGTCTCCAGTCTTCTTCACGTACTCTTCCAGCGCATGCGAGCGGTATAGCAGCGGGTTACGCGCGTCAACAACCTGCACGACCACGTCACTCTTTTCGACAACACGCCAAAGCTGTCGCCAGAACTCTAAGTTCTTCTCGAAAGGCGTCAGCATCACATCGTACTTCTCCTCAATCTCGGCCAGATGGCGCCGCCAATTGTAGAACGCTTCCTTTTCATTCGCATCAACCTGCTCTTTGCGCATCGTCTTTGTCCAGGGCGGTCGCTCGGGGATTGGGAGCTGCTTGCACTCTTCCGGGATTGCCTTTTTCATGTCGCCAACGTTGACCGGGCCTGCGGTGTACGAACTGATGACTTTTGCGCTAGCGCGCTCGGCGGCGAAGTCGCGATCAGCAAGATTTGCCATCCTCAGGAGACCGGCCAAGTCGTTTTCTTCAAGAACTGACGTCATCTTGTCGATCGTTGCCTCCCTCTGCGCCTCCTCGAGGTCTTCCCAGTCGGGCACCAGGTGCGCGTTCTTGGGACAATCCGTAGCCGTGAAGTCCCTACAAACCAACAAAACAAGCAGTCAGTCCCCGGACTCGAGCAGCATATCTGTGACTGTAACTGCGGGCTGGAAGAGCAAACCATTGAGGCACACCAGCGCAAGTACACACCTGTGGATCTTGTTCGCTGCATTTTGAAAACGCTCGCCGCGGAGAGCGTTGCCGAGCGATTGGCCCACCCCGCCCTTGATTTTTCGCCCAGAAGACTTGTGCGTTGGCATGCTAAAAGTGCGGCAGCGGCGAGGAAACCTCAGACCTTGGCCCGGATAACTCGCCCCCCCCCCCCGAGAGTGAGTTGGGGATGAAACACGTGAAGTTTCCAGATGAAAAGTGGATCATCAAAAGTGGCCGAAACCCAAATACAGGAGCTATCTCTATTCTTGGATGGTAGGTGAGGGCGCGAACCGAAGCACGGTGCACGACGTGGTTCAAGTCGCACCACGGGATTATGGTAGGCGGCGAAAGGCGGCATTCTTTGCAGCCACGGCTCTAGCCACTGTGTGCGTTGCGGTGGTCTGGCTTGACGGCTCGGCTGCAAAAGACGCCCTTGCGCTCGCATATGCATACTCGGGGACCTGTGATGGCTGCGTGCCGATTCCGGCGTGGAACCCCCACGCAGACGCGGCGCTCAGTGGCCATCGTGTTGCACAGCGGGCAGCGGCGCTGCGGGAGCTCTACGAAAGTGCGAACGAGGGGGGGCGGGGCTGGTACCCAGATGCGGGCGCACCAGCGTTTTACGCCGCGCGCGGGGCGCTCACCGTGATGGGTGGGGGCGCCACCCCTGCTTCCTCGATTTGGAGTGGTGCACCGGCTTGGGAACAGCCAAACTATTCGCTCGGTGGGGCACGACCCTCGCTCGCCAGCGAAGGATTGGCGTACACGCGCCGTCCAGGTTACCGCCTTGTTTGGGTCCCGAACAAGCCTGAACCGGCGCGCGAGTACGGCGGGCGGGACGAGGTCCCGTACTATCCGATGCCGTCGCCGAACCCGGTCCGCGGGGGGGGGCATGAAGTGTTTGTGCCGCATGACTGCGCGCATACGGATGGCTATGACCCCGAGTGCCGCTACAAGTTCCAGTGGACAGACCAATACCCGCAGCGCCCCCTGATCACCCGCACGTTCCCGCATGAGCATTACTACCCTGCGACGGAGTATCCTTTCATCAAAGGCCCGTTCAAGCACCACCTCGTCAACGACAACGGGCATCCGTTTGGCGACTCGTACGTCGGGCACTGGGTGTGGGTCAGCGACAATGGCTCTGCGGGCACTGCGCAGGGCGACACCCCCGCAGACGAACCTACGGATCGTTACTCGCAGCGATACGGCCAGGATGGACGTTAAGCGGCATTAGAGCCCGAAGGCTGAGTGGGGCGGTGCTGCAGCGAAGGCTCCATCACTTCTTGCAATTCACGAATCGGTGCTTCGGTTTTCACATTGCAATACCTTGAACTCAATTTAATTGTCAATCTATACTGCTCATCGGGACGGCTCGGATTGCACATCTCATGCGAAGCTTGCATGTGCGGTACCATAGCTAAGACTGTCTCCTGCATGCGTACGAATGGGTTTCGTCGCCCTCCATCATATCAAGCACTTCCAATCCAGCCATTCGGAACAACAGCCTGCATGCACATAGCGCAGAAACGTCATGCACCATCCAGCAGAGGTGTATGCTAGCCTGGGCGGCGAGCGACGGTCAGGCTAACGGGTAACCTGTGGTGATTGTCAGGACGTGTGATATCGAAACGTCCTTGTTCCCCCTCTGGAACTTCCATGAAGAACCTGTGCGGGGCTTCGTCAGCACATGGGCTTCTTGCGGCGCGCGCGCTCTCTCTCTCCTTCTCTCTCTCGGCACTCACAACAATCGGTTGGATACGAGCCGGGAACCTGTCAGGACGCTGTGACCCATACGGGCGGTTCTCTTTGATGATAAGCAACCCTTGATCTGAAAGTCCCGCTGCAAGCGCTTGCAAACATTTCACGACGTCACGATCTGTAAGATACTGCAGCGTCCACTGGACCCACACGAGATCTGCGGTGCAGGGGGGTAGGCTCGGGAGCTCTTCGAGACGTGCGCATGTAAACGTACACCTCGCTGCCCGCTTACGTCCAAGGTAGACGCGCGACCGTTTTGACCAACCACTATCCGCCTCGATGAGCTTCACCTCTGTAAACCGCCTGCATCACAGATGAGTCACGCCATGCCAGTCCTGGATAGGTACGCGGGTGATTGGTTGCGCACTTGAGCAGTACTGAGCGAGTGACCCTGCCGACCCCCGCCCCCGCGTCGACTGCGCGGTGTCGCGGAACCGTGGGGTATTTCGCAAGCACTTCATCCAGCCACTTGAGACTTTCTTGACCATCCTCATCGCCTCCTGGACCTCCCGCATAATTCACGTATGGAGTCGTCGAAATAAATTTTCCAAGCTGCAGGGGCAGGGGTCCTGAAACGCACCCTCGTCGCCGATCATGGCCTCGGCGTCGCTAGAGCCTCCGTACCCACCAACCCACCATTCCTATGTCATGTGTGGCGTCAGGGTCAGTTTCGCTCGTCAACGCCTGGTTCTGTGCGCTACTCGAACTTTCCCCTCATCTTTGACCAATTAAGGAACTGAGCCTCATAGGGAAGCAGCAGACCACGTTCGCCGCGTACCACTCGCGACGATTCGAGTCTTGCTCTTGCAAAAGATCCTGCGATACGCGGTTTGAGCGCGTCTGCATATGCGGGGACCCGTGATTAGCACGTGCGTCAACGTGGCCATGGACCTGATGCGAGGGGTAGAATCTTCCGGTCTCATCTGTTCCACAGACAGCATTGTCGCGGTCCCGAGCAGTGTGACTTTCAGCAGAACGGTTCGTTCGCCCCACCTCTGACGAATTGGCGGCTTTTCTGACCATGGCGCCGGTGCGCGCCTCAGGGCACTTGCGCTATCCACTCGATGCGCGATCTGCTCGCTACAAGGTTTGTAGCGAAGAATGCGATGCGAAACCCCGAAAAATGACTTGCGATGCGAAACCCCGAAAAATGCGAAATATTTTCTCTTTTGGGAAACGCCTCTCCTCTGCTGACGATGTCAGTCACGCGTTTCGGCGCCCTGTTGGCGGGCGGCAGGGCTGCTTGCAGGGGCCAGATCAGCCAACGCCCCTTCATTCATGCTACAGTGGTGCAGTTTTCGGGTGAGTCCTGCCGCACTCCGAGAGTGTTCCAGTGGTTGCCCTAGCTTCTCTTGTTGTCCGTGTCTGTGCCCAGCCAGGAGGGCGGGACGGGTAGGGGCTGTCGGGATTCTGGGGCCGCAAGTGGCTTTTGCCGCACGCGTGCATTTTCAACTATCCGCGCGATGCCGTGAATGTAGACCGATGGGCGCGGGCGCGCGTGCCTGTGTAGAGCCTACGCAAAACCGTGCCACCACACGTCGGGAGCCCTGCCAGCAGTGTGCTCGAGACATGCCTAACGCTGGTTGATGGTGGGCTAGGGGAAGGGGGCTTGGCGAGATGTATGCTCCGAGCTCCTTCGGGGGCCCGCTTCCTTTCTGACGCTGCCGAGAGCGTTGTCTCGGAAAAGGCGAACAAGATGGCTGCACTTCTCGTGGGTGCCACGAGGCTTGCGGTGCCCTTCAAGGAGAAGCAAACGTGCAAAAAGCTGGGTGGACGCTGGAACCCCCTGGGTAAATTCTGGTATGTGCCCAAAGGGATCGATCCGGAAGCGTTTGCACAATGGTATCCGAAGCAGCCAACGGAGCCAGAGGTGGTACCACCGGGGACCTGCGCCGTGTACTTCAATGGCTCAAATATCTCGCCGCCTTCCGGAGCAAGTGCCGTTGGCGCTGTGTTGAAGAAGTGCTGCCCCACCACTCTTTTCTCCCTAGCACGTTGTTTTTTGTGTTGTGTGGGCTTCCCACGCGAGGATCTGAGGGATTCGCTGGACAGGGACGGCAAAGTGCTGTGGAGTGGTGCGAAATTCCTTGGCGACTCGTTCACCAACAATGAAGCCAAGTGGGAGGCGGTGCTGTTTGGCATCGAGAAAGCAAAATCTCTAGGTAACTTCTTGATCTTGCCCGGACTTGTGCCTGGTTCCACTTTGAGCCCTTCTCCGGCCGGACGGCGCCTATGATGATGAACTCGACATTGGCTGTGGGTCTGACGCTAAACTCATGATGCACAACTGTCGCAATCTTCAACCCTGAGGCACACCTGTCCAGCTGTTGGCTGTGGGGATTGGCCTGATCCTGAGCGCTGTTGCTCGATGGTCCTGATGGTGCGCGTGCGCTGCTGTGCTGCAGGCGAGAAGACGCTGCATATCGCGTCGAACAACAAGATTGTGGTGAAAATGGCCGATGGAGCATGGCCAGCCAAAAGTGAGAGGATGGTAGCGAAGCTGGACGCTACCCGCAAGGCACTGGAAGGGCTGTCGGTCAAATGGGAGTACTTGGAAAAGCCAAATGCAAACGCGGAAGCTGTCAAGCTCACCGACGAGGCGCACAACAGGCGGGCGGACATTACGAAGTAAACAGTATGCTTTTTCGCATCAAGCACAGCGTCCAGCACAGCGTCCGTCGGAAAGGGCCCGGCGAGAAACTTCCTGATACTTCACAGACACCTCCAAGCATGCTTTGGCTGCGCTTTACCGCGCACTACAAAGTGAGGGCAGTCAAAGGCTTTGACTCAAAGCTCGTCGCTGCCGGGCTCTTGCAATTCCCTGCCACCCACAAGAGACTTACCTTCCCTCCTTCCGTCATCACTAGACCGCGCGTCTCGCGGCGGCGGCACATCGAGGTCAGTGCGCTTGAACACCCGCATCTTCACAACATCAAGGTCCGGTCGCCGCGTTCCACGCGCGGCGTCCATCATCGCAGCGTAATTTATCCCCATTATTCGGATGATGGGCGTGAAGCCTGGAACTGTTGCGTTTTCTGAGATGAGGTGCGTGTACGCCATCATGTCGTGGGGCCCCTCCCTCTTCGAATAGCGCCACAGCGGAGGCATTTCCAGAAACCGAGAGACCCCCTGTTGGGCTGCCGCAACGTCGATGTGCACGTATGGACGTAGCCCGCGTGTTACATTTTTCCCCTCGAGGTAGTGTAAGTGCGCCATGGCCTCGCCACCGGGGTAGTTCTTGGCGGAGAGGCGCAAGAATGAGTAAGTCGCGAACATCGTGAAGGCCATGAGCGTGACGGCAGCACGGAAGTAGAATCGCCCCATCCTGCAAGAGTGAAATTTGAATGACTGCGGATGCGATGTCTGGCAGAACGGGTGGGTTGCCACGCAGGTCAACTCGCTGGGTTCAATTCTGCGCACCTGTCCTTGCTATCCTTCATTTTCAGCAAGCGGACAAGTTCCATGGCCGCGACAGCGTTGAAAACCGGGATCGCGTACGCTACAAAGCGGAGCTCCTTGTGCGGGAGAAGCGAAAAGAGGCCCACGAAGGCGACCATCTGGAGCGCGTGTGCGCGTATCTGCTTGTTGTGGCGCAGCCCAGACGGGAGCAGGCAGAGCGGGCCCAGCATCGCGCGAGGGAGCGCAGACGTGAAATACCAGTGCATAGGGGCGGTCCCCCACTGGCTGCTCTTGTTGAGCACGGTGTTGAAGTGCAGCACCTCGCCTTCAGGCCACACAAGTCGCCGCCAGAACAGCGAGTCGACTGCGACAGTCAGCAGCAGCGCGCCAGCTCCGACCGCACAGCAAGTCCCGAGCAGTCGCAGGGCGCCCTGCAGGCCATCGACCCGTCCCGTGGCAGCAGCATAGACCACGATGGGGAGGAAAATGAGCACGACCTCTGAGCGGAAGATGACTCCCGTGGCCGCGAGGAGCGCGCACGCGGGCACCAACCGGTCCTGCGGCGTCCCGGTGAGCCGCATTGCCCACCGGGAGAGCGCGGCGCGGATGCAGCGGCGGGCGCAGGCGGTTAGGCCAGGAACCTGCAGCCAGTACGCGAGCGCGATGTTGACCAGCACGCCTGCAAGAGACGTGTCCAATTAGTACGGAAGGATGGACGAGACGTGTCCACTTTGTACGGGAGGG
>ENA-UOXV01007746-UOXV01007746.1-marine-metagenome-genome-assembly--contig:-NODE-7746-length-10776-cov-5.167708_pt1 | contig 10776 bp, 9 predicted proteins | sample MGYA00238165_ERZ766961 | MGnify/ENA primary metagenome ERZ766961 (study PRJEB28924, sample SAMN03173240) | marine metagenome | biome: Marine; feature: Water; material: Subsurface seawater | place: North... | reverse complement strand
CTCGACACACAGCGCGGACAGCAGCGCCAGAGACCCCGCGGTGCGGCCCGAGTGGCAGCAGCGCTCGCCCGCCGTAGTCTCGGCCTGCGACGAGAAGCCTCTCGCCCGCGCAGGCGCAGGGCCCGCCGTGGGCCCCGCAAGGCCCCGCTGGGGCAGGCCCTTCTGAAAGACGAGGCCTTGGAAGGGCGACTCGGCGTCGTCCGGGCGCAGCAGCGAGCGGAAAAAGTGCAGGACCGAGTCCGTGAAGAACGCGGGGCGCGGCGTGTTGTGGTTCCCCGCAAAGCGCAGCAGCGTCGAGTTCCCGCCGTACGCCTCGTGCAGCCGCAGCGCGTGGTAGGGCGCCACCATCTCGTCGTCGTCAGCGTGGGCGAAGAGCACGGGGAGCAGCAGCCCCCGCGCGCGCTGCAGCGGGTTCACGTCGCGGATGTCGAAGCCAGCCTGGCTGATGATGGAGCGCCGGATAGCCCCGACAGCCACGGGGATCATGACGTCAGGGACGAGCGAGACGACGGGCGACAGCTCCTCGCCTAGCTTCTGCTTTGCTGACGCGGCCGTCTCGACGATCACGGCGTCGAGCGAGGAGAATGCTGAGTCGCACACCATCGCGGTCACGACCTCGTCGCCGCCCGACGCCGCGTACATGATGCACGACACGGCGCCCATCGAGTGTCCCCAGAGCCCGACGCGCGAGACGCGCCCGGACGCGCGGAGGAAGTCGACCACGGTCGACAGGTCGTCCTTCTCGTAGTGGCCCAGAGAGAGGAAGTCGCCCTCGCTCTTACCCGCGCCGGCGAAGTCAAACGCCAGCACGGAGATCCCCGCGGGGAGCAGCAGCGGCAGGATCGGGAGGGCATCGACGCGCGAGCCAGCGTTGCCGTGGCAGAACACAACACATGGAAACGGCCGCTGCTGGGGCCTTAGCTTGTGAGGGTCTGCTGCTGACGCGGGCGACGTGGGATCGTCGCCCATAGGGCCCGAATCTTCCACTTCTGCTGGCTGAAAATGGCTGCACTTCAGCACGAGCCCCCGACCATTCTGCCACACGCAAAGTTACAGCGTCAGCGGGATGCCCGTAGGGCCAACACTCAAAAGTATAGCATGGAGCGGAACATCACCAGCAGCTCAATATCTTCTCTGATCACGAGCTTGCCCTGCACCATGACCCTGTGTGCGCCGCATGCTCAGTGGTACTAGAACGTATTGCAGCGGGTACGTTTGGCTGGTAGGCCAGGACAGGGATTCCAGACCGGCGCTGCCCGAGATCTCGGACCATATCATACTCATGGCGCGGCGGACGGATGACCAAGTCAACGAGAGCCTGCCATGTGTCGGTGATCTGACCGAAAAAGCTCATGGCGCCCCGTTGCCCACGGAGTCCTGAGCGATTCTTCTGCCAGGAGCGAGGCCAGCAGCTACATTAGCCACTCTCGTCAAGATTAAGACTTGGATGGGAAGAATCGCACGCACGCAGGACAGAGCGGGCTTTCTACCCCAAATCACCCGGACGCGTCTTCCCGCACTGGCACGGCGACGAGTCGCGGCGAGGCAATCCCGGGTCCCAACACCCTGGGAAGGGCACGCGCGTCGCGACGACGCGACACACTTACAGACTCTAAAGTCCGTCAGGGGGACGCGCAGCCGCGTTTGTGACGTCCAATCTGTGGCGGCTCCCGCTCACCCCTGTCGCACCGCCACGACACCACCTCAACTGGGAAAGTGTAGGCTAGTAGACTCCTAGGACTTAGCATAATGTACCGAGCTCGTATGCTTTTTGACGGGAGATCTCGTCGCTTTTGAGAGATAGAGCATTCCCGACAAGTGGGGCCAGGGTTGCAACATGGCGCGCTTACTCGCGCCCATTTACCTCCTTGTCTTTGTCCTCGTAGGATGCCGGCCAGCGCTCCCGTTCTTCATGCCAGGGCGCATCTTTGTCCAGGATGCAAGGCGTGGAGTTGGGGCCATGTGCTATGGAAGAGGTCGGGCTCCTGGGGTAATGGGTCTGGTGGCACTGCGCATCTCTAAAGACAAGAAGCCCGAGAAGGACGATCGCTTCATGCTCCCAAAGTCCCGCTTCGACGATACGTTTGAGCCCTACAACCGGTTCGGTACCTATGTGGCGGAAATGACGGCCCTTGACAAGGTTGCTCTCTCTCTCCGCGCAGCCAATAAATGCAACCTGGGCTCCGGGAATCCAAATTCGGATAGGCAATGCCCCTGATCATATCTTTGCCCATTCCTGCAGCTTGAGGAGAAGGAGGCAAAAGAGGGGGAGAAGCTGTCCAATATGCGGGTGGACAGGAAAGGAGACGTCACCCGCGGCATCCACATTGAAACGGCAAGAGCCTCGCTGCAGACACGCCCTGTCCGCCTGCCTCTCTTTATCACCTTTTCTTTTTCACGCACGTGACTACTGCCTGAATGGATCGCACGCCTGCGGCTGACGCGCACTCGCACACAGGAGGTTCCTGAGAAGAAACAGTGGAACCGTCGCTCGGCAGCAGCGCGCCTCAGTTGGGAGGAGCCCGGCTTCCGGAAGCGCATGCTGCAGCAGCGCGCGTCGAAGCGGCAGGGAGACCTCTCTCCCACCACACCACCAGGGGATGCAGTTGATGCACCGCGGCCTGGAGGAAAGGCGGGGGGAGCGGATGGGGGAGGGGCGGTCGCGGGGGAAACAGGGATCCAGCTGATGCGGCGAGACCAGAATCGCTGGATGGAGCAGCGCCTGACCTGCCGCAGCGCGTCAGGCGCGCCACCACCGTCGCCCTCGTCCGCCGAGAAAGGAGATACCGCGATGCTGCGGGCACGTGCGTGGCGGCAGGAAAAGCAGGCGCGGGCGAAGCAGCGGGCGGAGGCGCGCCAGGAGGAGGCGGCGGCGGCGGAAGGGCTTCCGCTCCTCCTCGAGTCGCTCGGCCTAGGCGACCACGCCCCGGCGCTGGCGGCCCGCAACGCCACCCTCGCACACCTGCGCCGCATCCGCCCTCCCGCCAAGACCGCGCGGGTGTTCCAGCAGAGCGGTGGGCAGCCCCGCCACCCACAGAGCCGCGTGCCCGCTGCGCCGCGTGCCCGCTGCGCCGCGCGGGCGCAGGCGCCGACCGACCGCGGCGCGGCGCGAGCAGGGCTACACCCGAAGGAGGTGGCGCGGCTAGTGAAGGCGGTCAAGGTGGTCTCCCTGCCCCCCATCACCTTGTTTTCCTGCGACTGTTGTCAGTGAAGCTAAGTCAGTGAAGCTGCGTTCTCTCCAGGGGCGGACTGACCTCGAAGTGCTCGAGGAGTGCCGGCGAGAGGCGCGGCGGCAAGCGCAGCGAGAGTACATGCGCCGCTACCGCCAGGAGCGGCGCCCCACCGGCACTGGCAAGGCCGCGGGCAAGGCCCGGGAGTCTGCAGCAGCCAGGCAGCAGAACGGCGCACGGACGCCTGCGGCCAAGTTGGTTGGTGCTGGCCGGAAAGCCATAGGCCTTCTGGACCCGGCGGGCGAGCAGGAAGCAGCAGAGGAGGGCGATGCTGGGGACGGCAGCGCTGAGGACGAAGGTTCGTGAGAGGTTAGCCCAATGGCCTGCAAGCAACCAACGAGCATCTTGCAGCGCGGGCCGTGCGTGTATATGCTGTACACATCAACGAGACGTTTCTTCACTCAACAGCTCGGCGCCGTTTGCGGTGCGCTACCGATTTCTGGCGCTGTCGCCCCCGCCAAGTAGCGCGATCGCCGCTGCCACGTCGTGAGCCCCCGTGCCCCGTGCCGCCGCGGGCTGCGCAACTCTTGTCGAAGAGTGCGCGTGCCCTGCGGCACCGCCCGCCTTGCCGCGCACAGCAGCAGCACCCTCTCCTGCGTCTGCCCGCGCTTTCCCCGCGCTTTCCGCCGCAACCCTGGCCCTGAGCTCCTCCGGGGAAGGCACCTTTGCCGCCGCGCCACCGGAGGCGCGTGGCGGCTCGGCAGGCGCGGACGCAGCGGCGCCCTGCGCCTCGCCGTCCTCCACCCACGTCATACCGTAGTCCGGCGTCGCCGAGTGCGCCCCTGGCACGGGCTCTACCCCCGCAGGCAGCGGCGCAGAGGCGGCGACGGGCGCGGCTGCCGACCCTTGCCCCATTCCGAGCAGCGCCTTGAGCTCTTTGACGGGGAACGCCACCCGCACCGCGCGGCCCTCCCCGGGCATCGATGCAGCGGGGCCCACAGCCTGCCCTGCCGCTACCCCAATTGCAGCTGGCGAGAAGCCAGGCAGCGCTTGCGCCGGAATAGCCACCCGGAACGAGCCCCCCCCTGTCGCCACTTCGGGCACTTGCGGCGGGAGCATCAGATCCTCCTCGCCCGGCACCTCGCTCGCCCCGTACTCCGCGGCGGCCAGCTCCTGCGGCGCAACCAAGGTGTAGCCCACTGGCATTTCCGAGGCAGCTTCGTCCGCAGCCACTTCGCCCGTGCCAGAGTAGAACTCCTGACCCCCCCCTGTCCCTGCGAGCGCCGCGCCGGCGTCCGCGGCTGCCCGGCCAGCGCGTCGGGCCTCTGCGGTCTCTCGCACCCCCGCCTCGGCAACGGTCACCGCAGCCGGCGCGCCTGCAGCCGGCACTGCCGTGTCCGCGCCCGCGCTCAGCTTCTCGCGCCGCACGCGCGCCGTCGTGGCGAGCTCGCTCTTGGCGCCCCGCCCGCCTGCCAGCTCCTGCAGCGTCGCCCTAGCCCTGCCAACCGCCGTCGTTGCCGCCGGGGTGGGCGCCTGGGCCGGCCGCGTCGCCAGAGACACGTCCACGGCGCGGAGCGCAGACAGCTCGTCGCTCGCGCGGCGGATGATCGCGTGCGAGTCCTCTTCAACCTCCGCGACCTTGCCCTCTTCCGTGCCGCTCGAGCCGCCGGTGCCCTCCGCGCTGCTTGGCGCCGTCCCCAAAGCGGCGTCCGCGGGCACAACAGCCGGCTGCATGAGCTGATCGCCCCGAGCGTACACTCGGTCAAGTGCACGCAGCATCACCCGCTGAAACGCCGACAAGTGCGATGCTGGCGCGCCCGAGTCGTCCTCGTCGTGCCGCTTCGGCGAGACGGCGCGCTGTACTGGCGTGGGCCGTGTCTCTGGCAGCGCTGGTAGTATTTCCTCCCCGTTCACATACTGGACAACGCGCACCGGAATGGGCTGTACGGTCGGTGTGGCTACGAGCTGCTGCGGGGCTGTCGCTTCTCCGTGTGCGCTCTTGCTCGCCAGCCGCATCAGCGCTCCCTGCGTGAGCGAGTCACTGCGAAGAGAGGCACCTCCAGCGTCGTCGCCGCTCCCAAGCCGCTCAAGCTCAGCAGTGGTGTGCGCAAGTTTTGCCTTCATCGCTTCGAGTTGTCCAATGGTCGAGTCATCCCCGGCGGAAAGCAGGGTGACGCGCCCATCACCAAGGACAAAATCAGACGGCAGGACAGGGCCATTTCGTAGTTCTTGAGCTCCCTGTTGTCCAACCGACGCAAGCGCTGCTAAGGTGCATAAAGCAGCGGCAATACAGACGACGCGCCGCTGTGGTGAGCTCAGACCCATCTCGCCTCTTCGGGGCGCGCCCCAGCTCTCGCACCAGCGGGCCAAGCACCGCGAACCGCCTGATTCTGCTTTTAGCTCCGTTGTGTCAACTTCCAATTCGCACACGTCCACTTTGCTTGCTCTTTGAAATTGGAATGGTGCGAAGCGCAGCGGTGCGGAGATGGATCGCTTGGGTGGCCTTCTCCGCAATTTTTATGCCAAAACCTGCAGACACATTCGCATCATCGACTTCCACTGGACACGGCCCTTCGCACTTTGCGAGCTCCAACCGCTTGCGAGCTTCGACCCGGGTCGCCACCGCATGCAGCCTTGAAGGCGACGCTTTGCCGTGCGAGCGCCACATTCTTCTTCTCGCAAAGCGCGCAAGCCTCGATGTGGCGAAGGGATCTTGGAATCCTGATGCACTTCCCGAGCGCGGTGTGGACTTGATCGCGCAGTGCCTTGGAGCCAGCATCCTCTTGTCGCAGAGCATCCGCACCGACACGACGTTCTGGTGCCATTTTTCCAGCGCGAACTGCACGCTAGAGGTCGACGGTGGCGTCCGGGCGGCGGAAGATGGATTTGACTCGGCAGATGCGGTGGCATCGGCCGTATCCCGGCAGCTGAAGCTCGACGAGCGCGGGATCGCGGCAACGATTCAGCAGGCGCTCCTGCACGCCTGCCCGCCGCGCTCCGCAGAGGATGCCGCCGATCGATGGCGCCCGATGCGGCGGCACCTGGAGGCGAACTGGAGGGCACGACGGCGGCGTGCGCTCTGGGAAGACGGTGGGCTGCCCGCCGTGCAAGGCTTCCGGGTCCACTGGGGCGAGTCCCTTGCACACCGCCTTGACGTTCTCACCAGCCGCGCGCCCGGCGCCGGTTCCGAGCCAGCGCTCATCACGCTCAAGGTGCGCCCACCGCCGCACCGCACCGCGTGCTACAGGGCTGCGCTTAGCGGCGCGGCGCGCGCCGTGACGCAGGGGGACGGCGCGCCGCTGGCGGAAGTGCTTACCCGCGAGGCACTCGGCGGGGCGGGCGGGGCGTGCGGGTCGCGGGTGGTGGTGGCGTTGGGGGACGACTCGGGGATCTCAGCGGAGGAGGAGGCAGCGCTCGCGCAGCGAGGGGCGGCGGCGGCCTCGCTAGGGCGCTGCGTCTACCTCGCCAGCCACGCGGCGGTGATGGTTCACGCGGCGCTCGACACCGCCCTGTGCACAGGCGCGCCCCGCCGCCCGCTCTGCCAGCGCGCCGCTCCGCGGCGCTCACGGGCGTGCACGGTACTGGGGCGCAGAGTATGTGTCTCAGGCGCACAGGCTGCGGCGCGCGGAGGCGACGCTCGATTGGCAAGCGCGTGCGCGCGGAGCCGAGCCAGATACGTAGCTCAGTGTACATGCACAGCGTCGCCGGCCAAGGCACGGGGGCCCTATACGCCCGCTGCCCCGCTGCCCCGCTGCCCCGCTGCCCCACCGACCATCGCCTCTCGCCTCTCGCCGGGCGCTCAGACGTGAAAGATGGGCTGCACGCGCTCAGACGTGAAAGATGGGCTGCACGCGCGTGGGCGGCGTCGCACAGACCGGGCACTCCGCGAAGCGCCTGGCGCAGCGCCGGCAGGCGATCTTGTGCCCGCAGGGGACCAGCACGGTGTCGATCACGCTCGATTGGCACGTCTTGCACAGAAAGAAGTCAAGCTCCAGGTCCACCTTGTCCTCGTCCTCGTCATCGTCCCGCCGCGCCGCGCTGCTGCCGCCGCCGCCCTCCTCTGCCCCGCCCTCCTCCGCCTCATCCCCCTCGTCATCCTCCGCCTCACCAGCCTCCGACCCCCCTCTCCCAGCCGCCCCCGGCTCGTCGCCTCCGGCCTTGAACTCCGCGTCGCTGCCCTCGCTGGCCAGCTCCGCAGCACTCTGCGCCCCCTTCCCGTGCTCGCGGCCCATTTCGACATCCCCCGCGCCGGCCCTGCCGCCCGCCGCGCCCGACTCGTTCTGCACCTCTGCGCCCGCCCCGCCGCTGCCTTCTCCCCCGCCGTCCCGCACGGTCAGCGGAACCTGCGCCTTGCGCCCAACCAGGCCCAGCGCCTCCTGCACTGCGGGCGGGATGTATCCCCTCGGCGCGCACGCCCCGTCATCCGACCCGCTCTCCGAGCCCTCCCCCTCGCCCGGCGCGCAGCCGCCCCCGCTCTCCTCCTCGTCAAGCAGCCGCTCATCGCGCATCGCGCCGTCTGCGCTTCCCGCGCGGTCTCTCCTCAGGGGGAGGCAGCAACACACGGCGAAGAGAGTCTCCCACGCCTCCTCCGCCGTCCCTGCGTTCAGCGCGATGAGCCTAACGTTGAGCGAGCAGAGGCAGCAACACAGCAGCAGCACCAGGAACGCCCCTGTCACTGCCATCACCAGCAGCCCCGCCTGCTCGATCGCGCAGACCTCCGTGCCACCAGGGCATGTCTCCACCTCTCCACACCCGAGACACAAGTAGTGGACTGTAGTCAGGTCGTAAAGTAGACAGAACCCTGGCGGACAAGTCGGCTGCGTGCACACTGCCCCGCAGCCCCGGGCCGCCGCCCCCGCGTCACGGCAGCCCGCCCCAGCGCCGCCGACCACGAGCGTCTTGGACGCCGCGGCGACGCTCGTCCCGAAGCGGCTCGGGCCGCCTCCCGACCCCTCGAGGCTGTCAGCGCGCAGCTCCGAGACAAGGCGGCATGCGGTCCCGGAGCGCCCACCGTCGAGCAGCGCATCCACGGAGCAGTCGACCAGCATCGTCTGTTCGTGCGCCGAGTCACCGACCATCACTCGCACCGTGAAACCTTGCGTGACCTGGGCGACAGCGCCGCCGATCCCGGAAGTCGCACAGCATGGGAGCGAGCGCGAGCAGCAGACAGCCACCGTGTCGAAGACCATTGTGCCAATCGCCATGGCGGACAGACCGGCTGCGTCGGGCCGCAGCACCGAGAAGGCCTGTGCGCCGGAGCTGGCGGCCAACGGACGCCCCACAAGAAGGAGGTGCGGTCCGAGCGAGAGGGCCGCGCCGAAGCCGGAGCCGCCAGCGCCTTCGAGCACAGTCTCAAGGTGCCACGCGCCGCCCGCGCGCGGCTCGTGCGTCTGCCGGAACAGCGCCACGGATGTATTGGCGGGGAAGCCAACGGCAAGGAGGTCCCCGAAGACGGCGAGCGCGGCGCCGAAGCCGCCCGGGCACGGCGCACTCGCGGGCGCGCACAGGCACTCTGGCGCGGCGCACTCGATCGCGTCCGCCTGGACCCACGTGTCCGGGCCGATGGCCAAGAAGATCACAACGACTGGTACCGCGCCCTTGCCGGCGCTACCCCATGCAGGTGACGGCGCGTTCACCGCTGCGGTGACCGCGAGCAAGCCCTCGGCCAGCGCAACCTGCGTCCCGAAGGCGGATGGGAGCAGCTGCTGCGCCGCGGGCGTTGGCGCCGCCGCCTCAGGGGAGGAGAACGTCCTATAAACGCCCCCTGCTGCGAAGCCAGAAGAGGTGGAGATGTCGAGCGTCTGGGGCAGCGAGGCGACAGGGCGCCAAGCCATCAAGTCTGTGAGGAGTGACACCTCAACGCATCCAGCGGCGCCAAACACCGCATAGGCACCTTCCGCAGCGACCGCCACTACGCCGCCCGATGTCGGGCGCCAAGCACCGCGTTCACAACGTGGCCAGCTGAAGGCACCGTCGACAGCGGAGACGCCTGTTATCCAAGACGAGCGCCTCGACTTGCGCTCTGGGAGTGCGCCGTCCCACACAAACGTGAGCTTCGGCGCCTGGCAGTGTTCGCCAGCGCACGTCGCAACAGCGCGACCGTCATCACCCCCACCAACTGTCATCTGCACAGATGCAGCCAATGTAGTGCCTAGGCCATGGATGCCAACCTGTTTGCAGCATTACAGCGGTGAGCGTCTGGGCACAGCTCGGGGGTTGAAGGTAGCATGTACATCACTCTTGGCAGGGCAGTGTGCACACCTCGTTTCCACTGACACATGCCGAGGTGGTCGTGGTGGGCAGCGACGGATGATCTAGCGGTGCATCCGTCTGCGGCGACGAGCCGGCAGCCACAAAGCTGGCTTGTTGCACAAAAAATATCATCCCCATCAGCAGAGCAGCATGACTTAGCCAACAAGCCCAGACGCGCGTGCGCGTATTCCTATGCTTACAGGGAACCTCATGCATGTCGCTGGGACACGCGGTCCCCATTCGACCCACCTGTAGGGCTGAGCACCCCGCTCCACCCTCCATGCCAAAGAGGGCTGAAATTTGACTCAACAGTTGAAGTTGACTTTCTCTGACGTTTGGTGAAAGCGTTGGTTGGACCAGGGCTGGGGGCCAATGTTCGCGCTTCTCTACGGGCAGACCGCTGCGGCACTTTTTGCCAAGGCTGCAAAGCTGCAGCACGAGGCGCGCTGTCACTCGATGGGTGGTCCGGGCTGCAAGGGCCTGACGGGCGAGTAGAGCACTGGGTAGTTCTATGGCAGTCGGAGAGGGTGCTATATCGGTAAATAAGGAGAAGGCTGGCACCGCCCGGCACCTGATGCGTTCACGTCTTAACCTGGACGCGTGCAGGATCCATGTGCCGCCGCCTTTTCAGCCTGGGCTTGAGCACAGCGATTAGGATTGGGGTGCCCGCTGCTTCGTGGTGCCGCGGATCAGTTGCGTTCTGCATTTTTGGAAGACGCAGCAGCTACGATGCGGACACGCAAAAGCAGCAAGACGAGGAACGAAAATAGCTACGCTCGGCACACTCACCTACACACTGAATTGCAAACAGGGTCGCATTGCTGGATGTACTAAAATGGCCGGTCTGGCACATAGCGGTTGCGCGCCTCGCGCAGCACCCCCGGGCGCGTCGCGTTGGGCCACGCCACACCTGCCACTCGGCAGTCGTGGAGCACCATGCGCGCACGTGGAGCAAAATCGCTCAAGTCTTCTTGTATCGACGGACCTCTGTCGAATTCCCCATCCGTGCTGTGCAGGATGTCAGGGCATGCCGAAAACGCGCTTCCTGAATTCTCGGTCAAGAGGCAGTCTTGGGCAAACACAGTGCCAGCACCTGCGACGGCCAGTGCGCACGCGCGGTTGTGCTTGAGCCAGCACTCGGTGAGGTTCGCCGCGGCTTTGTCTCGCACATTGACCCCCGCGCCGTGAAGAAACCCAGTCAGCGCCACGCTGGTCCGCCCGGGCACGGCCCGAAAATCAGCGCCCGGCGCCGGGGCAGGGGCAGGGGCAGATGTAGAGAGAACGAGAAAGAGAGAGAGAGCGAGAAAGAGTGAGAGTGAGAAAGAGAGAGCGAGAGAAAGAGAGAGAGAGAGAG
>ENA-UOXV01007745-UOXV01007745.1-marine-metagenome-genome-assembly--contig:-NODE-7745-length-10776-cov-7.939092_pt1 | contig 10776 bp, 10 predicted proteins | sample MGYA00238165_ERZ766961 | MGnify/ENA primary metagenome ERZ766961 (study PRJEB28924, sample SAMN03173240) | marine metagenome | biome: Marine; feature: Water; material: Subsurface seawater | place: North... | reverse complement strand
ATTAACTAACATTCCACCTATATCCACTTCCATATCTTGTTTCTATAGCTGAAAACTCAGGGTCAACTTTTTTAAATTTCTTTCTAATTCTCTTAACATGGCTATCAATTGTTCGATCTTCAATATCTGTATCTTCTCTATAAGCGATATCCATTAGTTGTGCTCTCTCCTTAATAATTCCAGGTCTTTTTGCTAGTTCTTTTACCAACAAAAATTCTGTTGTTGTAAGTTTATCTGGTAATTGTTTTCCATTCCATTCACATTCTAATTGGGAAGGGTCTAACTTTAATTTTCCATGTGATATAATACTTTTATTTTCTTCTATTACATCTTTAGTATCTTTTTTTCGTAATTGAACCCTTATTCTTTCGATTAACACTTTAATTGAAAATCCTCCAGACTTTTTTATAAAATCATCTGCGCCTAATTTTAAACCAAGTAATTCATCTATTTCATCATCTTTTGATGTTAAAAAAATAACCGGTAAAGAAGTTTTTTTTCTCAATTTTTTTAATAATTCTTCTCCATCCATTTTTGGCATTTTTATATCAATTACCGCTAAATCGGGTGGGGTTCTTGTTAAACCAATTAGAGCACTTTCACCATCGATATAAGTTTGGACTTTGTATCCTTCTTTTTCTAGAGCTATACCAAGGCTTGTAAGAATATTTCTATCATCGTCTACAAGAGCAATTATTTGTTTTTGCATACCTTTACTATAAAAATACTAAATTGTTCTAATTTGGGCAATCAAATAAAAATTAGTGAAGTGTACCCCAGTTATCCCCACTATTTAAATCTACAGTCAAGGGTATTGAAAAAGAGTGTTGATCACTGTTAGCAACACTGGACATTTCCTCATTAATTATTTTACTGATTCTTTTTACATCTTCTGTGGGGGTTTCAAAAATTAGTTCATCATGGATCTGAAGCAAAATCTTTGTTTTTTTATTCATTTGTTCACTTAACCTTTTTTGCAATCTAATCATTGCTAGCCTCATTATTTCAGATGCAGAACCTTGAATAGGAGCATTTATTGCTGCTCGTTCTTGAAAGTTCCTAATATTATAGTTTTTGTCATTAATATTAATGAAATGGGATCTTCTTCCAAAAATATTATTCACATAACCACTTTTCCTACAAAATTTAATTGTTTGATCCATATATACTTTTATTTCTGGAAATTTTGCAAAATATGCATTTAAAAATTCTTCTGCCTCATAATTAGAGACATTTATTTGTTTCGCTAATCCATATTGAGAAATTCCATAAATAATACCAAAGTTTATTGCTTTTGCTTTTCTTCTTTGATCTTGATTTACTTTTTTAATATCAACATTAAATACTTGGCTTGCAGTTAGAGAGTGAATATCTTCATTGTTTTTAAAAGCTTTTTTGAGTTCCTTCACATCAGCTAAATCTGCTAAAATTCTCATTTCAATTTGATTATAATCTGCTGATATTAATACATGATTTTTTTCAGCTATAAATGCCTTTCTAATATCCTTTCCATCATCCGATTTTATCGGAATATTTTGTAAATTAGGATCACTAGAAGCCAGTCTTCCAGTATTGGTTGCTGCAAGTAAAAAGGATGTGTGCACCCTATTTGTTTGAGGGTTTATATGTTCTGGCAAAGAATCTGAGTAAGTATTTTTTAATTTTGAAACCTGTCTCCAATCTAAAACTAATTGAGGAAATCTATTTCCCTTAAAAGCTAGATCTTCTAGAACTGATGCACTTGTAGCAAAACTTCCCTTTTTGGTTTTTTTGACACCTGCAATTTTTAAATCTTTATATATTATTTCTCCAAGTTGTTTTGGGGATGCTATATTAAATTTTTTTTTAGATATTTGAAAAACCTCTTTCTGAATTTTTTCAATTTTTTTTTGAAACTTAGAAGATAAAGATTTAAGAAATTTATTATCAATTTTAATTCCTTTTATTTCCATATAAGCCAAAATTTTAATCATTGGTTTTTCAAAAATTTCATAAATATTAATCATTTTTTCTTCTTTCAGGCTTTTATGAAACTTTTTATATAATCTAAAAGTTATGTCAGCATCTTCTGCTGCATAATCTTTAGCTTTTTCTATATCTACTTGACTAAAATTTATTTCTTTTTTTCCACTTCCCACTAAATCTTTAAAACCAATCGTTTTATGATTTAAATGAATTTCTGACAATATATCCATATTGTGCCTATTTTTTCCAGCATCCAAAACATAAGACATCAGCATTGTGTCTTCCATAGATGTAATGTTTATTCCATGTTTAAATAACACAATATAATCAAATTTAATATTCTGACCTATCTTTTTAACACTTGGATCCTCAAGTAATGGTTTTAATTTTTTTAAAACTATTTCTTTATTAATACATTTTTTGGAGTCATGGCCTATAGGGATATAACAAGCTTTACCAATTTTAGAACTCAATGATACTCCAATTAAATCTGCTTGATGAGGATCTAGTGAGCTTGTTTCAGTATCAAACGCAAACTCTCCTGACTCTTCAGCTTCTTTTATCCAATTATCAATTTCTTTAGGGTCAGTAATTAAATAATATTCTTTTTTATCAATTATCTTTTGATTTGTATCTGGTTTGGAATCCTTTTTAATTCCATCAAAATTTGGTTCTCCATAAACTGATATTACAGAACTTAATAATCTGTTAAACTCCATTTCTCTCAAGAATTTATAAAGTTTATTTTTATCAATTTCTTTTAATTTAAACTCAACTAAATCTCTAGTTACTGGAGCATTATGTTTAAGAGTTACTAATTTTTTACTTATTAAAGCCTTATCTTTATTTTCAATTAATGTTTCTCTTCTCTTGTTTTGCTTGATTTCATGCGCAGACTTTAAAAGTTTTTCTAAATTTCCATACTTTTTAATCAATTCAGCAGCTGTCTTAACACCAATCCCAGGAACACCAGGAACATTGTCACTACTGTCTCCAGCTAGAGCCTGAACATCAATTACCTTGCTAGAATCCACGCCAAACTTATTTTGTATGTCTTCCTCTGAAATAAATTTATTTTTCATTGGATCAAAAATCCGAACATCTTTTTTGTATAATTGCATTAAATCTTTATCAGAAGATACTATTGTTACTTTAGCACCTTTACTTAAGATTTTATCAGCATAAGTTGCTATTAAGTCGTCTGCTTCATAATTGATTAATTCTACCGATGGTAAATTAAATGCCAAAACGGATTTTCTTATATATTCAAACTGAGGGGATAAATCATCAGGTGCTTCTGATCGATTTGCTTTGTAATCACTATAGATTTCATTTCTAAATGTTTTTCTGGCTGTATCAAATATTACTGCAAAATGAGTTGGCTTTTGAAGATTTTGATTTGATTTAGAATCTTCGAGAAGTTTAAAAAGCATGCTACAAAAACCACTGACAGCTCCTGTAGGTAGTCCATCACTTTTTCTTGTCAAAGGTGGTAAGGCATAATATGCTCTAAATATATAGCCTGAACCATCAATTAAATAAAAATGATCTGTTTTTTGAATTTTGCTCATTATAATTTAATATAGATTATCGATAAAAATAAGAGTATTATTTTTTATGGAACTAATAAAGCAAAATACACAATCACAAATAATAAAATCAATCCTGATAATTTTCTCAGGTTCAATAATTCTTGCAATTTCAGCAAAAATTAAAATTCCTTTTTACCCAGTTCCAATGACCATGCAAACATTTGTAGTTTTATTCTTAGGAATGAGTTTTGGTTATAAAATTGGTTTTGCTACAGTTGGCTTATATTTGATTGAGGGAATTTTAGGTTTGCCTGTTTTTTCAAATTCCCCTGAAAGAGGAGTTGGATTAGTTTATTTTACTGGACCAACAATGGGTTATCTAATAGGATTTCTTACAGCCTGTTATTTTGCATCTTTCATCAAAACAGACGATAAATTTATAATAATTTTGGTAAAATTATTTTTGTCGGTTTCTACGATTTATATCCTTGGTGTTTTGTGGTTAGGAGTTCTTCTGGGGTGGGATAAACCATTAATTCAACTGGGTGTTACACCTTTCATTTTAGCTGAAACCTTTAAAATATTTTTATTATCTATTTTGGCAAAAAAAATTTTTAAATTAAAAAGCTTATTTAGGTGATCTTTTAGATAGAATTCTTTGCAAAGTTCTTCTATGCATCTTCAGTCTTCTTGCAGTTTCTGATACATTTCTATTGCATAATTCAAATACTCTATGTATGTGTTCCCATTTAACTCTATCAGCAGACATGGGATTCTCTGGTGGGGCAGCTTTTTTGGAGGGATCAGCTAATAATGCTTTTTCGACATCATCAGCATCTGCAGGCTTAGCCAAATAATCAATTGCACCCTCTTTAATTGCGGCAACAGCTGTAGGAATATTCCCATACCCTGTTAACATTATAATTCTACTTGCTGAATTTGATGTTTGAATTTCTTTAACTACTTCTAAACCATTTCCATCACCCAATCTAAGATCAACTACTGCAAAACCAGGTTTTTTTGCTTTAACCGAATCTATGCCCTTTTGCACACTCTCAGCTTGAAAAACCTCAAAACCTTTTTTTTCCATTGCTCTAGCTAATCTTTCCCTAAAAGGGTTATCATCATCAACTATAAGTAAGGATTTATTTTGGAAATCAGCTAAATTTTGAATAGTTAAGTCGATTTTCATAGTGATTATATGGGTTTTTTTTTTCACATTTCAATAGATAATTATTTGCTTTACATTGAATAACTATTGAATTAATTGCTCGATTATTAAAGTTTTTTTAAAAATAAAAGACTTTTTTTTTGTTAAATTTTTTTTAGGGGGCATTTTAAATGCAAAAATTTAAGTCAGTTGAAGAATTAATAAATCAACTGAAACCTGACAAACCAGTTTACTGTGTCAGAAAGAATTCAATTCTTTCTGCGTCAAGATTCTTTCAAAAAAAATTTCCAGGAAAGATTTTGTATGCTGTTAAAACAAATCCTCATCCTGAAATTGTTAAGACTTTAATTAAAAGTGGGATAAATCAATTTGATGTTGCCTCAATCGAAGAGATAAAAGTAGTAAGAAAATTTAGTCAAGCTGCTAAATGTTCTTACATGCATACTATTAAAAGTAGAGAGAGTATATCTGAAGCTTATTTTAAATATGGCATTAAAACATTCGCACTAGATACAAAAGATGAGTTAATAAAAATAATTGAAAGTACGGGTAATGCTAAAGATCTTGAATTGTTTGTAAGGGTATCGGTATCAAATGAACATGCAGAAATAGATTTGTCAAAAAAATTTGGGGCTTTAAATTCTGAAGCTGCTGGACTTTTAAGATTAGCAAAACAACATTCAATAAAAATTGGTTTAAGTTTTCATGTTGGATCCCAATGCATGCATCCAATTTCTTATACCAAAGGTATTACTGAAATAGGAAATATAATTAAAAAAACAAAAATAATACCTAATTATATTAATGTTGGTGGTGGGTTTCCAACTATATATCCTGATCTTATTCCACAATCATTGGATAATTATTTCAATGAAATTAAAAAAGGTTTAGAAAATTTAAAAATTAATAATTTACCTGAAATTATTTGTGAACCTGGAAGAGCTCTAGTAGCTGAAAGTGGCTCAACAATTGTAAGAGTAAATTTAAGAAAAAAACAAAAGCTATATATTAATGATGGAACTTATGGTACTCTTTTCGATGCAGGCACGCCTAATATAGTGTTTCCATCAAAAATGATTAAAGATAGCTCTAATAAAATCATTTCAAAAAAGTTAACTGCATTCGATTTCTATGGCCCAACTTGTGATAGTATGGATTATATGAAAGGTCCTTTTGTTCTTCCAAATAACATCAAAGAAAATGATTATATTGAACTTGGTCAATTAGGGTCTTATGGACTTACATTTAGAACTCAATTTAATGGATTTTACTCTGATGAAATTTATGAAGTTGAAGATAACCCAATAATGACTCTGTACGATAAAGACATTAATAAAGCAACTTTGGTTGCTTAATGTCAGATATTAAAAATTTAGGTCATAACAGCAAAAAAGATTTTCTGAAAGATCCCGTAGAACACATCGATATTACTTCTTTTGACTCAAGAAAAATTATTTCATCAATGGAAAAGATGTCATTTGTTTCCAGAGAAACTGCTAACGCAGCAAATATTTATAATGAAATGTTAAAAGATAAAGATTGTACAATTTTTTTAACATTAGCAGGCTCCACTTCTGCAGCAGGATGCATGAATATTTATAAAGATTTAGTAAAATATAATATGGTAGATGCCATTATTGCTACTGGAGCCTCAATCATAGATATGGATTTTTTTGAAGCTTTAGGATTTAAACATTATCAAGGATCTCAGTTTCAAGATGATAAAGAGCTAAGAAAAAATTATATTGATAGAATTTATGATACATATATTGATGAGGACGAATTACAAGTTTGCGACAAAAAAATTTGTGAAATAGCCGATAGTTTGGAGCCAAGAAGTTATACATCCAGGGAATTTATTTGTGAAATTGGTAAATTTTTGAAAAAAAACTCTGTTAAAAAAAACTCATTAATTGAAACTGCATATGACAATAATGTTCCTATATTTTGTCCTGCGTTCACTGACTCAAGTGCAGGTTTTGGATTGGTAATTCATCAAGAAAAAAATCCAAAAAAACATATAACAATTGACTCAATCAAGGAATTTAGGGAATTAACTGAAATTAAGATACAATCAAAAGGTTCAGGGCTGTTTATGATTGGTGGAGGTGTGCCAAAAAATTTTGTTCAAGATACAGTAATATGTGCTGAACTTTTAGGTAAGGAAGTTGAGATGCATAAATATGCTATTCAAATCACAGTAGCTGACTCTAGAGATGGTGCTTGCAGTAGCTCAACTTTAAAAGAGGCTAGCTCTTGGGGTAAAGTTGATGTTACAAAGGAACAAATGGTTTTTGCTGAAGCAACAAGTGTACTACCTTTAATAACAAGTGACGCATATCATAAAGGTGAATGGAAAAGTAGAAGTAGAAAAAACTTCTCTAAAATTTTTGGATAAAAAAATTGCAATATTTATCAAATAAAAATGGTTTTTTGGGAGTCGATAATAAATTTAATTTTAAAGAAAGAGTTGTAATAATACCTTTCGGTTTAGAAAAAACTGTAAGCTATGGTGGGGGTACCAAAAATGGACCAAAGGAAATAATAAAAGCTTCTCATCAAGTTGAATTATATGACGAAGAATTTAATTGTGAGCCTTATAAAAGGATAGGTATTAAAACATTAAAACCTTTTAAAATAGATAGAAATATTAACAGAGCTCTAAAAAAAATGTCAAATATTAATAGAGCAATATTAAATAAAAAACTTTTTCCAATGACTTTTGGTGGAGAGCATTCAATTACCCCAGGATGTATAGAGCCCTTTGTAAAAAAATATAAAAAAATTTGTCTTTTACATTTTGATGCACATGCAGATTTAAGAGATAGTTACAATGGAGAAAAATTTTCTCATGCTTCTGCTATTAGAAGATGTTTAGATTATAAAAATGTATCTATAATTTCATTTGGAATAAGAAATATTTCTAAAAGTGAAATACCCTTTTTAAAAAAGAATAAATCAAGAATTAATATTTTCTGGGCAAAAGATAAGATAAAATGGAACTTACATAAATTTAAACAACTTATAAAAAATAAAACAGTATATTTAACTTTTGATGTAGATGGTTTAGACTCTAGCATAATGCCAGCAACAGGAACCCCGGAACCTGGTGGATTACTTTGGGATGAAACTTTAAATATAATAAGAATTGCAGCAAAAAATTCTAATATAGTCGGTGCAGATATTAACGAACTTGCCCCTATAAAAGGTTTTAATTCCTATAATTTTCTAGTTGCAAAGTTAGCTTATAAAATACTTTCTTATAAGTATCTTTATTAAATTTAGATTGGTTTAAAGGTTTTAAGAAGTAATCTAAAGGGAATTAACATTATAAGTGTCACTAAAATTTTAACAGCTAAATCTCCTAATAAAAGTGTAACCCACGGCACTCCTATTCCATAAAAAGAGATTGAAAAAAACAAAAAAGTATCAACTGTTGATCCAATAATAGAAGAGGTAAGTGGTGCAATAAACCATTTTTTTTTTCTTAGTTTATCAAAAATTTGAACATCTAATAATTGAGCTACTAAAAAAGCAGTTCCTGAACCAATAGCTATTCTAACAGAGATCAAATCTGCAAAATTTGATGAAAATAAAAGAGTAAAACTAATACCTATTATAAAACCAATATAAACTATATTTCTTGCAATCAGTTTACCATAAGATCTATTTGCTAAATCAGTAATTAAAAAGGCAACGGGATAACTAAATGCTCCATAAGTTAATATTTCTTCTAAACCATAATATTTTATCGGAAACTGTACTAGATAATTTGAAGCCAAAACAACTACTCCCATAATTAATGAGAGTAAAAAAAACAACTTATTCATTAAGCACTTTTAGATTGAATTACTTTTTTTTGAAATGGAGACTTAATTAATAAATTTTTTTTTAACTTTTTTAATCTTGAAGATAAATTTTTGTTTTGAACAGTTTTTAAAAATTCATCAAAACTACCTTTTTTATCAACTGATCTTACACCTGCATTGCTAACTGTTAATTTTAAGCTTCTTTTTAAAAGTTCACTTGTAAATTTTACTTTTTTTAAATTAGGTAAAAATCTTCTTTTTGTCTTATTGTTAGCATGACTAACGTTATGACCCTTCATTGGAATTTTTCCAGTTAGTTCACATTTTTTTGACATAATATACACGACTATATAAAGTGAGTTACTGATTGCGTCAAGTTTATAAGATTTAAATTATTCTTTTTTTCCTACTATTTCTTCAAAATTCTTGACTCCATCTTTCAATAATAATTTTTTAAGCTCTTTTTTAATCATGTTCACAATATTAGGTCCTCTATAAACCATACCTGTATAGAGCTGAACATAATGAGCACCTGCTAAAAATTTCTCATACGCTCCTCTTCCAGAGTCCACTCCCCCTACTCCAATTATTTTAATCTTTCCATTAAGAGCTTTATAAAATTTACTGATTAATTTTGTAGATTTTTCCTCAATAGGTTTACCTGACAATCCTCCTTTTTGATACTTTTGAACACCATTTAGGTTATCTCTTGTTGAGTCCGATGTATTTGAAATGATTATTGCTTCAATATTGTTACTTAAAAGAACTTCTGAAACTTTATTTATTTCTTGTTCATTAATATCTGGTGACACTTTGACAACAATTGGAGTTGATGACTTTAAGATTTTTTTTTCATTATTTATTGTTTGCAATAATTCATCTAATTTTTTTTTGTCATGAAAACTTCTCAGATCTTCAGTGTTTGGTGAAGAAATATTTATTGTAATATAATCAGCAACTTTATGAAAAGCCTTGAAACACTCAACATAGTCAAATAGTCTATCTTTTGTTTCTTTGTTGGGTCCTATATTTACTCCAAGTAAACCAGATGGTTGATTATATTTAATTCGGTCTAAGACATTTCTTGAACCAAAATTATTAAAACCCAGTCTATTAATTAATGCCTCATCCTCAACAAGCCTAAAAACTCTAGGTTTAGGATTTCCATATTGCTTCAATGGGGTAACTGTTCCAACTTCAACAAACCCAAAACCAAGTCTAAACAATGAGTTGTATACCTCAGCATTTTTATCAAATCCTGCTGCCATTCCAATAGGATTTTTCAAATCTTTATTAAATAATTTTGTCTCTAATAATGAATTATCTTTATCTTGATCTAAAATATTTTGAATAAAATTAAACTTTAACGATTTTATAGCTAAACTATGTGCTGTTTCAGGATCTAATTTAAATATTAAAGATCTTAAATTTGAAAACATTATTTAATTTTATTTAATATAAGATCTTTTGTTTCTTTGACACCAAAAAAACTTATAAAAAAACCCATTCGAGGACCATTTTCATCACCAAAAACAACTTCATAAATTAATTTAAACCACTCACGGAGGTTTTCAGCATAACCGTTTTCTTTTCCAGTTGAATAAATCAATGTTTGAATATCCTCTGGGGTCATTTTGTCATTGCAATTATCTAAGGTTTTTATCAAAGCTTCTAAAGCTAATTTTTCACTCTTATTAGGTGTTTTATATTTTTTTTGCAATTTTATTACATCATTAAAATATTTAATCGCATACTCAATTAAATTATCAAAAATAGGATGCTCTTTTTCAGAAATATTTGTTTTATATTTTTTCACAAACTTCCATAAAAGTTCTTTGTTGTCTGCATTACTTGTTTCCACAAGATTCAACAACATAGAAAAAGACATAATCATATTTTCTTTTGGTAACTCACTATTATGTACATGCCACGCAGGATTCATAAGAAGTTGAAATTCATTTTGAGTTTTTGCTTTTTCAATACAATCTAAATATTCATCAACAGCTTTTGGAACAATTTCCTTATAAAGTTTTTTGGCTCTTTTAGGGTTTTGGTACATATATAGCGATAGACTTTCTGGCGAAGCATACTCCAGCCATTGATCTATTGAAATTCCATTACCTTTTGACTTTGAAATTTTTTCCCCTTTTTCATCTAAAAATAATTCATACGCAAAGCCAGATGGATTTTTTTTTCCGATTAATTTAATTATTTTTGTAGATAAAATTGCACTTTCGATAAGATCTTTTCCATACATTTCAAAATCAACATCTAAAGCATACCACCTCATTGCCCAATC
>ENA-UOXV01007735-UOXV01007735.1-marine-metagenome-genome-assembly--contig:-NODE-7735-length-10790-cov-5.751281_pt1 | contig 10790 bp, 9 predicted proteins | sample MGYA00238165_ERZ766961 | MGnify/ENA primary metagenome ERZ766961 (study PRJEB28924, sample SAMN03173240) | marine metagenome | biome: Marine; feature: Water; material: Subsurface seawater | place: North... | reverse complement strand
ACATATATCTCTCTAGCTTTTTCGATCTTACCTGATTTAATAAACGCTTTGTAGGTAGGAGTGAGGAATTTTCTACGACCTACATTAATTAAAAATTCTTGAATTACAGCATCTGTGGGAGAGTAGTTGTTTCTAATGGTATGTTGAAACCAAGCAGCCAATATTTCGGAATTCCCACTTTTAGTAAACCCAAAAGCAGTGTCGAGTTCTTCCATTTTTTCTATACTCAGGTTTTCTGGAAGACTTCTTACAAAATGTAACCACTCATGAGATGACCAGTCGGTTGTAATCAAATCATTTGCTGAAGTTCCATTTTGCCAAGCAGAAATTTGAGCTTCCACTTTTTCGAACAAATCACTTTCCGGTACCGGACAATTTTCGGGAAGTCCTGGGCCGTAAACCCATGCATCAATTTGAAGTTTAGCATACATTTCTTCATCTACTAAATTCACTTTCAGGTATTCTAAGAAAGCTTCAGTAGTCATTACTTGAAATGCATTTTCTGTAAAGTAGTTTTTTAAGAAAGAATCGAATTTCTCTCTTCCTATATTTTGCTCCATTAAACGAAGCAGGAAATATCCTTTTTCATAAGCAATATCGCTCATTCCGTCGTCTGGATCCCGGCCGGTCAAGTCAAGTTTAAGATGAGTGTCTTTTGCTTGGTCATCTTTCATGTAATCATCAACGGTATGCAGTAGATCCTGATATCCTAAATCTGCCAACATTTCAGCATATTCAGCTCCATATAACGATTCCATAATTCTTCTTTCGAAATAGACAGTGAAACCTTCATTTAACCAAAAGTCATCCCATGTCGCATTGGTAACTAAATTACCACTCCAGCTATGAGCCAATTCATGTGCAACTAAAGCCGTTAATGATCGATCACCAGCAATTATGGTTGGTGTAGCAAAGGTTAATCTAGGATTTTCCATTCCGCCAAAAGGGAAGGAGGGAGGCAGAATAATCATGTCATAAACTTCCCATTGATATTTTCCATATAATTTCTCAGCAGCTAAAAGCATGTCTTCCATTTCGGCGAATTCATAAGCTGCTTTGTCCATTAAACTTGTTTCTGCATAAATTCCAGTATGAGCGCCAAGTTTTTTATATTCAACATCACCAACTGTAAGTGCCATTAAATAAGCTGGTACTGGTTGAGTCATTTTAAAAGTGTAAACCCCGTCAGTAGATTTTTCTTTTGGGTTTTCGGCACTCATAAGTGCAATTAGTCCTGCTGGAACTTTTACGGTTGCTTCATAAGTAAATCTCATTCCAGGTCCATCTTGAACCGGAATCCATGAACGTCCAAGAATCGCTTGTGATTGAGTAAATAAGAATGGAGCAGTTTTGTTTGCCGTCTGCTGAGGTGATAGCCACTGTAAAGCTGCAGCATTCGGACTAGTTTTATAAGTGATTTCTATTTGCTTGGTTTTATCCGTAATAGATATTGAGAGCGGATTCCCTAAATGCTCAACAAATTCGCCTACTTTAAATTCAGTAGGAACCCCATCAGCAGTTACAGATATTACATTTAAATCGTTCTTCGTATCTAGTAAAATTTCTGTAGCACCCTCTGTTGTTTTGATGTCGTAAGTTGCAGTTCCACTGATTATCTTTTGATCGAAGTCAACTTCAACATTCCAGTTTAGATGAGTTACACTTGCTACTTTAGGTTTCGCAAAAGAATGAGAGTCATTAAATTCCATTGTGTTTTGTGTTTTTGGACTTTCAATATCCTGTTTCTGATTTTCTTTTTTTTCTGGAGAAGTACAAGCGAAAATGCTTAACAGAATTCCAGAAGCAATGAGGTGTTTTTTAATCATAGCGGCGAATGTATTAATTATTGGGTAAATCACCCGCGGATTTCGCGGATTCTCGCAGGTTGAAATGAACTAAATCTTTGAGCTTTTTGCATGAGAACTTCAAGTTTCGTTTAAGTTCAAGGCCAGAGCAGAAATTTATTTTTGAGTTACCTGTTGGTAAAGAAAAAATGAATTTAAGTGATAACGATGAAATTAGGCGTAAATTGAAGTTTGAACCTTATTCAAAGTCTTTGTAAAGCATACTAGGCTGCACCTCGTGATTGTCTTGGTACTTTCCGCTAACGTATTTATCATAATCACCTTCAATAGTGTGGTAATATATTTGACAAATTTCTACACCAGCAAAAATTCTAATAGGTTCAATACAATGCATTTCCAGTGTCCAGTACCCTGAGAAACCAACATCACCAAACCCGGCAGTAACGTGAATGTATAAACCCAAACGTCCAATACTAGAACGTCCTTCCAACATGGGAACATAGTTTTCGGTACGAGTGTGTTCCATGGTTCTAGCCAAATAAAGTTTCCCTGGTTCCATTACAAAACCTTCTTCAGGAATAAACAATTCTTTAGTTGCATTCGGTTTTTTCATTTCCAAAATTGGAGTGTCATAGATCAATAACCTATCATGTAACCTTAAGTTATAACTATTCGGGTTAAGCCTACTTTCGGTATAAGGCTCAATAAAAATAGATTTACCGAGTTGTTTTTTTATTTCGTTTCCTGATAGTATCATTATTATTCAATTGTAAAAGAACTACTGCCTTTTCCGTCATTCAATACAATTCCTTTTTCTTTTAAGTCATCTCGTATTTTGTCAGAAAGGCTCCAATCTTTGTTTGCTCTAGCTTCTTCACGCATATCCAAAAGAATTTGCATAACATCATTCAGCTTATTGCTTTCGCCTTTTTCTTCATTCAGTAAACCAAGAACATCGGTAATAATTGAATTAAATGTGCTTTTAAGGTTTTCAAAAATTTCCTTTTTTAAGCTTGATATATTTAAGTGATTATCGTGAAATCCATTGATTTTGTTAACCAATTCAAATAGAACCGCAATTGCTTTAGGTGTATTAAAATCGTCACTTAACTCTAAATAAATTTGAGTGCAAAGTCCCTCAATTTCGCTGTCTAAATCATTGTCAATTTGAAGTTCGCTTGATTGCTCAAGTGAATTCAAATTGTCCATTGCATTCATAAGGCGTTTGTATCCTTTTTCAGCCGCTTTTAGTGCGTCATTACTAAAGTCTAACGTACTTCTGTAATTAGCTTGCAACATAAAAAAACGAGTGGTCATAGGTGAATATCCTTGCTCTAATAGCGGGTGGTCACCCGCAATAAGTTCTAAAGGTAAAAATGAATTCCCTAAAGACTTGCTCATTTTCGTTCCATTAACTGTCAGCATATTTCCATGCATCCAATATCGAACGGGATCATTTCCATCAGCACCAATACTTTGCGCGATTTCACATTCGTGATGTGGGAATTTTAAATCCATTCCTCCACCATGAATATCAAACTTTTCGCCCAGGTATTTAGTACTCATAACTGAACACTCTAAATGCCAGCCCGGTACACCTTTTCCCCAAGGAGAATTCCACTTCATTAAAGTGTTATCAGAAGCACCTTTCCAAATAGCAAAATCAGCGAAGTAGCGTTTTTCATCACCACCTGCCAAACCGTCTCTTGTTTGTTCTAATTGTTCTTCTACCTTTCTTCCAGAAAGCTTTCCGTAGTTATATTTCTCTGAAAATTTTTTGACATCAAAATAAACAGACCCATTTACTTCATAACCATAGCCATTGTCAATGATACGTTGGACCATCTCTATTTGCTCCATGATATGTGCGGTAGCAGTAGGTTCAATACTTGGGCTTTTTAAGTTGTAAAGTTGAGTAACATTATGGAATCCGTTTGTGTATTTCTGCACGATTTCCATGGGCTCAATTTGCTCAATCCTTGCCCGTTTTTCTATTTTATCTTCTCCTTCGTCAGCATCGCCAACCAGGTGTCCTACATCAGTAATGTTTCGCACGTAGCGAACATTGTAACCTAAATGCTCTAAATATCTCCAGACAACATCAAAGGTTAAAAATGACCTTACGTTTCCTAAATGTGCTTCGTTATAAACTGTTGGTCCACAAACATAAAGCCCTACATGAGGAGCATTTATTGGTTCGAATTTTTCTTTCTTTTTTCCTAGTGAATTGAATATCTCAACAGGATATTTTTCGTACAGCGCCATGGGTAGCTGGGTTATTGTTTGAGCTCCATTTGGATGTAATCCAACAGTTCTCGTTTTACTTCTTTTTCTTTAAATCGTCCTCCATACTCAGCAGTGACAGTGCTAGAGTTTATGTCTTTAATTCCTCTAGAATTAACACACAAATGTTTGGCATCAATAACACAGGCAACATCATCGGTTCCAAGTTCTCGTTGTAAATGTTTTACCACTTGCATAGTAAGTCGCTCTTGAACTTGTGGACGTTTTGCGTAAAACTCAACAATTCTGTTCAATTTGGAAAGACCAATTACTCTTCCTTTAGACATATACGCCACATGTGCTTTGCCAACAATAGGTAAAAAATGATGTTCGCAAGTAGAATAAAGAACAATATTCTTTTCCACTAACATTTCATTGTATTGGTATTTGTTTTCAAAAGTAGAAGCCTTAGGCTCAGCTTCAGGGTGAAGTCCACCAAATATTTCATTGACAAACATTTTTGCCACTCTTGTTGGAGTCTCTTTAAGACTATCGTCAGTCATATCAAGGCCCAAAGTGTGCATAATGTTATAAAAATCTTTTTGAATACTTTTTATCTTGTCTGCATTTGACATTTCAAAAGCATCATTTCTTAACGGTGTGTCTGCACTTGTAGAAACGTGATTATCACCAATCAAATCATAATCTGATTGATTAGCATTTTCATTAGTGTTCCCGTTTTTGTAGTCTGTATGTTTCATAGTATCAATTTCCATCCGCGGTTAGGCAGCGTGAAATGAGTTGCAAATATACTTTTAAGGAATGGAAGAAGGTGTTGTAAAATATTAATTACTGGTCGGCGATTTTACATATTGGCTTCTGAGACTTTTTTCATAAAAAATAAGAAGAGAAAAGAATAAGGTAAAAAAGAAAACTCCTTGCTGGCGTTCTAGTAGGTTTTCGGTTAGACAAACTGTCGCAAACACTATGATTATAGTTCTTGAAATCCAAAATTTGAATTTTATCCAAATGGAAATTAAAAACGATAGAAAAAGAATTAAGCCAGAAATTCCCGTTCCTATCCAAATGTTTGCATATTCATTATGGGTGTTTAAATCTTGTTCTAGAGCAATTTTAGCATCTACTATTTGATAGCAAAAATTTAAATGATTTTGAACATTTCCTGTTCCAACTCCAACTATCCAGTTTTCTTTTATTATCTGATAATTGCAAGCATAGACCCAGTATCGTTGTATGGCATCAACAGCATTAAGCGTACTCAAATCAAGTTGAAATGCTTGAATTAGGCCCTGAAAACGATCTCCCAAAATCGGAGTTTTTAACATAATGAGTCCTAAAATCAATATTCCCAGAAAGCTTGTCAGTTTTAAGTTTAAAGGAATGATTTTATGTTGGAGAATGTAATAGATAAAGCCTAAAAAGAAAGCAACTAAAGGCGCTCTTGCACCAGAGAGAATTGCTCCAATCATGGTCAATAATGTTGAAATAACTAACAAGGTTTTGGGATGAGAATGCTTTTTACTTTCTAAAAGAAAAACGGAAATAAACGTAGCTGAAAATAAGATTAAGCCGAGATAAGTAGGATGCAGTTTGGTTACTTTTTCGTTCAACGTGCGCACAGTAAAAGCGAAATTATCCTCATTCAAATCAAATTGAAAAAATGAATAAATAAAAACGATGAGAGTAATTAATGATAACAGATTGGCGGCCAATAAGTATATTTTGAATACGTAAGTTATGTCAATTTGAAAATTTGATTTTCGAAATAAATAAAAAAGTAGAGGGGCTCCAATAAATGCAAGTTTTTTTTCAAAGTGGAACCAAGCAACATCAGGATGGTCCGAAATAATAAAAAACAATAAATAGGTGATTCCTAGGCTCATGAGTAAAATTGCTGGTAAAGGAATATTCACTTTCTGAGTTGAGTTTTCTTTTAAATTGGTATAGAATTGAAATGTTGCCGAAATTAAATTTAGGATTAAAAGAATTGCCGAAACATTTAAAGGAAGAATCGGGAAGAGGAATAAACCTAGTAGGAGGAATTTAGGAACTAAGTGAAAATTGATATTTTTCAATTGTATCGTTTACTATGGATGAAAATTCATTTTTGAAGCGGTCTATTTTAAATTTTTCCGCGTGAGTTCTAATCTCCGCTTTATTAAATGTTGATTCAATAGCAATGAAATGATGAAGAGATTTTTCGAGCTCCACTTCGTTTTGTTCATTGAAAAAAACGCCCGTTTTATCCTCTAAAACAGTTTCGGTATATCCTCCTTTTTTAAGTGCAATTACTGGAGTGCCACAAGCCTGGGCCTCAGCAGAAGTAATTCCGAAATCTTCAATAGCTGCCAACAATACGGCTCTGGCATTCTGATAATATGTTCTGACAGAAGTATCACTTTGATATCCGAGTAGTTTTATATTGGATTTTGCCAAATGTTTCAATTCAAAAAACTCTGGCCCATCACCAATAATATTAAGTTTTAAATGAGGGAATTTATTAAAAACTCTAATTATTAGATCAATTTTTTTATAAGGGACAAGTCTCGAAACAATTAAAAAAGGGCTTTCCTTTTGATCATTTTTATTTTTAGGTTTAAAATAATCTGTATCCACAGGAGGATAAACGACGGTCGAATTCCTGTTGTAATTATTTTTAATTCGTATGGAAATGTTATTGCTATTCGCAATGTATTTGGTCACATTATTTGAGTTCTCTTTATCCCATTTTTGCAACTTATTAAGTCTCCATGAAACTATGTTTCTTACACCGGGAGGAACCATTTTCATATAATCCTCTTTCATATCCCAAGCATACCTAACAGGAGTGTGGCAATAGCAGATATGAATTTGATTAGGCTCTGTCAATATGCCTTTTGCAACCGCGTGCGAAGAGCTAATAATAAGGTCAAACCCTTTTAATGAGATAGATTCAATTGCTCTGCTAAATATTGGAAAAAAGTATCGGTAATTTTTTTTAGCAAAAGGCAGTTTTTGCATGAAAGAGACATTTACTTGTTTGTCTTTCATAATTTCATTTCTGTCTTCAGGACTTAAGAAATCAAATAGGCTAAAGACTTCTGCATTTGGATAGCATTCAAGCATTTGTTTGACCACTTTTTCAGCACCACCTTTTACAACAAACCAATCATGTACAATTGCTACCTTCATCTTAGATTCGAACCTTCAACAAAATTAGCTATTTAGAATTGTGTCGGCTATTTTTTGAGCGGCAGATTTATAATTTAACGTTTCCAGTAACTCTGAAATGTCAACGACTTCTCGTTTGTGATTCATTAAAGATGCTAGCTCAGATTTTAAATTAAGCTCGTCATCGTTCCTGAAATAATGGATATTATCACCATATATTTCTTTAAATGGCTTTATGTCGCTTGCCAAAACTGGGCAGTTTGCAGACAATGACTCTAATATTGGTAACCCAAACCCTTCATATAAGGAGGGGTTAATGCACAAGTGGGCTTCCTTGTATAGATGTTTCAATTGGTTTGAACTCAAATTCTCAAGCCAATAAACTCCTTTACTTTTTTTCTTTTCGGAGTCATTGAATGCTAATGAAGAGTTTCCTACAATTACTAAATTAAAGTTTTTGTTTTTGATTTGATTAAAAGCTTTAAAGACCAAATCATAGTTTTTTCTTGGATTATCTGATCCTACTAGAAGGGCATATTTTTCGAATTTCGAATTTTTTATTTTTTCCTCGTCTCGATCTGGCCAATAAATTCCATTAGGAACAACAGTAATTTTAGTTGGTGATAAACCATAAGCAGTCATCAGTTCGTCTTTTGAGAATTCACTAACTGTAAAAATGTGCTTTGCTCTTTTTGAGATTTTTGGTATTAGCCAATTGTACCAATTGGCAAATTGGGGATTAAACCATTCTGGATGTCTGTAAAACGCTAAGTCATGTATTGAAATGTATTGGTTTTTAATTGTAAGGGGAGCTGTATTGCAAAGGTTTAAAAATACTTGAATTCTATTTTTTTTAAGGAATAGAGGCAATTCAATCTGTTCCCAAGCGTGTCCTTTTAAATATCCACAAAATTGAACCCTGCCAAATTTGGGAGGTTGAATGATGTTTTTAGGACATAAAAAAATGACTTCATAACCAAGGTTACTTAAGGCATGGCTTACCCCCCAAGAAAATTTTTGAACACCCGAAATGCTCTGGGATAAAAATCGTCCATTTATGTATATTTTTTTGTTCAATTTGCTTCTCTTAATCTTTAATTCATCCAGCCATTATTTCTAATTTAGCCATTTTTAAAGAGGGCTAATAAAATTGTTAAATACAGAATCTTATAATTTACTGTTCAATCTTGCGAAACGCAATATTAAGCTTAAATATAAAAATTCCATTTTGGGATTCTTTTGGAGCTTTTTAACTCCATTAGTATATCTCTTAATTTTTTATTTTGTTTTTAGTACTGCTTTTGCGTCTGTTGAAAATTATGCACTATATGTGTTAACTGGACTAGTTTACTGGCAGTTTTTTGCCAACACAACTAATGAAATAATAGTGAGTTTTATTTCGAATTCGGGTATAATTAAAACTATTAATGTTCCAGTATTGGCTTTTCCAGTTTCAGCTCTCATTTCGGAGTTAGGTAGTTTGTTTCTAACCTTTTTGCCATTTCTTACTTTGATGTATTACTTGGGTTATAGCCCTGGAATTGCTTTTTTTGCCGTAATTCCTGTGACCATACTTTTGGCTATATTTAGTCTTGGCTTGGCTTTGTTCCTGGGAACACTTAACGTCTATTTGCGAGATATTTCCATATTATGGAACACCTTAAATCCAGCATTATTTTACTTGACCCCAATAGCATATACTGTTGACCTCATTCCTGAAAAATTTCATTGGATTTTAAAGCTAAATCCACTTTGGTATTATTTCGAAGCAGTTCGCGCTTCCTTATATAGCAATTCTTGGCCACTAGGTGTGACTTGGTTATATATGTTGGCAATCTCATTCTTAACTTTTGCCTTAGGATGGTTTACATTTAAAAAATTACAACCTGGAATTATTTCAAATGTCTAAACCAAAAATATCCATACAAAATGTTTCTCTCAGTTATTATAGTTTTAACCAAGGTGTTAATTCCATTAAAGATATTTTCACTGGGTTGAACTTTTCAAAACCCTTTGAAAAACATGAGGTAGTACACAGTGTCAGTATGGAAATAATGCCAGGAGAAGTTGTAGGTATTCTTGGCAAAAATGGAGTAGGTAAAAGTACTTTATTGAAGGCTGTTGCTGGTATGATAAAACCTTCATTCGGGAAAATTGAAGTTGATGGCAAAGTGGCTCCAATATTAGCAATTGGCGCTGGAATAGAGATGGAACTAACCGGTTATGAAAACATTAAATTGCTCGTAAGTTTGATGGGTAGTAAAATTGGAAAACTTAAAGAAATGATGCCGAAAATTGTTGGTTTCTCTGAGCTAAGCGATGAGGAATTAAATCGCCCTGTGAAAACGTATAGTACAGGCATGCTATCTCGACTTTCTTTTAGCATAGGCGTGGCTCAAGATCCGGATATTCTAATTATTGATGAGGTTTTGGCAGTTGGGGATATGGGATTCCAACAGAAATGTATGGCTAGAATTGAAGAAATTAAAAATAGCGGAAGTACGATCTTATTCGTCTCTCATAATATTGATGAGGTAAAGAAAATTTGTTCTAAAGCAGCACTATTGGGAAATAACACACTCCTAGAATTTGGAGATATCGACAATGTAGCTCAAACCTATTTAAATACCTTTCATTGATGGGAAAGCCTAAAATTTCAATCGTTATTACCTTATATAATCTTGGATCATTTATAACCGAATGTATCAATAGTATAGGGGACTTTGATAAAGATGAGGTTGAAGTAATTATTGTTAATGATGGGTCAACTGAAGAAGACACATTAAAAGTTTTGGATTCACTTCGGACAAGAAACGATATCAACATTTTAGATCAGGAAAACGGGGGAGTTGCCAATGCTAGAAATAATGGGATTCTAATGGCAAAATCAGACTATATTCTTTCTGTTGATGCTGATAACCTTATAACACAAGACTATTATTTAAAGGGAATTGAGCTTTTAGATGCTCAACCATCTGTTGGTGCAGTGTATTCGGATGTAATCGTTTTTGGAGAAAAAGAAGAGAGAAGGAAATTGTCAGACTTTAATCCCAATGTGTTTTTTGGGGTAAATTATATTGATAATTGTGCTCTTTTCCGAAAATCCATTTGGGAATCTATAGGTGGATATGATGAGAAAATGCCAATTTCTGGATATGAAGATTGGGATTTTTGGATGGGAGTTTATGAAAGTGGCTATCAACTGATACATATTCCTGAATTTTTATTCCATTATAGGGTCAGAAAGAATAGTATGATCACTGATACCAACGAAAGTGAAAACCGCCTTGCTAATTTATCATACTTAATAAACAAACACAATAAGTCCTACAAAAAACATGGTACTGAAGTGTTAATCCATCTTACAAAAAATGTTTCAGAACTTGAAAATGAACTCGTTCAAAGTGTTGAATATAGCAAACAGGTTAGTGATGAAAGATTGAATTTATTAGATGAGCTGGAGCAAAGTGTAACCTATTCCGAGCAAGTTATTGAAGAGAAAAACAGAATATCACAACAGCTAGAACACTCAAATCGAACCAATTTCAAACTTCAAATCCATTGATGACGAGCAACACGACCTAAAAATGG
>ENA-UOXV01007733-UOXV01007733.1-marine-metagenome-genome-assembly--contig:-NODE-7733-length-10791-cov-15.725037_pt1 | contig 10791 bp, 2 predicted proteins | sample MGYA00238165_ERZ766961 | MGnify/ENA primary metagenome ERZ766961 (study PRJEB28924, sample SAMN03173240) | marine metagenome | biome: Marine; feature: Water; material: Subsurface seawater | place: North... | reverse complement strand
TATTTATATTTGTTTCCATTATTCGATAATATGACGTCGTCGTCTGATGGTGGTGGTCGTGAGGACGGTGAACACGCCGCCGCTGCTTCTAAAGCTGCAGAAGGAGAAGAAGACAAAGAAGAAGACAAAGAAGAGAAGACGATTTTAGTTTTACCGGAGTCGAACAACGACGACGACGACGACCGAACCAAAAAGAACGACGACGACGACGACGCGCAGCACGAACAACAACAACAAATAATAGACCCGGCGGTAGCGGCTGAAATTCCAGAAGACGTCTTGAAAGCGGCGTTAGGGGAGGATTCGTCGGGAGGCAGACGACGGACATCTCGCGTGACAAAAGCGAGAGTGATTATGATAGACGGACAACCGGTGTTGCGTTCGAACAACTACGGTTTAACCGAAGGCGAACCGAGCGTGTTTTCGAGCGAGTTGGGAGGAGACGATGGAAGTCGAGAAACGCGTCCGGGTCGCACGTCGTACGTATTCGAACAGAAGAAACCGAGAAAACCGTACACGAGGACGAAACCGAGGGCACCGAAAATTTTAACCGCCGACGAAGAGGCGACGGCGGTGAACAAGAAAGATATTCAAAAGGATATCGAGTTGGCGATTTCGAAACGGGCCAAGTACTTACATCAACAAATATCGCATTTAAAGCCATTCATGGAAGAGAAGGCGGTGCAAGCATTAGAGGAGAGAGCGGAAAAGTATGAACCGAGCGATAAGCTGTTGATGCCAGTTGAGAATCAACCGGCGGCGATTACTGCGGTGTTGAGAGAATACCAGCTGGAAGGTTTGAGGTGGGCTGTTCGAATGTTCGATCAAGGATGTTCGTGCATCTTGGCCGACGAGATGGGTTTAGGAAAAACGTTACAATCGATTTCGTTTCTCGCGTGTATCAAAGAAATGCGCGGGGTGAAAGGGCCGCATTTGATCGTCTGCCCTCTCTCAGTAATGAGTTCGTGGATGGACGAACTCGCCAAATGGTGTCCAAAATTAAGAGTCGTTCGGTTACACAGTTCGGATGAAAACGAACGTCAAAGGCTACGAAGAGAAGTCGTGATAAATACAGAAATATACGATGTCGCTCTAACGACGTATGAAATGGCGTGTAATCCATCTTTTGCGCTCGCGTTGACGCAAAAAGTGTACTGGAGATGCGTCATCTTAGACGAAGGGCACAAGGTGAAGAACGAAGAGACGACGGCGCATCAGATTTTGAAGCGCATTCACCGTCAACACACCATCCTTTTGACTGGTACGCCAGTGCAGAATAACTTGCACGAGTTATATGCGCTTTTATCGTTTCTTCACCCGGACGTGTTTACTTCCTCGGAGCCGTTCGACCGCGCTTTTAATTTGAACATGAGGGAGCATAAAGTCGACGAAAAATTACTCGCGAAGGCGCACTATTTAATGCGTCCGTTCGTTTTGAGGAGAGTCAAAGGCGAAGTGGAAGTTTCGTTACCGCCAAAAGTTGAAACGAAAATTATGTGCCCTTTGTCCTCGGCACAAACGTTTTGGTACAGGCGGTTACTGATGCGGGAATCGGGCGCTTTGCAATCGCTCGAAGCGGCGGCTTCCGAGAACGAAAAAAAACTTGCAGGAGTCGCCGGCGAAGATGCGAAGGAAAAATCTAGTAGCGGTGGCGGCGATTGGCGCAAATTGAACTCACTATTGATGCAACTGCGGAAATGTTGCAATCACCCGTACTTGTTTTCGCCGGGTATCCAGGATGAAGGCGTCACCTTAGAAGATATCATCGAAGCCTCAGGGAAGTTATCGGTATTAGATCGCATTTTGATCAAGTTGAAAGAAAATGGCCACCGCGTGGTTATTTTCTCGCAGTTTACATCTATGTTGGATATATTAGCGAATTTTTTGCATTTGCGCGGTTATCAATACGCTAGACTCGATGGTTCTACAAATCGTGTGCAGAGGTCTATAGATATTGCGGCATTCAACCGTCCAAATTCGCCTGTGTTTGCATTTCTTTTAAGTACTCGCGCGGGTGGTTTGGGCGTAAACTTGCAAACGGCAGATACGTGCGTCATGTTTGATAGCGATTGGAACCCTCAGGTAGATATGCAAGCGATGGCGAGAGTCCATCGCATCGGTCAGAAGAAAACGGTGCACATATATCGATTAGTTACTGCTGGCACCGTAGAGGAACGAATGACGCAACGCGCAGAGAAAAAATTATTCTTAGAAAAAATGGTATCCAGAGGCTCAACTGCCGCTGCAGAGGCTATGGAAGCGCTGGATAAAAACGATTTGTATTCGATGTTACGTTTTGGTGTCGATGCCGTCTTCTCTAAAGATTCTGGCGATCCGCCGACAGATGAAGAGTTATCCACGCTCATGGATCGAAGCGAGGAGGGCGAGCGCAAACGAAGAGATTTGCAAACGCTGAAAGAAGACACGCAGTTTACGGCGACTGATTTCGTTGAAGGCAAAGCTGAGGAAACTCCTATTTCAACATTTATGATGCCGGCAAAGATTGCAGAATCCGTCGGCGATGCATCTTTAGTTCAGGTGAAAAAGAACACGTCTTTAAAAGAAATCGCAAAGGAGTTTCAAAGCAACATACTTTCCGGTAAGCGCAATCGAAAGACGACGACTATGCAAGTTGACGGCGGTCATGGTCTCGGTATGGTTACCGTGTTAAAGTCAAACGATTACGATTTACAATCTGGCGAACCTTCCGTAAACGCGAAAGAGTCGGGGTTAAGTCAAGCGCAATTACAGGGCGGGAAACGTTCCCGCGGTCAAGTCGCGGGAAGAGATTACGGTCACGCGTACACGTGTCAAGGATGCTGGGACGGTGGCCAAATCGTCTGCTGCGACTTGTGCCCAGTTTCTGTTCATCCTGAATGCATTGGATACACCATGGAAGAAATTGGACGCACGGCGAGATGGTCATGTCCGCACCACACGTGCCACGAGTGTGGCCGGAAGTCTGCCGCGGTCGGCGGTTTGTTGTTTCGATGCGAGTGTTGCACTCGCGCCTATTGTGAAGACCATTTACCGCAAGGTGCTGAGATAATAGGAAAGTGTAAACGATTTGAAGCGTTAGGACAGATACACCCGGCACAGGCGTGCTTTATTCGATGCGACGCGGATTGTCAAAAGTTTGGTGAAGAACACGAGGAGATCAAGAAATACAACGCCGGAGGTGATGAACACGGAGGTGGTGTAAAGGGATCGTCCGGATGGGTAATGGGTAAAAAAGTTGCCATCACGGACGTTTGGATCGAAGATCGCGATACGGAGCTCGAACTGCCATTAGGGAATGGTTCCGTGAAAGCGTTGGCGTACGCCACGTTTACGGATCTCGTTCACTTTTTGTTGCGAACAGAAGGTCCGAAAAAGAACCAAAAGAAAGGAAAGAAAAAGAAACCAGAAGAAGTAGAAAACGAATTAATTAACGATGCGATCATGGAAGAGGAAGCAGAGGAGGAAGAAGCTCCCGAGGCTGGTGAGGATGCCGTGATAAGAGGCGCTGTTGCGTATTACACGAAAAGGAACGAAAGCGTTGATGAAATCGCCAGAGAGCGAGGATTGGACGCGCGCGATATTGTCGCTTGGAATAAGGCGGAATATCCAAATATTTCACGCAAGTCGCAACTTTTAGAACGCACGAAACTTTGGATGCAACCAGCACCGCCACCATCAAAGACTTTAGAAAAATTGTCTGAGAAAGAGCAGGCGCAGCGCTTGCTTGAACAGCGCAAAGCCGCAGAAGCTGCAGCGGCTGCTGGATTAGTAAAGGGTAAGAATGAAAGCGCAAACGCGCAAGATGCAAACGTCAATCCTAAAGATCCGTGCGTTTTCGGGCGACCTCTGAAACTTTTGAGACAGAAAGACATCGATCCTGCGGAACGCGATAAAATTATGGCCGAAATGTTCCGACGCGTTCGTCCTCACCTGGAAAGAAACAAAGAAATGGCGAAAGTACGTGAACGCGAAAATGCGGATTTGGCTAAGATTGAACAAGAAAAGGAACGGATCCGTTCAAACGAACGCAATCGTCGCCTAGAGAGACGCGAAACTGGTGCACCTGTTTCCGGGTACGATCTCTTGCGATCTGGATTAGCTTCTGGAGTCGAAGCCTCTATTAATCGAAGAGGAGCTCCTCTTCCCGTAGTTTTGCCGCATAAGGGTCGAATCGACGAAGAAAAAGTGACGAATATTAGAAACGCCATCTTGAGAACGCTCGGCGAACGCAGACGAAAGATGAACGCCGCGGCGACGACGACGAAAAAGAAGAAAGAAGGTAAAAACGAAGAAGAGGAAGCGTACATAACTTCCACTGAAATAAAAGTTTTGATGGCGAGACTTTATCGCGCGCACGATGCGGCTACTTTAGACCATGCTCGCGCGATGTGGACCCACGACGAATTCGGGGACGCTCTCGGATACAACTTGGCCATTGTTACTCTAGAACGCGATGGATTTATCGAATCCAAATTACATAGAAAATGGCCGGAAATCCTCGACTTATGCTCTTTACGATTACGAAAGGATGCTCAAATTCCGGATGCGCTCAGCGGTGAGTGCTCAATTGAACCTGTTGATGAAGATGAACAAACAGACGGCGACGTTGACGACAAGAGGAGTACAGGCGAAGCGAAGAAAAATCTCGTTATGGAAAAAGTTCCAGTCAAAGTTCAATGCGGAGGAATGGAAGGATTTATGCGTCCAGGAGCTCGAAGAGGGGAGGAAAACGTCATGTTCTACAAGAAAGATCGAAAAGGCAACGTTACTTCTGAGGAACAACTCGTCACGGCTCTCGAGTTTGAGCGTTTGGGTGGACGAGGCAACGCACGAAAGTGGCGTCAATCTATACGTATACATAGCGGTTACCCGATCGAGGAACTAGAAGCGGATGAATTGAAGAGGGGTGTGCCCATTGGTAAATGGTTGCGTGACGAAGGTGGCACGTGGCGTGCAAATGTCGTCGGTCGACCCGCGGAAATCTGGTCGGACGGTTCGCAAGCGTATAAATTTTGCGAGTTTGTGGGATACAAAGCCGATTCTGGCGAACACGAAATTCGCTACGAAGATGGCACTCACCAGTGGTTGTTCATATGTCTGAATAAGTTCCGATTTCCAGACGGTCTCCCGGTGAAGTTACCGTACGAAAGTATTCCATCTGCACGTAGTCGCTCGCGAGCCAACGCCAATAAGGATGCGTCTGGAGGAGGAAGAGTAGGACAACGAGGCGTCGGCGGCGCGTGGGCCGCAGATGGAATAAATATGAACGCGAGAGGTACGCTAAACGGCGAGGAAGCTTTGGAATCCGGGTACAGAGTGTATTATTGCGCAGCAGATGATACCATCGATGGAGTTGCAGCCGCTATTGGCGTGAACGCGAACGAGTTGTACTCGTGGAACGCGCCTTTTTATGAGGAAGGAGACTTGCCACAATCTGGACCGTTGAAAGAAAAGACTCGATTGTTCCAACAGATTCCGCCACATCAAGACGAAGTGCTTGCCGGAGCGGTCGCGTTTGATACCGTCAAACATTTTCCCATCAAAGCTGCGGCTTTAGAGACGGAAACCGACTTTCCAAGTGAAAATGAAGAAGTCTATGACCGAGGTAACCCTGGTTCTAAACCGGGATCAAAGCGCAAAAGCGCTGAAGGAGGAGACGATGACGATGAGTACGAGAACAATAACGAGAACAACAACGAACGAGAAGGCGAACAACTGAAGCAAGGGCGCCAAAAGAAAAATTCGAGGATAAAGAAGCGTGATTTCGTCGCGGAAGCGACGCAAGCCGCTATGGAACTCGAAGCTGAATTGGACGCCCAATGCGTCGTTCGAAATATCGCCATTCCTTTTGAGTACAAGGATAAATCTGGTTCCTTGTGCGATGGCGGACGAAGTGTGTATATGAAAATGAGTGATGAAAAGCTTAAAAACCTCAAAGAGCAACGCGATCGCGCAGTTTCAGAACAGGAAGAAGCGTACGAGAGTGCTAAACAAGAGTACGCTCTGGCGCAAGAAATGTTCGAGGCGCAAAGCAAAGCGTACGTTGACCAGCAAGAGGAAATTCAAGCGGAGAAGAAAGCGAAAGCCGAGGCAAAGAAGGCAAAGATTACTACTCCGACAACTATGGATGTGGACGAGAAGGTCAAAACGGAAGGAATCAAAAAATCAAAACGCACATTGATTAGAAAACCAAAACCTCCGCAACCTCCGGAACAACCGACACCAATCGCCGATTTGGATTCGTACGAGGTCATTCCTGTCGAAGAGTTTGTTGATGACGATCCACAATGGCTCGAAACTGCCAAACGTGCGGGGTCTCAAATAGATATCAAAGATATTCTGAGATCAAAAGGAGCGAGCATCGGCGACGAAGCCGTCGGGAAGTTCATTGAAATTCTCGTTCCAACGCGCGGTTTATGGCGACGAGCTACGGTGACTGCGTTCGATACTTTCACCGGAGAACACGAATTGACGTTCAAATACCCCACGCCGCGCAAAAACCCGATCCTTTTTCCATCGCCTTCAGATGACGACGAAGATGAGGAAAAAATAGAGGAAAACTTGACGCAGCGCTTTTTCTTACCTCTGTTGACAGTGAGATACTTGCCATCCATCTGGGAGCCTTACGAGGGGGTTCCGGAACCACCTTTGGAAGATGGTGGAATGGTTTTTGCTTTACCTCCCATTCCGGTCGCTGTCGGTGGCATGCGAGGCATCTTGTTACCGCAAGGACGCCGCGGCGAGGAACTCGTTCGTTACGCCGTGCTTCGCCGAGATTCAGGTGACATGAAGTGCAGAATATCCGAATACACGTGTCCAGCGACTGAATTTGAGCGCTTGGGCGGGAAAGGTTCTGCGAAAAAATGGCGCCAGTCGTTGCGTTTAGTCGGAAAACATGCAGTCACCCAAGAAACGATGGGAAAATGGCTGAAAACGATTGGCACGCAAACTGGCGCAGATTCCATCGGAAGACTAGTTGAAGTCTTTTGGCCCGTCCATGAAACCTTCTTCAATGCGGTCATTGAATCGTTCCGTGCGGATACGGGTGAGCACGAAGTTTTATACGACGACGGAAGCAGAGAAACCGTGCAGTTGAGCATGCAAACCGTTCGATGGGGCGGTAAGCAACGAGTTCCGGTGAATCCTCCACTACCTGGATCGAACAAAGTCGTCGGCGGCGGGAAAGCTTCGAAGAGAGCGAGAACGAGCAGCAACGCGCCGCCAAATTCCGGCAAAAGGGCGACTAAAGTCATCGTTAAGCAGACATGGATACAGTGCGACGACTGTTCCAAATGGAGGCGTGTTCCTGAAAAGTCAATCGCCAATCTCGGCGACGACGACAAGTGGGTCTGTAAGATGTCCGCAGACACGACGTATAACAAATGCTCGACGAAGCAAGAAATGACGGATGAGCAAATAGCCAAAGAATTTGAAACGTTGTAACGATACTAAGTAAAATGATGACGATGACGATGCTCCTCTTCTTCTTCTTCTTCTTCTTCTTTTCTCTTTTCTTCTAATACAACAAATGTTTTTAAAAATATACTTCTTAACGACGACGATGATGATGTAGACGTTTTCCGTATTCCTTTTACGTCCCCATTGCTCTGGCTTTCCTTCTCTCGCCTCTCCCAACCGCGGTGTAACCTTTTTGAATATTCGACACCGACCTAGACGCGCCGCACGATTGACACCTACAATAACTTAACCTCGTCGTCGCCTCTTTCACTAACTGCGTGTCCGAACTCTTGCACATGTTGCAAATCACGTAATCGATAAAGTAGTGTCTCAAAACACCTTCGAACACTTTCGGCAGAAATCTCCCTTTAATAATCAGCCTTTGCTGACCGTCTAAAGTCCCCGTCGTCCCGAGTTCCGCCATCATGTATTGCGTCACGTGCTCGTGCGGTCTGTGCATCGCGTTGCAAATCTCCATCAAGTTTGCAAACACCGTCTTCTTCGTCCCTTCTCTCGCAATTTGTGGCGGTTTAATAATCGTTTTCGTCTTCTCCGACAACGCCGGATTCTTCTCCTTGAGAATGCCAAAGACGCGACCGAGAAGTTCGTCGTAGTGGTAGTCTCGATCGGAACCGTCCCAAGGGAGACCTAACCCGGATTGAACGCCGCCGCCGGACGACGAGGTCGTCGCTTTTTCCTCCTCTTCGTTCTCTCCTCCTCCTTCCTCGTCGTCCGATAACGCGAGTTTCTTCTTCTTCTTCGATTTCTTCTTCTTACCAAACTCTTCGACTGTTGTTATTGTTAAAGTTAAAGTTGTCGTTGTTGTGAAAGGTTGTTTGAGAGATTTTTGTGGTGAGTGGTGAGTTTTTTTTTTAATTTTTTGAAAGATGAGACACGTGAGAAGAGAGATAACTGTGAAGGAGTGCTTTTGTGTCTTCTCATCCTCCTCTCCGCTCTTTTATCAAACGCTCTTCTAAACATCACCAGCAGCAGTGTTCAGGTCCAAAAGCGGCTTGGCTCGACGACAGACAGTCGTCGCGTTCTCATCGTCGTCACCATCTCTTTTCGCCGAATGAAAACTGCTGTTGCGTTAACAACAAAGGAAGAAGCGGATGAAGAAAAAAGAAGACAAAGAAAAACCCAAAACGAGAGAAAAACACGTACGATCCAAATCTTCTATTTTCTCCGCGACGGCTGCCGCGACACCAGCATCATCACCACCATCATTCGGAGTATCTTCCGTCTCGAACGCGTCGAAATCAACCTTCTTGGATTTTTTCTTCTTCTTTTTCAAGTCAAACTCTTCGTCGGACATGATTCTTTTTATGCGATGATGCGTGTGATTTTCTGTCGGCTTTCCCAGAAGAGAGGAGAACTTGAGAAAAAAAGAACTCGTCTTTCTGTCTGAGAAAAGAAGAACGAGAAGAGGAAAAAGTGAAATTATTATACAGTGCGAATGTGTAAAGTATCATACCATCAAACGCTTTTTTTTATAACAACCGACCGTGAGTTCGCGTCGTGGATTTTATTGTCTTTGTCTTTGTCGTCGTCGGTCGCGAGTAGTATTCGTCGTCGTATTCGTCGTTGTATTCGTGAAAAATGATGGTCGCGCGCGCATCGTTAATCGCAACGCCACGGCGAGGGAGCTCTTTGTTTCGCGCACGACGAGACCGGACCGTCGACGTCGGTGTTACACTCGTAGACTTTGTTGAAAGCGTCCGCGCCGAGAAAGATGTCGTTTTGTTCGTTAGTCGCCGCCGATCCCAACCACGTGCTGCCGATGTCGTCATTGAAGTGAGTTGCGTTCAAAAACATTTCTTGCATGTCCGTGACTTCCTCAACGTCCCATTTAGAAATACCGGTTCCTTTGAACTCCGTGGCGTTCAAAAACATGCGAAACATAGTTCTGACCGACGACGTGTCCCATTTAGAAATATCTTGGTTGAAGGAGTGCGCGTTACGAAACATTTTCTCCATATTCGTCACGTGACTAGTATCCCAATACCCGATGGCTTCCTTGAATTCAAAATTCGCGTCGAACATTCTGTCCATTCTCGTCACGCTGGAGACGTCCCAGTATTTGAGACCTTTGCCTTTGAACTTGGGCAAGAAACGGAACATAAACGCAGTATTTGTTGCATTTTTCATATTCCAATAGCTCAAATCGGCATCGAAGAGCGATAGTGAAAAGGGTGTAACTTTTCCGGTGCAGGCGGCAAAAAGAAAGTCTGCGTCAAAGATTGCTCTAAAATTTTGGACGAGCGAAACGTCCCATTGCGGAAGGACGCCGTACTCGCTCTCGCGAGCAAATTCGGTGCAGATACCGTGAATTGGTTCTTCGCCGAGGCAATTACAAACTGCACCTTGAAGTTCGGTGAAATTGTTTGGAAAAACTCTATTACCGAGAGCATTGAAAAAGTACGGCTTTTTCAATTCACACGTATCCGGCGGGCCGCTCGTCGATGTCTCGCATACCCACTTGTTGTTAAACGCGAGAGCTCCCGAAAACATGCTCGTAAACGTGATGTAGGAAGACGAAAGATCCCATTTGCTCACGTCACCGGCAAACTTAATTGCATCGGAGAACATGTCTTGGAAACTTACGACGTTGTGAACGTCCCATTTTGAAATGTCTTGATTAAATGATAGGGCGCCTGAAAACATTGATACCATCGAGGTCACGCTCGACACGTTCCAATCGCCAATCGGTTTGTTGAACTTAAACGCCCTGACAAACACTGCGAACATGTTATTGACATTCGAAACATCCCAGAAATTAAGATTTGAATTGAATGCTTCGCATTCCAAGAACATTTCATCCATTTTTTTGTTTCGAGGCGTTTTCCAGAGAGAAATATCGGCGTTGAATTTAGTACATCGACGAAACATTCCACGCATGTCTTCAGCATTCTCCACGTTCCAAAATGAAATCGGTTCGATAAAATTAGCGCAACCGCTGAACATCACCTCAAAATTTGTAGCTCGAGACACTGACCAGAATTTCAAACCAGTTCCCAAAAACGCACGTTGATCACCGAAAGTATCTAGGAAAGTCAAAACCTGCGACGTGTTCCACAAGCTCAAATCCGGATTGAATTGTTCTAAAACTTCGATTGGAAGCATTGGAGCACAAAGAAACGGAGCTCCAGAAGTCGTTAAACGGAATCCTGAAAATGCAAATGACATATCCGATATCTCAGACGTATCCCAATGCGAAAGAACGCCGTAAATGTCGCCATCAGAATTTCGCTCGGTGTAGCCAACTTCGAGGCAATTACCTTTCACGGGATCTTCTCTCAAACATTGGCAGATAAGATCGAAAAACTCTTGTTG
>ENA-UOXV01007730-UOXV01007730.1-marine-metagenome-genome-assembly--contig:-NODE-7730-length-10792-cov-4.912452_pt1 | contig 10792 bp, 8 predicted proteins | sample MGYA00238165_ERZ766961 | MGnify/ENA primary metagenome ERZ766961 (study PRJEB28924, sample SAMN03173240) | marine metagenome | biome: Marine; feature: Water; material: Subsurface seawater | place: North... | reverse complement strand
ATTCTCAAAGTACCGAAGCTAGCGTCTAGCGTCTTAAGGACACTCACGACTTCATCAGAACATGGCTCGTCGAATTACGTACTTGTCCCCGAACTTCTCCCTGTACCACCGCTTGTACGCGACCGCCCGTGGGAATAAGTTGGCGAAGGTCCAGAACGCGAACGCCCATCCCGCGGCGGTGCCGGTCATCGCCGCGAACCCGCTCCATTCCACGCACTCGCCGAGGTAATGCGGCGCCGTCACGACGTCGAAGAGACCACCGGTGGGCACCTTGTGTGTACTCTTAGATGCCCCGCCCCCTTTCCTCCCCTTGCCGCCGCCACCCCGCGCGGCGGATCGCAGCCTGAGGAGAGCCGCGTCGGCGCTGACGTTGACCACCGCGCCGAGGAGCATGACGCACAGCCCCGGGACGTTCGCGGCCGTGAACGGCTCGCACGTACGTCGCGCCAGCTCGCGTCCCATGAGAGTGCCGTTCACCAGGTTGAACGCCACGGCTGATGCGACGACGGGCATCGTCGTGTGGGACATGTGCCGCGTGAGCGGGTACCACACCGCGCGGTTGGCGTAGTGCGCGCACCACAGCGCCGCCGCCACGAGCACCATCGATGGCGTCCCATCTTTCCATGTCGACATCCACGCGCACGAGTCCGCGGAGGAGGAGGCGGCGGTGGAGATGCCGTACAGCAGCGCCAGCGGAGATGGGAGCTCCTGAAGGCACCACCCGAGGCGGCCGTCGATGCGCGGACCCCACCCGTCGCGACCGAGCTTGCCGTACGGCGCGCTCACGAAGAAGAGGAACGGGAACGTGACGATCCCGGCAGTCGCCCACGCGGACGCCGCCATCGAGCCGTCCATGGTCGCCTCGCGACTATGAGTGCTCTGAAGCCAGTAAATCCCTAACTTAACTTTTAACGACCTTCGTTTCGTCCGAGAAGGAAGTCGGCGCGCCGACGCAGACTGCAGAGCGCCACTGTCGTCATGGCCGCCGCTCCCGTGGTGCGCACCGACGGGCGCAAGCCCGCGATGATGCGGCAGCTCAAGACCGAACGCGACCCGCTGGAGCGCGCGCACGGATCCGCGCGTTGGGAGCAAGGTACGCATCTCACCTCACCGTCGCGCCCCCTTCATTCATCCCCGAGGTTTTGCCTTTGATCGACGCCACCGCACAGCTGTGTCGGCACCCTCGGCACCCTCGTGTGGAGTACTCACCGACCCACCACCCCTCACGTCTCTGCACAGATCGCTCGGTGGTCATGGCCGCGGTGTACGGCCCGCAGCAGGTACTCGCGCGCAAGGAAGACGTCGACAAGCTCGCCATCGAGGTCTGCTGGCGCCCACCCTTCGGCCTCCAGACACCCGCCGACGTCGAACGCGAGACCACCCTGCGACGCACGCTCGAGCAGATCGTCCTCACGTCCCAGATGCCCCGCCTCGGCATCCGCGTCGTCGTGCAGGTCATCGCACAGGACGGATCACTGGAGGCGTGCGCCATGAACGCCACGTGCCACGCCCTCATGGACGCGGGCATACCAATGTTCGGAACTTTAGTCGCAGCGGCCGTCGCCGTCGTACCCGGCATCGGGCCGTGCGCGGACCCGACGGAGGACGAGGAACTCGGGAGCACCGCGCGAGGAACCTTCGCGTACTGCTTCCGCGGAGGTAAACCAGGGGAGGTCCCGAAGAACGCACTGGCGCAACACGAGTGCGACGTGGTTTACACCAAGAGCGGGGGTTCGATGAGCGAGGAGGAATTTCTAGGGATGGCGGTGCTGGCTCGGGACGCGTGCGTGGAAGTGTACATGTTCATGCGCGCCGCGGTGATCGAGTGGGAGGAGGACGTGGAGAATGAGAAGACGCGGCTGGAGGAGCGGTGCAAGGCGGTGGCGGCGGCGATTGAGGAACACGGAGTGGACGGCGCCACTGAGATTTTTCGGTTTCCGTACGGGCCCAAGGGTACGGGGTACGAGGCGAAGCGTAAGGCGGAGGGTGAACCCGCGCCCATGGAGACGTAGACGTTCATTCGTAATCGTGGTATTAATCAAAAGCAAATAGATGTCGAGCGGGCGGGTGTGGTGCGTGGCGTCTAACCGTCCAAGTCGAAGACCGATTCATCAATCATCAATCATAACTTTTAATCCTTGGACTTGAAAACCGCTTGGTCGCCGAGCTCCTGCCCCGCGAGCCCCTCCACGCTCACCTTCTTGAAGAACGCCTCGAGGGTATCCGTCCCGTAGCTCGGCGTCGTGCCGGCGTCGTACTCCCCACTGGCTTGGTCCATGACGAGCATGGACTCCGCGGCGTAGTACCGACCAATCTTGCCAAACTCCGCCGCGTCCCTGTACACAAACAAAACACAACGTCAATACAATTGCCCATACGTACGATAACCAAAATAACCAAAATAACCAAAAATAACCAAAAATAACCAAAAATAACCAAAAATAACCAAAAATAAACTCACCTCATGTTTGCGAAGAATCCGGCGAACCCGTCCAGCACCTTGATGACGGTATCCATGACCTCGATGGGCACTTTCACGAACTTGGGCTCCATGCCGAGGATGTCGAAGAGCATGGTACCCTGCTGCAGCGCGCTCATCGCCTCGCCCGGGCCGCCGATGGGCAGCACCTTGTTCTCCAGGTCGGTGGAACGGATGCACTCAGCCTGTAAAAAAAAACACGACGTCAGTAAACTAATTGCCCATACACGCATTAAAATTTTAACGTACCATGTACTTGGCGAGATCGCGCTCGGAGATTGGCTTGCACGACGCGAGTTGGCCGTCCCCGAACATGACGTACGGCCCACCTTTCTGCACGGACTCGACCTGCCCCGCGAGTGACTTGAAGAACGCGGTGGGTCGGACGATGCTGTGCGAGATGTCCCCGCACGCCTGCAGGTCCTCTTCGAATTTCAACTTCGCCGCTTGGAACGTCAGAAGTGGCTTTTGGACGCAGATGGCGGAGAGGAGGACGAAGTGCTTGGCGTTGTTCTCGCGCGCGACGTCCAGGACGTTCTTGGTGGCCTGGTAGTCGATGTCCCAGCTGTCCTTGATGCCGCCGGTGCGGGAGGCGAGGCAGGAGACGACGACGTCGTACTTGGTGTCGTCGAAGGCGTTGGCTCGGATGGAGTCGCAGTCGCCGACGGAGCCAAACTTGACTGACGCATCGGGGAATAAAGACTTGGCGCCGGACGCGTCGGTCTTGCCGCCGATGCCGGACTTGTCGCGGACGAACGCGGTGACGTCGTAGCCCTGCGCGCAGAGCTCGCGGACGACGAACTTGCCGATGTAGCCGGTCCCGCCCACGACGAGCACCTTGCAGTCCTTGTTCTCCTTGGGAAGATCTGCGATGGACGCGCGGGTGGTGACGTTGCGGAGGGGCGCGGCGCGGGCGGTGGCCTTCGAGGAGACGGCCTTGGCGCCGCGGACGGGCGCCGCGCGGAAGGTCACGCGGGAGGAGAGGGCGGCGGTCGTGGCGGCCATCGTGTCAGTCGTCGAGTGGCGTGTGAGTCGACGGATGGGTGAGATAACGATCGTATCTTGTACAAGTGGAGATCTCTCATCTCTCTCCGAGTTACTTTTCCGTGTCTCTATCGGACCCGCCGACGTCACACCGATAGGAAAGCGACGATAGCAAAGATGTCAGCCTCGGTGGCGGCCCGGACACACATCGCCGCAACCCGCGGCGTGTATCGACCCGCGCGTTCGCATCGATCAAGGGCGCCGCCGCGAAGAATGGCGGCGCTCAACCCGCACGTCGCCGCATCATCGACCACCGAATCTTCGAAGAAAATCGCAGTCGTCACGGGGGGGGCCAAGGGTATAGGAGCCGCGTGCTGCCGCCTCCTCGCGAGGGACGGCTGGGCGGTCGCCGTCAACCACAGGACCGGCTCCAAAGCCGCCGCGGACGCCGTCGTGAAATCCATCGTCGACGCCGGCGGCGACGCCGCCGCCTTTCCCGCGGATGTCTCCGTCGAGCACGACGTCGTCGCCATGTTCGACTCCATCGACACGTGGGCGTCGCAGATCGACGGACGCGTCGCCGGGCTGGTCAACAACGCCGGCGTGCTGAACGGACCGAACAAATGCAAGTCCATCGAGCACGCCAACGTCGAAGACCTAAACGCAATCTTCGCCGTCAACGTCGTCGGACCGATGCTCTGCACACGGGAAGCGCTTTCGCGAATGTCAAAAACAATAAATGACGATTCACAGCTGGGCGGATCGGTGGTGAACATCTCGTCAGGGAGCGCGGTGATCGGCCGGCCGCTGCTGTACGCCATGAGCAAAGGCGCGCTGAACTCGTTCCAGGCTGGCGCCGTGGACGAGCTCGCGGCGCACGGCGTGAGGGTCAACGCGGTGTCCCCGGGCATGACGGACACGTCCCTCATCGACGACATCAGAAATAACTTTGACCTTACCAAGATCCCGCTCGGGCGATTCGGAACACCGGAGGAATCCGCCGAGGCTGTGTGCTTCTTGTTGGGAGAGAAGGCGAGCTACGTGAGCGGCGCGAACATACGCGTGGGCGGCGGACGACCCCCGGGAACCTTCCTCGGTTAGGTAACTCTTAGTCGAAATGTTTTTCACAAATCGCGTCGTTTGTTGGTACAAGTCACCGCTAATTAACACGGAAGGCGGCCTCCTCTCTCCCTGAGAGTATCACTTCGTACTCAACACCGCCAGTGCTTTTCGGAGGTTGTCGATCGCGGTGTGCACGTCCTCGTGCGCCAGCGCGGACACCGCGAACTTGGCGTGCATCTGCGCATCCGCGATGGCGGGTATGCCTATGTTGTCGGTGTTGTAATTCGGAGGCGGAAGACCGGGGGGAGCGTTTCCGTAGACGACGTTTGGAGGCGCGGATGGATGGCCGTTGGCGGCGTGCGGTGGCATGGGCGGCGCGGATGGTGGTGAGACGGGGTGGTGCGGCGCGGGTGGCGGCGGCGCGGGCGGCTCCGGCGGCGCCGGTTCCGTCCGCTCGACGTCGGCATCGCCCGCCCCCGGTGTCGATGATTCTTCACCACCCCCGTTGGATGCATCGCCGCCGCTCGGCCCCGTCTCCTGGGGGACGGTGCCCGTCGTGTCGTCCGGCGGCGGCGGTGGCGTCTTGCCTTCCCTCGCGGCTCCGCTGAGCTCCGCGCCGCGCCACGCCGCGTACCTCTGCTTCTCCCCCATGTCCTCGTTCAGCGGACCGAATTGGTTCAAGATCTCGATGAAGACACCGGAGACGTAGAACATCTTGGCCGTCTTGGCGTCGCGTTTGTTCGCGCGGTCCGCCTTGTCCGCTTTGGCGAAGAGTTTCATCGCGAAGTTCTCGAGGTACAGCTCGTCCTCCTCGCGCGTCTCCGCCAGCGCCGCCCCCGCCTTGGTGCTCTCCAGTTGCTTCAAGAGTTCGCCCATCAGCGCGTTGAGCTCTGCCGATCGCTCCTTCGCCTTCATGCCCTCCTCCACCGCGTACATGCGGCAGTAGTAGGCCACCTTGGGGTCCGCGCGGGACATCTCGTCCGCGCGCTGTAGGAACGGCGCCAGCGCCTTGACGTCAGCCATGGTCGTGGTCGAAGTGACGCATCGCCCCGTCGACTCGTTGTTTGCTTCGTTTCTGTTCTCATTTTCGAGGCGATCGGCACCCAATCGAGGGGTGATTCCGAGTCCGTACGCGTTACCGGTCACACATTGTGTAATATGCGTATACCTCATCCTCCGACTGCGCACGTGTGCGACTAATAAATACATAAATAGACCTAAATACAAGAGCCGCTCCGCCGCCGACACAAACATCACAAAACCACCGCCGCCCCACGCCCCACGCGCGCCATGATCACCCGCCTCGGCACCAAGGTCGGCGACTGCGACGAGATGCGCCTACGCTCCGGCCACCGCGTCGGCGTCGACGGGCCCGCCGCGAAAATCCCGCAGACCGCCGCGGAGGCGCGCGCCATGCTCATGAAAGACGCGGTGAGAATGCCGGACGAACACGTCCTGGCGTTCAAGCAAGGACTCGCGGGGCTGCTGAACCGATGGACCGCGCTGCAGCTCGCCATCACCAACGAGTGGGGCGGAGCGGAATCCGTCCAGAAAGGCGAAGCCATGCGCGAAGAGCTCGAGGACTGGTTCCTCAAACGCAGGGGCGGCAAGTACGCCGAGGACCTCGAGGAACTCCTCGCCGAGATTCTCGGCGACGACTTTTGCGTGCAGTGCGAAGACGGGTCGCCGCGCGAAGTGGCGCACGTCGCGTGTAACATGTTCGAACAGACCGCGGCGGGGGACTACACGATGGGACGCGAGATCTGCGCCAAACCGCTGCCCCGGGAGCACCTCGAGCGGTCCAAGCGCATCGAAGAGGACCGGCGGTGGACGATGGGAGCGGGTGGAAACGGAAATGCAAACGGAGATGATGGATCTCAATCGTGCTCGAGCGACGAGGACGAGGAGGCGGAGATGATGGACGCGGACGCGCTCGCGGATGGACTCGCGGCGGCGTTCAACGCGGGGCAAGGCGTCGGGGGTACGCACGGCGGCGACGACGACGCCGCGCGGGCCACGCGGCGGGGACGCACCGACCCCGACGAAGACGGCTGGTCCACGGTGACCAAGCGATAGAGTACTTAGAGTCACGCGATCGTGGAATACGAAATGTGTTTGATTATACCCCGATTAGCCCCCCTCCCGTTTACCGCACCATGGAGAGGGGTTCCTCGACGACGGAGATGACTTCCTCAACCTCAACCTGCGTCTCCACGACGTCACCACCGGCGTCGTCCCCGGTCCAGCCCGGGTAGCGCCCGCGCATGATTTTTCTAACCTTTTGCACGTGGTCGTCCGACTCGATGGCGGCGCGCTTGGTCGCGAGCCACTTGTTCCAGGCGTCCGTCACCTCCTGCTTCTCCGCGGCGAGGTGCGAGTCCTGCGCGTTGCGGATGGACTCGTCCAAAGTCTCGAACCGTTTGCTGTACTTTTTGAGATTTTTGGCGATGTCATCCTCCGTCTCCTTGGACAGGAGCGACGGCGCTCGCGGCCGCCACAGAAACTGGTAGAAACGCTCGCGCTGGTGCTTGTACAACAGCCGTCCGTTGAAGGTCCACACGTTGAAGCCGTTCTCCATCTGGTGCACCGACGTCACCGCCGTGGTGACGTACCGACCAGTCGGATCCCACTCCACGTCAGTCGCCATGAAGTGCTCGGCGCTCGCCATGGTTTCCATCTCGTCCACGTTGAAAAACTCAAACTGTCCGTTCATGGTCTTCAGGCCCGCCAAAACGACGACTTTGCCCTTCGGGGACCAAAACAAACAGTTCGCGGTTTTGTTCTTGACGGTGCCGATGAGCTTGACCTTGTTCACGGCGCTGCCTTCGTCGATCATGGTGTAGAAAGAAACGTCGGGTCGGGCGCCGTCGCCGTGAATCACCGCAAACCTGTAATAAAACACGACGTCAGTCCAATTGCCCATAGTGGTGGTACGCAAATAGGTAATTACTACGCAAATAAAAAGAAGCTCACCTGTGGCCCTTGGGTTCCCACGCGAACGCGACGATCTTCTCCGTCTTGTCCGGTAACTCGAGCACCTCCATCGGGCAGTTGGGCTCGCGAAGGCGGAAGAGCTCAAAGCCGGAGTAGGTGGACTTCTTAGTCTTGGTCAGCCTGTCAACCTTGACGGCGAAGTAATCGCCCGATTGCTGCCAGAACATGCGAACGGTGTCGACGCTGAAAAGGTTCTTGGAGCGAATCTCACGCTTGGACGGGAGCTCGATGAGGGCGACGCGCGCCGGCTGGTTCCCGCCGCCTTGCTCGGGTTGGTACACCGACAAGATGGGATCCGCCGGGGACCAGCAAAAGTCCAGCACGCCCTCGAGCTTGATGGACTTTTTATCCACCAGCGCCATCTCCGGGGCTTCGTACACCGAGATCGCGTTCTTGCCCATGCGCGCGAAGAAGGCGCCGGTGTCGGACGCGCCAGCCCACTTGAACACCGGCCAGGTCAGACCGCGCTGCGCTCCGGTGACGAAATCGGAGATTGGCCCCTGCGCAGTCGTAAAAAACACGGCGTCAGTACAATTGCCCATACAAGCACGGAAATACGGTAATACGGAAATACGGAAATACAAATGAAATAGAAATAAACTCACCTGGAACGATCGAAGCTTGGCGCCGGATCGGACGTCGAAGAAATTGACCACAACCTGCGCCTGCTCCCGCGCGTTCGCGGGATCGTGCGTGCTCCCGCTCGCGAGGTACCGCTCGCACGGGGAAAACTCGATGAACTGCACGCCGTTGTGGCTAAACTTGGCGAAACGCGCGAAGCCCGGGCCGCCCCACAGCGCGACGCCTTGCCTGTGCACGGTGGCCATGTAGTTACCCCGCGGCGACCACTGGACGTACGATTCGGTCCAGAAGGACCGTTTGTACACCTCCACCGGTTCCTTGACCTGCGCGTCGTTCCAGTGGATCTCCGTCTCGTCCCCGAAGCGAATGGCGAACTGATCGCGGCCTCGGTCGTCGAGCATGTAAGACGCGGTGTTTTCTCGAGCTACGTAGGGCTTGGGTTCGGGCGCTTTGTAGTCGTCCGGGACGGCGTCGTACTTTGTGAAGTCGTCGAATTTGGAAACCTTGAACACGTGCGCTTTGTCGAGTTTGTACCCGTTGGTCTGTTCGATCGCGGCTGCGGCTTCGGCGGCGTTGTGGAACTCGACAAACGCGAACCCTTTGGTGACTCCGTCTTCGGACTTGGGCATGACGAGTCCGTTCGGGCGCACGACGCCGATCTGGCCGTAGATCTTCTTGACGACGGTGCATAGCTTGTCGTACTTGGCGTCCGGGACCTTCGGGAGGTTGTCGACGACGATGACGGTGCCGAAGCCGGACTCGGACTTGACCTCTTCGACGTCGACGCCCTCGTCGTCGTCGCTCGTGATGCCCATGTCGTCGCCCGCGGGCATCTCGATGTCCTTCACGTCAACCTTGGACCAGTCGACGAAGCCATCCTGTGGGTGTATGGGCGTGACGTGGAGACGACGGTGAGCGTGAACGCCGATACGGGAAACGGGTCTAGGGCTGGGAGGGGTTTCGCGGCGCCCAGATCATCATTCGCGGTTTTTTCACCCCCGAGGCGCCCCGATGGCGCGGGTGGGGTTGCGAGGGCTTGCTCGGGGAACGCGCACCTCGCCGCGGGGCAGGTTGGGGGGAATCTCCTCCAGACCCATCGTGGGTGTCTACTCGGGTAAACGCGAGGTCTCCCGGTGCGTGAAGCCTGCGCGAGTCCGTGCGATCACGGCCGGCGCGGCTGGTAAAGGGACGGGCGTCGAGGAACCCTCAGTTCCAAACGGCGGCTGGGCGCGAAGGATTTACGAAAATGTGAGCTGTGGAAGCCCGCCCAGTCTGTGACTCAAGGTTTGGGTCCTTTTGGTCGGCCGCGACGTTTCCGGTCGGACTTTTGGCCACCACTCGAGCGGTCGAATAAGCACTGGATTCGAATAGATTTGTGTTATCAGAATATCTCCCTCCGTACACAGGCAGACAGTCTAAATAAACGGTATATCGACGGGCAGGGTCGGTAATTGCCGGCGGACACGTGCTTTGCACATCGCCCATACCCGCCTCGCGCGCTCGAGGTCATGTCCGCCCAGGAGACGGTCGTCGCGGTCGCCGCCGGCACTGGCGCGGCTGTCGTGGCCAAGACCATCAACACCAACAAGCTCGCCGACACCCTGAGCAAGACGCGCAAGACGCGCTGGTTTCGATGGGTCGACATCAACGTTCCCAACGATTTTGCCGAAGCGGATGCCCACCAGGCGGACCCGAATATCATCGCCAACGCGCCGACGCTGGAGACGCTCGGCAAGCTGGTCACCGTGGGGTACGTACCACGGGTATCCCGAGCCGTGCCGTGTCGCGACTTCGTCACCGAACCCGGTCTTGAGGCGCCGTTGGTGGCGGTGCACCGAGAAGATTCAACAAAATCGCGCCCAGCCCCACCAACGGAAAAAGCTGACAAGATGTCACCTCCCTCCGCGTCCGCTCCGCAGGAAGTACTCCATCGTCGTCATCATGGCGCTGTCCCTGACGGTGTTCTACGGCCTACAGTACACGGTGTTCGTGGGCGACTACAAGCCCTCGAGCTTCGCGGACTACAACAAGTTCCGCGCCCTCCAGCCCGGCCTGCGATGCTCGTGCGGCGTGCAAACCTCGCCGTTTTCCAACTTTGCATCCGCATCCGTCGAGATGAACCCGGCGTGCGAGTGGGTCGGCCCGGACTTGATCGCCTACGCACGAGAAGTTTATTGCCCCGATTCTGCTCCCTATGAGGATGCCCTCGGCCAATGCTACGACCTGTCCACCTGCCGCAGCGCCGGTCAGTTGCCTCTGTGTATAGCCACGGATGAGTCGTGCAAGCAGTCCAACGAGACGATCGAATGGATCCTGCAAGAGTTCAGGAACACCCCGGTGTCGTCCACGGAGCTGCTCGCGCAGGATACGCTGGAGAATCTCGCCAATCAGACCTTCGAGAGTGCAATCAAGCTCGGGTCCCTCATCTCGACCACCCCGGTGAAGACGGTTGAAGCGTGGGCGTCCGCGAACGTTCCGGGCCTCGAATCCATGGCTGGACGTGGACAGGAAGCAATGTCTTTCGCCGAGGGAATCATGAGTTTGCTGAAAAACTTTACGCGGATTGCGCTGCGAGACGGCATCTTCGATAATGCAACTGCCGCTGAGAAGGCGATCTATCAAGACGGAGCAAATGATCAAAATGATGATGATGATTGGTTTGGACCTTTTGTGGAACAGAAGGACCTTTGG
>ENA-UOXV01007729-UOXV01007729.1-marine-metagenome-genome-assembly--contig:-NODE-7729-length-10792-cov-4.946913_pt1 | contig 10792 bp, 7 predicted proteins | sample MGYA00238165_ERZ766961 | MGnify/ENA primary metagenome ERZ766961 (study PRJEB28924, sample SAMN03173240) | marine metagenome | biome: Marine; feature: Water; material: Subsurface seawater | place: North... | reverse complement strand
ATAAAAAGCAGCCTCTGGAAGATCATCATGCTTACCTTCCACAATCTCTTTAAAGCCACGAATTGTTTCTTCCAGTGGGACTAAAACTCCTGGCGTACCCGTAAAGATTTCTGCCACAAAGAACGGTTGAGACATAAACCGCTGTATCTTGCGCGCCCGAGCAACTGTCAATCTATCCTCTTCAGAAAGTTCGTCCATACCTAAAATTGCAATTATATCCTGCAGTGATTTATATGTTTGTAAAACCTCTTGAACTTGTCGCGCAACTCCGTAGTGTTCATCCCCAATAATTCTAGGGTCAAGCATACGAGACGTAGAATCAAGTGGATCAACAGCTGGGTAAATACCAAGTTCTGCAATTTGTCTACTTAGCACCGTCGTGGCATCAAGATGTGAGAAAGATGTAGCTGGGGCTGGATCAGTTAAATCATCTGCAGGCACATAAATAGCCTGAACTGACGTTATCGATCCTTTATTTGTAGAGGTAATTCTCTCTTGTAAATTACCCATATCGGTTGCTAGTGTCGGTTGATATCCAACGGCCGATGGGATCCGCCCTAAAAGCGCGGAAACCTCAGAACCTGCCTGAGTGAATCTGAAAATATTATCAACGAAAAACAATACATCTTGCCCCTCTTCGTCTCTAAAATATTCGGCTAAAGTTAATCCTGTGAGGGCAACTCTAGATCTTGCCCCTGGTGGCTCATTCATTTGACCATAAACAAGCGCTGCTTTTGATCCTGGTTCCCCGTTTTCTTTTATTACGCCCGATTCTACCATCTCATGATAAAGATCGTTACCCTCTCGCGTCCTTTCACCGACACCAGCAAAAACAGAATAGCCCCCGTGGGCCTTGGCTATATTATTTATAAGTTCCATTATGATAACCGTTTTACCGACTCCGGCGCCCCCGAACAGGCCAATCTTCCCACCTTTCGCATATGGTGCGAGTAAATCAACGACCTTGATACCAGTCACAAGGATCTCTGCTTCTGTAGATTGATCGACATATTCGGGTGCCGGTCTATGGATCGGCCACGACAACTTTGATTTGATAGGCTTACCGTCATCAATTGTCTCCCCAATAACATTGATAAGTCGTCCTAGCGTCTCTGGCCCAACCGGAACGGTTATAGCTTCTCCCGTATCACTAACATCTGATCCTCGCACCAAGCCTTCAGTACTATCCATAGCTATCGTTCGGACCATATTTTCACCAAGATGCTGCGCCACCTCTAACACAAGCCGGTTGTCACCATTCTGGGCATGCAACGCATTCAGAATTGCTGGCAACTCTCCCTCAAATTGTACGTCCACAACGGCCCCAATGACCTGGGTAATCTTGCCTGTCGCATTAGTAGTCATTTGTTACTCCTTCTGATCCAGTTCTCTAGAATCATCTTATAATTATATTTAGCTACCCATTTACTCATAATGCCTCAGCACCTGAGATAATCTCTATTAACTCTTTAGTGATAAATGCTTGTCGCGTCCTGTTATATGTTAACGTCAATTTATCAATCATTTCGCCCGCATTGCGGGTAGCACTGTCCATAGCTGTCATACGAGCGCCATGTTCACTTGCTGTATTCTCTAGCAAAGCCGAAAATAACTGGGTCGAGACATTTCGAGGCAACAACTCTGCTAGAATGGCCGTTTCATCAGGCTCATACTCATACATCCCTGGAGTTTCTTCTTCATTCTGCGTTTCAGGTATACTGGCCGGTATTATTTGCTGTTCAGTAACAATTTGAGTCATTGCTGACTGAAATCGGTTGAAGATGATTGAACATATGTCGAATTCACCAGCCTCAAACATACTGATTAATCGTGATCCAATATCTGCAACAGTTGAAAATTCTATTTTACCTCTAGTAATTCCTTCTAATGAGTCAGTTATTAGGTTTCCCCATTCCCTTTGTAGCTGATCGTTACCTTTCCGTCCCACGCATAGCAATTTAACTTGCTTACCATTTTCCTGTAATTGGCGGATACGTTTTCGGCTAGCTCGGACAATAGTCGAATTAAATCCACCGCAGAGCCCTCTATCAGCAGTCATCACAACTAATAAGTAACAATCATCTCTTCCAGTTCCAGCTAATAATTTAGGCCCCCCTACATCACTCATCTTCCCTGCTAAGGCCGCAATCATACGATCCATCCGGGCCGAGTAAGGACGGGCTTCCTCTGCGTATTCTTGAGCTCGGCGTAATTTAGCTGCCGCAACCATTTTCATAGCAGAAGTAATTTTCTGCGTCGACTTTACACTATTTATTCGGACTTTTAAGTCTTTTAAGTTTGGCATATCAGCAGCTACTCTAAATTTTCAAAGGCACAAATAATTAAACAAACTTATTTGCATATGCTTCGACAAAAGATACGAGTTCGTTATCAGTGGATTCGCTCAATTCTTGTTCATCTCTAATTTTTGTGAGTAACTCGAAACCATTTGCTTTGATTTCTGATAAAAGTCCCTGTTCAAATCGAGTGACATCACTAACGCTAATTTTGTCAAGATACCCTCTTACGCCAGCAAAAATCGATACGACCTGCTCCTCCACAGGAAGAGGGGCATACTGCCCTTGCTTCAGGAGTTCAGTTAACCGTTCTCCCCTTGCCAGTAACCGTTGGGTTGCAGGGTCAAGGTCAGATGCAAATTGAGCAAATGCTGCCATCTCACGGTATTGAGCAAGCTCAAGCTTTATTCGTCCCGCCACCTGTTTCATTGCTTTTATTTGAGCCGCAGAGCCGACGCGACTCACCGATAAACCCACATTGACGGCCGGCCGGATACCTCTGTAAAATAATTCTGTCTCGAGAAAGATCTGCCCATCGGTGATGGAAATTACATTAGTAGGAATGTAAGCAGAAACATCGCCACCCTGAGTCTCAATAACTGGCAGGGCGGTTAAAGAGCCCGCTCCATTTTCGTCATTCATTTTTGCGGCACGTTCAAGTAACCGAGAATGGATATAAAACACGTCACCCGGGTAAGCCTCACGGCCAGGGGGCCGACGCAGTAGAAGCGACATTTGGCGATATGCCACTGCTTGTTTTGAGAGGTCATCGTACACAATTAAACCATGCATACCATTATCACGAAAAAATTCACCCATTGTACAACCGGCATAAGGAGCAAGAAATTGCATTGGGGCTGGTTCTGAAGCTGTCGAAGCGATAACAATAGAGTACTCCATGGCACCATAGTCTTCGAGCGTTTTAACAATCTGCGCTACCGTAGAACGCTTCTGACCAATAGCTACATAAATACAGAAAAGCTTCTTTGTATCGTCATCTCCGGCAGCATCATTAACTGATTTTTGATTTATGAAGGAATCAATTGCTATTGCTGTCTTACCAGTTTGACGGTCTCCAATAATCAATTCCCGCTGGCCTCGCCCCACCGGAATCAAGCTATCAATCGCTTTTAATCCAGTTTGCATCGGTTCATGAACACCTTTTCTTGGCATAATACCAGGCGCCTTAACTTCAACCCGTCGTCTTTCGGTCGAGTCTATTGGGCCTTTACCGTCTATGGGATTGCCTAATGGATCAACAACACGTCCCAGTAACCCTTTGCCCACTGGCACATCCACGATGCTCCCAGTACGTTTTACTGTATCACCCTCTTTTATTTGTCTGTCATCTCCAAAAATAACAATGCCGACATTATCCGTTTCGAGGTTCAACGCCATGCCCTGGACACCGTTTGGGAACTCTACCATTTCTCCAGCTTGAACTTCATCAAGACCATAAACACGAGCTATCCCATCTCCAACTGAGAGAACTTGCCCCACCTCAGCAACTTCTGCTTCAGACCCAAAATTAGCTATTTGATCCTTTAAAATTGTAGAAATTTCCGCAGCTCTGATATCCATCAGCTGGCACCCTTCATGGCAGTTTGTAATCGTTGTAATTTAGTACGGATTGAACTATCGACCATGCGCGATCCCACGCGCACTATCAGTCCGCCGATTAAAGTTTCATCAACATCTACGTTGATAGAAACCTTTTGTCCTAACGTTTTATTCAAAGCGACATTTAAATTCTTTTTTTGCTCGGCTGTCAGTTTTACAGCTGAAGTAATGATTGCGTTAATTTCACCTCGTCGCTCCGCAAGTTCCGATAAAAAAGACTCAATTATATCAGCTATCACGAAAAAGCGGCGATTCATTATAACAGCTCCAATAAACTTCTTGGTTAATTCGTTCGCCTTTGCCTTTACGAGCACTGCATCCATACTGGCCCTCTGATCTTCCCTACTAATTATAGGCGATTTTATTAGACGAGTTAATAATTCGCTATCAACCATCAATTGTTTAAAACCAACCAAATCACCAGCGACATCGTCAAGATTTTTCTCCTGTTCTGCCAGTTCGTAAAGAGCTGACGCGTAACGTCCAGCTAGACTTTGAGATTTAGAAACCACTCCGGATCGCCCCACAAAAAAATTAAGAGCCCCTATCGCATACCAAAATAATAGTACGATAAGCAACGCTCTAAGAGGTCATTGGAGGTGTGTTAGCATAGAGATTAGAGCCATGCAAGCCGTTCTAGGACATGAATTTATCATACTTTGAATTTATCATACTTTAAAACTCATGCTCTATTTAAAACGTTGGGGGAGCTAGGGATTTTAGTTATGGTTTAAACTGAACAACCATGGACTAAAAATATGGTGCCTACATAAAGTTATAAGGGTCAATATCTATTTCCAGTTTTGCTTTTGAAGGTATCCTAATATTTTGGAGCCAAACCTTAATTATTTTTTGCATATTGATGCTTTTGGATCCTTTAAGCAAAAACCTGCGCCGATGACGACCGCGCAGCACGGCTATTGGAGCGGGAGCAGGACCTAGAACTTGTAAGTCCATTGAAAATGGAGCTGATGCAGCTATCAAACGTGCTAGATCGTCTGCCAGACTTTCGTCTTTGGAACTTATAATAAGTGCAGCTAATTTACCAAATGGCGGCATTCCCGCTTCAACCCGCCCATTCTTTTCTTCTTGCAGAAAGCCATCTCGATCCCAGTCGATCAAAGCCCTAATCAATGGGTGTTCAGGCTGCAAAGTTTGGATCCAAACGCGCCCAGGCCGAGTTTCGCGACCTGCTCTACCAGCAACCTGATGTAATAATTGATAAGTTCTTTCTCCCGCGCGCAAGTCCCCACCGGCCATACCCAAGTCTGCATCTATAACACCAACACATGTCACCAATGGGAAATGGTGCCCTTTAGCAATAACTTGAGTTCCTATTATGATGTCTACTTTAACTTCTTTAACCGCATCAATGAATTTTTTCAGCAATAAAGGTCCTGATAAAGTGTCGCTTGAAGCCACCAACACACTGGCAGTTGGAAACCGAGAGCGAACCTCCTCTTCTAAACGTTCAACCCCGGGACCTATAGAGGCAAGGGTGTCGGTTCCACCACATTTAATACAATTTGGATCAAATCGTATCGTATAATCACAATGGTGACATTGCAGCCTAGACTTAGCTTTATGTTCCACAAGCCACGCTGAACAATTTGGACATTCTAATTTGTGCCCACAAGAACGGCATAGATTAAGGGGTGCATAACCCCGTCGATTTAAGAATAAAATAACTTGTTCGCCACGTTTCAACGTCTCTGATATCTCATGCACTAAATTATCGGCTATCCACTTTCCTCTGCCTAATTTAGCCTTACCCAGATCTATTGCATGAACCGCTGGTAGTTTAGCAGTGCCATAACGAGATCTAAGAGAGATACGCTTATAACGCCCCAATTCGAAATTTGTTAGTGATTCCAATGAAGGAGTGGCAGAAACTAAAACAGCACTAATTTGAGCAGTTCGAGCTCGAACCACCGCCATGTCACGGCATTGGTATTTAACCCCTTCAGTTTGCTTAAATGCAGCTTCATGCTCCTCGTCGACAACGATTAAACCCAAGTTTAAAAAAGGCAAAAATAAAGCTGATCTTGCGCCGATAATAACGGCCACGTCACCTTCTCCTACTGCTCTCCAAGTCTGCCTTCGCATTGCATTGGATAAATCGGAATGCCATTGAGTTGGTTTAAACCCGAAGCGTGCCTCAAACCTATCTAATAATGGTTGTGACAAAGCTATCTCAGGCACCAAAATTAAAACCTGCCTTTTCATAGGCAGCACTGCTGATATAGCTTCAAAGTAAACTTCTGTTTTTCCAGATCCAGTCACCCCATCTATTAAACAGACATTGAAAGTTTCTTCATTCACGGAACTAATTAATTTGTCTGCTGCTTCAATTTGTTCCCTGTTAAGGATTGGGGCAATAGGTTCTTTTGAAACTGCTATTGCCGAAGGAAATTTTTGATTTACACTAGCGTCGCCTATTACTCCTAAACCGTGCAATCCTTTTACGACCGCCGAAGAGACATTTGTATTACGAGTAATATCTTGCATCGTTCGCGACTTACAGTCTGAAAGATAATCTAAAACTCGCTTCCTACTGCTAGTAATCCGAAGGGTTTGAATATTTTTTTTTGAAACCTTAAAAAAAACTGTGACAGGCTTAGGTGGGTGCAAGGCGTCTGGGGCACTCAATACCATTTTTAAGATAGCCCCCGCCGGAGCCATGTTATAAGCAGATACCCAGTTTATGAAATCGATCATGTCTTTTGTCAAAGCGCGGCAATCAAATTTGCTTAAAACAGGTTTCAATTTTGTGGATACAATGTCTCCTTTGCCGACTCCCATCACTAATGCGGGCAAACATCTTTTCCTGAATGGCACCTCGACAAAATCGCCTATATGTAATGATAAATCCTCATTTAGATAGTCGTAGTGCTTATAAACAGGTATCGGCAAAAGCACACTTATACGACCAAACGGCAATATTGCAGAATTTATCTTATTTTCGTATTTGTTATCCATGGAATTTACTAATTCTAGATTGTGGATCGAAGATTAATTGTTCGACGTAGGAAGACAAAATAATATCAGACTTTGAACAGCAGTAATTAAATATTTCATAAACTAGCAATAACACTCACCATCCGATAAGGTTAATAAAATGTATTCACGAAGATAGAGAGTTCTCAGATGAAATTTTTTTTAGATACTGCAAACGTTTCGGAAATTAAAGACTTGTTGCCAACAGGTCTTATCGATGGCGTCACCACCAACCCCTCACTTATTGCGGCGTCCGGTCGAGAGATTGTGGAAGTAATATCAGAAATTTGTGACATTGTAGAAGGCCCAGTGAGTGCCGAAGTTACAGCAACTGATTTCGATACAATGTTAGCAGAAGGTAGAATGCTGCAAAGCATTGCAAAAAATATTACAGTAAAGGTTCCTCTAACCTTCGATGGTCTAAAAACCTGTAAAACTTTATCAGACGAAGGAGGGTCTGTTAACGTAACGCTTTGTTTTTCTGCTGCTCAAGCTCTATTGGCGGCTAAGGCAGGCGCTACTTTTATTTCTCCGTTTGCGGGACGTGTGGACGACATGGGTGGCGTTGGTATGGAATTAATCGCCAATATTGTACAAATTTATTCAAACTATAATTTTGGCACTGAAGTTTTAGTTGCCTCAGTTCGAGGCCCCCAACACGTCATTGAAGCGGCCTTATTAGGTGCTGATATAGCTACTCTTCCTTCGTCAGTGATAAAAGCTTTATACAAGCACCCCCTAACAGACAGTGGACTCGAGGCTTTTTTAGCAGATTGGGCGAAAACAGGGCAGTCGATCCTAAAGTCTAAAAAGTAAGAATGTGAATGATAAAAGCACTCCTAAACAGTGCACCAATGATATGTTAACCCTCACATTTATTTTACAGTATATAAAATTTTTAGCGATTGATTAGAGGACGTTTTAGGGAGTTTCAATATACATCATGCTAAACTCTCTAGACTTTTTAGATCATATCATTAAGGCAGACAGTAAAGAAGCAATCTCGCGCTGGCTTAACTGGTTGATTGATGAGCGTCGTTTGAGTAAAAACACCAAAATTGCTTATTTGCACGACCTTGAGGTATTTTTAAGTTTTTTATCCAAGCATTTTGGACATGAAATCCAATTAACTGATTTGGAGAATGTAAATTTAAGTGATTTCAGAGGGTTTCTAACACAAATCCAAATTTCTGGATTATCAAAGCCTTCTGCCGCTAGAACTATCTCAACAATCCGCAACTTTTTCAAGTACCTCGAACGAGAGTCAGGTATTACAAATAACAGTATTGGCCTAATTAAATCTCCTAAGCTGGGACGCCCCCTGCCCAAAGCGCTAAACATACCTGATGCAAAAAATAGCATAAATATGGCAGGGGAATTGGCTAAAAATCATTGGGTAGGGGTTAGAGACATTGCAGTCCTACACCTTTTATACGGTTGCGGCTTGCGGATTAACGAAGCACTTAGCATGAATGGAGATAACATTCCAATTTCAGAAACAATTACGATTATTGGCAAGGGCGGCAAACAGCGGTTAATCCCGGTTTTACCCTCTGTTAAAGATGCGATAAATAGATATCTTGACATCTGTCCCTTTCAAATAATTCCAGATGGCCCATTATTCTTTGGCGCCCGAGGAAAACGACTTAACCCAGCAATCATTCAAAAAGCCATGAGAACAATACAGGGAGCCTTAAACTTACCTGTGACAGCAACCCCCCATGCTTTGCGCCACTCTTTTGGAACACATTTGCTCGCAAACGGAGCGGATTTACGCGCAATACAAGAGTTGCTTGGTCATGCCTCACTGTCAACTACTCAGAGGTATACAGAAGTGGATCCGACCCACTTAATGGAAATTCATAAAAAGTCTCACCCGCGATCGTAAATATAACTTAAACTATAAACAGTATTATTTAAGTTTTAGACCACAACTACATGTGTATAGTTCTACCATCTACTGCCAACGCAGCCTCTTTAACCGCCTCATTTAATGTAGGGTGGGCGTGGCAGGTTCTAGCTATATCTTCTGTAGACGCACCGTACACCATTGCCGTTACGCATTCGTGGATTACAGTTCCAGCGTCTGGGCCGATAATATGCACGCCTAGAATCCTATCTGAGACGGCATCAGCTAGGATCTTTACGAAACCCTCTGTTTCATTCACGGCTTTTGCCCTACTATTTGCTGAAAATGGAAAACTTCCCTTTGAATATTGAATTCCAGATAACTTCAGTTCTTCTTCTGTTTTGCCAACGGACGCAGCTTCTGGATGAGTGTATACAATACCAGGAACTAAATCATAGTCCACATGGCCAGCTTGACCGGCCATTATTTCTACCGCAGCAATTCCATCCTCTTCGGCTTTATGAGCCAACATTGGACCAGGGACGCAATCACCAATAGCAAATATACCTGGTACTGATGTTTCAAAATCATCATCAATTAGAATAAAGCCATTCTCATTGCGAGTCATACCTAGCTCCTCTATACCTAGATCTTCTAAAAAAGGCTTACGCCCGATAGCAACAAGCACTGCATCACATTTCAGAGGTTGGACCTCTCCGCCTTTTGACGGTTCCGTTTGTAGCAGGACACCATTGGAAACTAGTTCCACTTTCATAACTTTTGTCTGCAATTTAAAATCAATACCTTGCGTTTGCAAAATACGTTGAAAACGCCGTCCTATTTCTAAATCCATCTGAGGTACAATTCTGTCTAAATACTCAACTACAGTGACTTTGGATCCTAACCGCGACCAAATAGACGCCATTTCCAAGCCAATATAGCCTCCCCCTACAACAACAAGATGCTTAGGAATCTTGTCTATTTCCAACGCCCCAGTGGAGGAAAGAACTTGTTTTTCATCAAATTTTACATTTGGTAATGGGACGGATACAGACCCTGTCGCAATTAAAGTTTTTGACGTCTCAAACATGGACTGTGAGCCATCTTCAGCGGTTACTTCCACTTTAGACGACGAATAGATTTTCGCCTTTCCCGCAATCCACGTCACCTTATTTTTTTTAAGTAGGAATTCAATCCCCTTGGTCAGCTCTTTTACTATGCTATCTTTTTTCGCCAGCATTTTTTTTAAGTTTAGACTCACACTACTAACTTCTATGCCGTACTCAGATAAGTTGGTTGAAGCATCGGCAAACTTTTTTGATGCGGACAAAAGTGCCTTTGAAGGAATACAACCCACATTTAAACAAGTTCCACCTAAAGTTGTGCGTTTATCCACACACGCCACCTTCAATCCTAACTGAGCCGCACGAATAGCTGCCACATAACCTCCAGGCCCAGCACCTATGACGATAAGATCAAATTTATTTGGCATATTTACTTCCTAAAAAGAGAAGGCATTATAAATTAGTCCCGCGAACCTGTTTAAGAAATTTTATCTTAACCAATCCATCCCGAAAAACTATTTATCATAAAGCATTATACGTTACATATCGATAAGCAAACGACGAGGGTCCTCTATTGCTTCTTTAACCTTCACCAAAAAAGTCACAGCCTCACGTCCATCAACTATCCGGTGATCGTAAGAGAGCGCTAGATACATCATCGGTCTAATTTCAACAACACCATCAACAGCTATCGGACGCGATTGAATTTTATGCATTCCAAGAATTCCAGATTGGGGTGGGTTTAAAATTGGAGACGACATTAAAGAACCGTAGACCCCACCGTTCGAAATAGTGAAGGTCCCTCCCTTCATTTCATCTATAGATAATTTTCCATCCCTGGCCCGCACACCAAAATCATTGATCGATTTTTCTAATTCAGCGAAACCCAGGGCATCCGAGCCTCTTATAATTGGAACCACCAGTCCCTGCGGGGTTCCAACAGCAACCCCGATATCGTAAAAATT
>ENA-UOXV01007727-UOXV01007727.1-marine-metagenome-genome-assembly--contig:-NODE-7727-length-10794-cov-16.422293_pt1 | contig 10794 bp, 16 predicted proteins | sample MGYA00238165_ERZ766961 | MGnify/ENA primary metagenome ERZ766961 (study PRJEB28924, sample SAMN03173240) | marine metagenome | biome: Marine; feature: Water; material: Subsurface seawater | place: North... | reverse complement strand
TAATGTTCATCATCTTAAGAAAATTAAATTAAAGAATAAAATTTTAATTAGCTTAGGAGGTGACAACTTATATAAAAAAGAATTTTAATTATGTTTAATGGAATAATTTTTAATACTGGTAAAGTCAAATTTTTAAAAAAAAATAATAATAGCACTATTATTGGTATCCAAACTCATTTAAAATTTTCACAAAAAGAATTAGGTTCTTCTATATCTTGCAACGGTGTTTGTTTAACATTGACAAAAATTAAAAATAAAATAATAAGTTTTTATATTTCAAAAGAAACTTTAAGAAGATCAAATTTTCATTTAATTAAAATACATCAAGTTGTTAACTTAGAAAAATCATTATCTTTTGGAGATAAAATATCAGGTCATTTTACGCAGGGACACGTTGATACAGTAGCAAAAATTAAAAGAATTACGTTACAAGATCAAACGTGGGTTATTCAATTTAAAATTCAAGATAAAATGCTTAACAAATTTATTGTTAAAAAAGCCTCAATTTCTATTAATGGTGTTTCTTTAACAATTTCTAAAGTTACTAATAAATTTTTTGAAATAAATGTTATTCCACACACATTAGATTTAACAAATTTAAAAAATCTTAAAATTAATGATTTGGTGAATGTTGAGTTAGATATTTTTAGTAAATATATGTATAAATATTCATACTAATATGTCTAAATATAAATTCTCTAAAATTTCATCAATTATTCAAGATGCCAAAAAAGGTAAAATGTTTATATTAGTCGATGATAAGAATCGTGAAAATGAAGGTGACTTAGTAATACCTGGATCTAAATGTAATTCTACAATTATTAACTTTATGGCTAAACATGGAAGGGGGCTAATTTGTTTGGCTTTGACAAAAAAACAAATTGATTATTTGAAATTACCATTAATGTCACCTATTAATAAATCCAGAATGCAAACTGCGTTCACTGTTTCAATTGAGGCAAGAAAAGGAATTACGACAGGAATATCTGCTCCTGATAGAGCTAAAACAATTAAAAAAGCAATTAACCCTAAAGTAAAAAAAAATGATATTGTATCACCTGGTCACGTTTTTCCATTAATGGCTAGAGAAGGTGGTGTTTTAGAAAGAGCAGGTCATACTGAAGCATCAATAGATATATCAAAATTATCAAAACTAAATCCCAGTTCTGTAATATGTGAAGTTATGAACGAAGACGGTCGTATGGCAAGATTAAATGACCTTTTCAAGTTTTCAAAAAAACATAAAATCAAACTTGCGTCAATTGAAGATATTATTTCACATAGACTTCAATATGAAAAACTAATTTTACGAGTGAGCTCTAAAATAATTTCCTTTAACAAGTTTCATAAAATTCAAATCTATAGTTATAAAAACAAACTAGATAATAATATTAATTTTGCAATTACTAAAGGCAAATTAAATCCAAATAAAGCTATTCCAGTAAGAGTTTTATCTACTCAAATTAAAAAAAATAATATCACAGACAATACTGAAATTAAGAAATCTCTTAATTCTTTATCTAAGTATAAAAATTTTTTGTTATTAATAATTAATAAAAACAAAAAATTAGACAACAATAACATAAACACACTTAGATATTATGGTATTGGAGCTCAAATAATTAAAGATTTGAAAGTTAAAAACATGATATTAATTTCAAGAAGAAGAAAAAAAATAATTGCCCTTGAAGGTTTTGGGTTAAAGATTAAAAAACAAATAATCATTAAATGAAAAAAATTTTAATTGTAAATTCTAATTATTACAAAATAATATCTAAAAACTTGTTAATTAATGCTAAAAAAAAATTACTTTTGGCTAAATATTCTATTAAATCAATTGATGTACCTGGAGTGTTCGAAGTCCCAATTGCAATTAGAAGAAATATAACTAAATTTGATGCGTTTGTGGTTTTAGGATGTGTTATAAAAGGTGAAACACCTCATTTTGACTTTATTTGTAGCTCTACATTTAATGCAATTTTAAAATTATCAACTGATTTCAATAAACCTATAGGTAATGGAGTTATAACGGCTTTAAATATGAGCCAAGCTATTAATAGAAGCACTAAAAGTTCTTTCAAAAAACCAAATAAAGGTACTGAAGCAGCAAATGCCATTATATCAATTTTAAAAAATGTCCCTAAAAAAATATAAAAATTCTTCACCGCGAATTAAAGTTATTCAAAAAATATATAATGCATTAATGAACCCAGGAGTTGAGATTGATTATCCAAAAAATCAATATAAGAAATTTATTAAAGATGTTGTCTCTGGAACCCTTGAAAGATCTGATTTAATAGAAGAAACTGTTAATTCGAATTTATCGGAAGACATAGCTTTAGAGAAAACAGACAAATTACTAAAAATCATACTATTTGCAGCTGTATTCGAGTTGATGTTTAAGCATAATACACCAACAAAGGTTATTATTAGTGAATATGTACTTGCTTCTGAGTACTTTTTAGAGAAAATACAAATTGGTTATTTAAATGCCATGCTTGATAAAATTTCAAAACGATTAAGAAAATAATAACAAATTTTTGTTTTTTTGACCTAAGTTTAGCTTGCGTTTTTATCTCATTTTTGGCATTTATTCACTTTATTTTAATATAATGACAAATTTTTTAGAATTACTTTATTTAATATCTTTTACTGGAATTTTAGCCGTTGCTTACAGCTATTTATTATCTGGTCAAATTATTTCAGCAAGCCCTGGTAACGCTAGAATGCAAGAAATTGCAGAAGCAATTCAAATAGGGGCTAAAGCTTATTTAAACAGACAATATAAAACAATAGCTATAGTTGGAATTATAGTCTTAGCAATAGTTACATATTTTTTTAACTACCTTGTTGGTTTGGGATATTTTATTGGTGCGTTTCTATCTGGTGTTGCTGGTTACGTTGGCATGTTAATTTCTGTCAAAGCCAATGTTAGAACCGCTGAAGCAGCTAGAAAAAGTTTACAAGCTGGATTAACTATAGCTTTTAAATCCGGTGCGATAACAGGTTTATTAGTTGCTGGGTTAGCGCTTTTAGCAATTACTATTTACTACATTGTTTTAATTTCTCTAGATATCGATAATAGAGAAATTATAAACGCTTTAGTTGCTCTTGGTTTTGGAGCATCTCTTATATCTATATTTGCTAGACTAGGTGGAGGTATATTTACTAAGGGTGCAGATGTAGGAGCAGATTTAGTTGGTAAAGTTGAAGCAGGAATACCTGAAGATGATCCTAGAAATCCAGCAGTGATAGCTGATAATGTAGGGGATAATGTGGGTGATTGCGCTGGTATGGCAGCTGATTTATTTGAAACTTATGCAGTAACTATCGTAGCTACAATGGTTTTAGCATCTATTTTTTTTCCACAAAATTATAATTTAATGGTTTACCCTTTAGCAATTGGTGGAGCGTGTATACTCACTTCTATAATCGGAACATGGTTTGTTAAACTTGGAAAAAGTAAAAATATTATGGGTGCTTTGTATAAAGGTTTTTTAGTTACAGCAATAACATCACTTTTAATTTTATATCCAGTTACCGATTCCGTGGTTGGTTTATCTGAGACTTATAATAATAATGGTAAAATATTTTCAGGCATGGACTTATATATATGTGGAGTAGTAGGGTTTATAATTACTGGCTTACTTATTTGGATAACAGAATATTATACTGGAACAAATTATCGTCCTGTAAGATCTGTTGCTCAATCTTCTTCTACTGGACACGGGACTAATGTTATTCAAGGTTTAGCTATTTCAATGGAAGCAACGGCTATTCCAGCTTTAATTATAGTTGCGGGGATTTTATATACAAATAGTCTAGCCGGATTATTTGGTATAGCTATAGCTGTAACTGCAATGCTTGCGCTAACAGGAATGGTTGTAGCTCTTGATGCTTACGGACCCGTAACAGACAACGCAGGTGGAATTGCTGAGATGTCAAAATTACCAAAAAATGTAAGAAAAACTACTGATGCTTTAGATGCCGTTGGTAACACTACTAAAGCTGTAACTAAAGGTTATGCTATAGGCTCAGCAGGATTAGGTGCATTAGTTTTATTTGCTGCTTACACTGAAGATATTAAATATTTTTCTACAGTAAAAGGCTCGGCACTAGAAGGTGTAAATGTAACATTTGATTTATCAAATCCTTTTGTAGTAGCAGGTTTATTAATAGGTGGAATGTTGCCTTATTTATTTGGGTCTATGGGTATGCAAGCTGTAGGTAGAGCAGGAGGGGCTGTAGTTATTGAAGTAAGAAGACAATTTAAAAAAATACCAGGTATAATGAAAGGAAAAAGAAAACCAGATTACGGTAGATTAGTAGACTTGCTTACTAAAGCAGCAATAAAAGAAATGATAATCCCGTCATTGTTACCGGTACTTTCTCCCATTATTTTATATTTTATAATCCTACAAATAGGTGGAATAGAAGCAGCTCTATCTTGTTTAGGAGCTATGTTGTTAGGAGTTATTATAACAGGTTTATTTGTTGCTGTTTCAATGACAGCTGGTGGTGGTGCTTGGGATAATGCAAAGAAATTTATTGAAGATGGTAATTTTGGAGGCAAAGGATCAGAAGCGCACAAAGCTGCAGTTACTGGCGACACAGTTGGTGATCCTTATAAAGACACGGCTGGACCTGCTGTAAATCCAATGATCAAAATCACTAATATTGTAGCTTTATTACTCTTAGCTGTAATAGCTCATTAATCAAAATAACAATACTATTTTCTATTAGAATACATCTTAGTTTTAATACTTCCTAAAAAGGATTGCACAAAACTCTTCTTCGATAAATTATTTTCAGTAATTTTTTTTGAAAAATTTAACTTATTTATTTCATTTTTATCTAAAAAAACTTTATTTTTTAAAATTCCGTATTTATCAAAATTTAAAACCAAGACATTATTAGTTTTAAGAACATTTTGACCTAATTTGTGAAAAGATCCTTTTGTTAGAGTTCTTTCAATATAAATCCAATCGTTATTATTATTGAACGAAATAGTATGTGGATTACCAATTAGTTTAATCACATCATTTTTGTTGCTTTGACTAATTTTAAGTTGATTTGATCTATTTTCTAAAAAAAGAATACCATGGTTTTTGACGGGTTCTTTTAATTGACAGCAAACTAAGGTAATGAATAGGGGTATTAGAGTAATATTTTTATGAAATTTACTAAAATTAATCATTATGGACTTGTATAACAATTTATTATCTTTATCTAGAAACTTATTTTTTTACCAAAAAGTATCTTTAGCAGACACTTTTGAAACCCGTATTTATTTAATGTTCTTACATTTTTCTATATTTTTAAGAATATATAAAAAAAAAGAAGTTAAATTTAATCAAAAATCATACGACCATTTTTTTAATAATATAGAAAACAATTTACGTGAACTTGGATTTGGCGACGTTTCTGTTAATAAAAAAATGAAAGAATTAAATAAAGTTTTTTATGATATTTTACTCAAATTTGTAAAGCCCAGTCTAAATAAGGAATCTTTTTTTATTTTAGAGCACAAACTTATTTCTAAATATTTTAGTGAATTAAAAGACCCAAAAAGCTCTAGTTATCTTGAATTTGAAACATATTTTTCAAATTTTTATGATTTTTGCTTTGAACTACCACTAGAATATATGGTAAGAGATGCAGTAAATTTTAGGAACTAATTATGGCTGTACCAAAAAGAAAAACATCAACGTCAAAAAAACGTATGAGAAGGTCCCATCATAAATTATCTTCAGTTAATATAGTTGAAGATAAAAAAAGTGGTGAATACAAATTATCTCATCATATAGACTTAAAATCCGGTTTTTATAACGGAAAAAAAATTTTAGATATTTAATTATTAGTAATGACTGAAAAAATAACTATTGCTATAGATGCAATGGGAGGAGAAAACTCTCCGGACAAAGCTATTGAAGGTGTTGCTTTATTTTTAAAATCAAATAGTCAAAATGATGATTTTGTTTTATCTCTTTTTGGAGATGAAAAAAAAATTAATGAAAAATTAATTAAATACAAAGTTTCATCAAAATTAATTAAAATAACACATACTGATTCAGTTGTTTCTGATGAAGAAACTCCATTAACAGCAATCAAAAATTCAAAAAATACAAGTATGTGGAATTGTATAAAATCTCAATTAAATGGAAATTCTAACATAAGTTTATCGGCTGGCAACACAGGTGTTTTATTAGTTGTATCGCGAATGATTTTAAAAATGATGGATAAAGTTTCTAAACCTGCTTTAGCAGGATTTTGGCCCAATAAAAATGGAGTCAATGTTGTTTTAGATCTTGGTGCGAATATAGATTGTGATGAAAAAAATCTTGTTGATTTTGCTGAACTTGGTGCTGCTTTACATAAATCACTATTTCCAAATGATATTTCTAGAGTTTCTTTACTTAATATTGGCTCTGAAGAAATCAAAGGCACAGAAATATTAAAAAATGCTTATAAAAAACTTAAAGATTTGAGTGAAGAAAATAATTTTATTTTTAAAGGTTATTCTGAAGGAAATACAATAATGAGCGGAGAGTCAAATGTAATTGTAACAGACGGATTTACAGGCAACATAGCCTTAAAAACTGCAGAGGGAACTGCTAAATTTATTACGGACAATTTAAAATCTGCGTTAACTTCTAATTTTTTTACAAAAATATCATTACTTTTTTCTTATTTTGCTCTTAAAAAATTTAAAAAAAAACTAGATCCAAGAAAATATAATGGAGCTATATTTTTAGGTTTAAATGGCCCAGTAGTAAAAAGTCATGGTGGTACTGATGGTGTAGGTTTTTATTATTCAATTGATCTATGTTATAAAATAGTTAAAGGTAATTTAATGAAGCAAATTAGAAATAATTTAAGTCATTTAAGTAGTGAAAAAAAATAATCTTACTAAAATTGATATAGCCAATGAACTTAGTAAAAAAACTGGTTATTCATTAGAACTATCTAAAATATTAATCAATAGTTTACTTATAGTTTTAATTTCATCTATTAAAAAAAACAAATTAAATTTGAAAAATATTGGCACGTTTAGATTAATTAATAAATCAGAAAGAATTGGTAGAAATCCTATAACGAAGGAAAATTTTGTTATTACTTCAAGAAAATCAATAAGTTTTATCGCTTCAAAAAAATTATTAAGCGTAGTAAATTTGAGTAAATGAGTAAATTTTTCAAAATTTCAGAAGTATCTGTATATTTAGATTTAGTAAATCCGTTGTCTAAAAAACCCCTAAATCACATATTGAGATACTGGGAAAAAGAATTCAGACAAATAAAACCAAAAAAAATTAACAATAGAAGATATTACTCCACAGAACAGGTTGAAATCATTAAAAAGATAAAATTTTTAGTAAAAAATAAGGGAATGACAATCTCTGGTGCAAAAAAACTATTGAATTTAAATATTAATAAACTTGACGATTATGATTTAGATAGTTTAAAAGCTGATTATAAAAATTCTTTAAGAGATAAAAGCAAAAATTTATTAAACAAGATAGAAAACTTAAAAAAATATGGCAAAAAAAACTCATCTAAAAGTTAGAATGGTTCCGGAAAGTAACCCTGACAGTAAATTTATTTATTACGCAAAAAAACCAACTAAAGGTGAGAAAGCAAAAGATAAATTAAAGTTAAAAAAATACAATCCAAATACACGTAAACACGAATTTTTTGTAGAGAAAAAACTTCCTCCTCACAGTAAGTAACTATTTTTTTTTCTTAAAATTTCTGAACTCATAATCAATGAACGCTCTTATCATTGATACCCATATTTTTTTTGTGATTGTTGTATCAATTTTTTTAATCTTTGATTTTTTGTAAATATTTTTTAGAATAATAGAAATTCTTTTTTTATCTATTATATCTTTCTTAAAATTTTTATTTTTAATAACTTTATCAACAAGCACTGACCTTTTTTTAATTATTGCTAACAAGGAGTCGTCTAATTTATCCAGTTCTTTACGAATTTGTATTATATTTTTGTTTATCATAGCGACAATATTAAAATTTTTTTAGATAGTATAATTATATATTATATTGAATGTTTGAAAATGAAAAAAAAATAAATAATCTTTTTTTATATTGGTTGTATTCATCTTTAATATTAGTTTTTTCCATTATAATTGTTGGTGGATTAACAAGATTAACTAATTCAGGTTTATCAATTACAGAATGGGAATTATTTAAAGGTATTTTACCACCATTAGATCAAAAAACATGGATAGATTATTTCAATCATTATAAAAAAATACCTCAATTTAATTTATTAAATCCTACTATGGACCTTAATGAATTTAAGGTAATTTTTTACTGGGAATATTTTCATAGAATTTTAGCCCGATTAATTGGATTATTTTTTCTTATTCCTCTTTTGTTTTTTTTTATTTCAAAAAAAGTTAAAAAAAATTATTTAGATACATGTTTTGTAATATTTTTTTTAATATTATTGCAAGGCGTGATGGGTTGGTACATGGTTATGAGCGGACTAGTTGACGATGTTACCGTGAGTCACTATAGATTATCCGTTCATTTGACTTTAGCTTTTATTATTATATCTGCAATTTTTTGGTTAATTAAAAACTTTAAAAATAAAAAAGAGGTTGTTTTTTTTAGTTATAATAAAAAAAAAATACCTTTTTTAATTTTAATTTTTATTATTTTTATACAAATAATATTTGGTGCTTTTGTTTCAGGTTTAGATGCGGGACAAATCTATCAGACTTGGCCTTTAATGGGTGATAATTTCATTCCTAATGATTTAATTATAGATGAAATTCATAATGCTATTGATTTTAACAATCAGTCTCTAGTACAATTTTATCATAGAAATCTTGCTTACTTTATTATTTTATATACTTGTTATCTAAGCTTTTACATTTATAAAAATAAACTTTTGAAATTATTTTTACCATTAAAAATTATTTTCATCGCATTGTTATTACAAATTAGTTTGGGTATTTTTACGTTAATAAGCAATTTAAATATTCTTCTAGCTTCTGCTCATCAAATTAGTAGTGTGATATTGCTTATTTGTGCAATAAATCTTTACTATTATAGAGCTAATTAAATTGACTTTTGCATGCTTTCTTTGTATTTATCGCCCATTATCATGACACCATTTATAAAAAAAAAAGAAGTTAAAAAGGATTGGTATTTAATAAATGCTTCAAACGCTGCAGTAGGAAGACTAGCTGCGTATATATCACTTGTCCTAAGAGGAAAAAATAAAGCTACATATAATCCTCATATTGATAATGGTGATTTTGTCATTGTTACTAACATAGAAAAAATAAAATTTACCGGAAAAAAATTTTTAAACAAAAAATACTATAGGCACACTGGTCATCCAGGTGGTATCAAAGTATCTTCCCCTTCAACACTTTCAGAAAGAAATAAAACAGAAGAAATTTTAAAACTTGCTGTTAAGAGAATGCTTCCAGGTGGTCCATTAGCTAAAAAACAATTAACAAAATTAAAAATTTATAATGGAAACGATCACCCGCATGAAATCCAGAAACCTAAAGAAGTTAATTTTGAAAATTTAAATAAAAGAAATATAGTTAAATAATGCAACAAACTAATCAACAATCTCCAAAAGTTAAGAAAATTAAATTAGATTTTAAAGATAGCAAATATGCGACGGGTAGGCGAAAAAGATCTATTGCCAGAGTTTGGGTTAAGAAAGGTTCTGGATCTATACATGTAAACGGTTTAAAAATGATCGAATATTTTAAACGTCCTGTACATCAAATTATAGTGACCAGACCTCTGGAAATATCTGAAGTAGCAACTAGTTATGATGTAAAATGTTCTGTTAAAGGTGGTGGTTTATCTGGTCAAGCTGGTGCTATTATTTTAGGTATTTCAAAAGCTTTAATATCACATGATGAAAATTTAAAGAAAAATTTGAAAAAAGATAAATTAACAACAAGAGACTCAAGAGTTGTTGAGAGAAAAAAATACGGTCATAGAAAAGCAAGAAGAAGCTTCCAATTCTCAAAAAGATAATCATTTAAATTTAAATATCATAAATAGAATGTTATAAGTCGTCATGACTGTTTCAAATAAATTAAAGACTGCTTTAATAGGAGCTACTGGTTATACAGGTCTTGATCTTATATTTATGCTTTCTAAGCATCCAAAAATTAAGATATCTAATTTGTGTGCTACTAAAAATTTAGGAAAAAAGGTTAGTTTTTTCGACAAAAGGTTGAAAGGCAATTTGCCCAAAATTTCTTCTATTAATAAAATTATTTGGAAAGACCTAGATCTCATTTTTTTATCTTTACCTAATGGAGAGGCGCAAAAAATTATAAAAAAAACATTCAGTAAATTTAAACATCTAAAATATATAGATTTATCAGCTGATTTTAGAATTACAAATTATAGAACTTATTCGAATAATTATAAAATTTCTCATAAAGCAAAAGAGTTAATAAAATATTCAATTTACTCTATAAGTGAATTTAATAAAAAAAATTTACATAAATATAGAATTATTTCTAATCCTGGTTGCTATCCAACATCAATACAACTTCCTTTAATACCTTTAATTAAAAAAAATTTAATACAATTTGACAATATAACTATTGATGCAAAATCTGGTTTTTCAGGTGCTGGGAAGAATTTTGAAAAGAAATTTAATCATAAAAATTTATATCAATCGACTTATGCTTATGGTGTTAAAAATCACAGACATGTTTGTGAAATAGATCAAGAGTTCTATAAACTTACAAAAAAAAAAATAAACTATACTTTTAACCCACATTTACT
>ENA-UOXV01007725-UOXV01007725.1-marine-metagenome-genome-assembly--contig:-NODE-7725-length-10795-cov-4.121229_pt1 | contig 10795 bp, 4 predicted proteins | sample MGYA00238165_ERZ766961 | MGnify/ENA primary metagenome ERZ766961 (study PRJEB28924, sample SAMN03173240) | marine metagenome | biome: Marine; feature: Water; material: Subsurface seawater | place: North... | reverse complement strand
ACCAGCCGCAAGCGCAACCACCGGGCGCTGCCGCGGGGGGCGCGGGCGTGAGCAGTGGTAGTAGTAGTATTTAGGTATTGGCGGTGTGTGTTTGTGATACCACACCCCCCTCCCCCAGCCCCCCCGCCCTCCACGTCTGCCCCCCCAGCGCCTCAAGCGCGCCCGACTCCTCTTCCGACCCGCCTCCGTCCCGCGGGGCCACGGGCCAGCGCCGCGTGCGCACCACCTCCCACTCGCGCGCCAGCACCACCCGCTCCCCCGCCGCCGCCAGCCGCCCATCCACCGCGCCCGCCCGCGCCCGCCCGCCCGCCCGTGCCGCCCTGGCGCTCTGCTTCCGCGGCCCTGGCGGCGCAGGCCGCGCTGGCGGAGGTGGAGGGGGCGGGAGCGCGAGCCGCTCAATGAGGGCGAGCTGGGGGCGCGCAGCCGCCAGCCGTGCCACCTCCCGCAGCTGCTGCAGCCGGGCCACGTGGCGCCGCGCCCGCGCCACCGCCCGCTCGCGGCGCAGCTCCCGCACCGAGCCCGCGCGGCGGAGGGCGCGCGCGCGCTCCTCGGGGCGCAACTCGAGCATCCACAGCCCCGCGTGCATGGCCCACGGGCCAGACACGCGCGCCTCCGGCCGCCCTCCCCACGTCCGCTCCGCCCCGTGAAATTCCACCCACACCCCCAGTGCGCTCCGCGCGCCGCGCGGTTGCACCTCCCCGGTGTGCCGCCCAGCTACCACCATCGTCTGCCACTCCTCCTCGCCACATGCTCCACGCACGCTGCGGCCGTCCCCCGCGGCGGCGGCGAGCGGGTGCGAGAGCATCACGCGCCACACCTCGCGCCGCTCGCCCCGCTCGCCCCCTTCGCCCACCGCCAGCACCACCATGTCCGCTACCTCGTGCCGCCGCACGTCCGCGCCGGCGTCTCCCTCTGCCGCACGAGGGCCCGCGCGCACGCGCAGCTGCACCACGCTGAGATCCAGGCCCTGCAGCTCCACCGCCGGGCCCGCCTCGGGGAGCTTCCCGACCCGACCCCCGCCGGTCGACGCCCCACGGCAGGCAGGCACCACCACTTCAAGGATGTAAGCGCCCTGGTAGGGTGCGACAGGGAGCGGCGCAGGCCGCTCCTCGTCCGCCTCCGCCTCCGCCCCCGCCTCCGTCGCTGCCACCATGGAGGCCTCCGCCTGCCGCACCGCTGCGACCGGTCGCGCGAACAGCTCCCCGGCCTCGTGCGGCGCCCACAGCGGAGGCTTCTGCGCCGCGCCGCCCTCGCCCCGCGCTGCGGCGGCGCCCACGCTCGCGGCGCGGAGGACTGCCTCGGTCGTGCGCACCCAGCCCTGCCCGGCGAGGAAGCGAGCCGCCAGCTGCACCTCCTGCCCCTCCTCCTCCCCGTCCTCCTCCTCCTCGCGCCCCCTCACCTCGTAGCGCCCCGCGCGGCCCTGCGTCGGCTCCTCCTCCGGCTCAGTGCGCGCGCTGCGCGGCAGTACCCCGCGCCCGCCGCCCTGCAGCTCGTGGAGCAGGTGCGCTCCCAGGTAGTCGGCCGCCGCCGCGTGCGCGCGCAGCCGGTTTTCGCGCAGCGACCACGCGCGGTAGCGCTGCATCGGCGTCCCTGCGCCCCGCGCATGCGCGCGGCAGCAGACTTTGCGCCACCACGCCAAGAGCCACTGCTCCGACTCCGGCTCTGGCGGCTGCTCTCCGCCACCTCCACCGCCGCGCGGCTCCCCGAGCAACGCGCCTTGCTTCCGAGAGGCGGCCACCCAGCGCTTGAGCAGCGACGTGGGCGGCACTGGCATGCACCCAAGGATCCGCGCCACCCCAATCTCTTCGGCCCCGTCGCCCGCGCGCGCTGCCGCAGCCGCCCCAACCGGCAGGGGCGGGGGCGCGAGGGCCGCCATGACGACTGGCACCGGAGCGCTCTCGGCGATGATGCGCCCCCCCCCTTGGCGGATGGAGAGGACGGCGGTGATCGGGGCGCGCGCGGCGGCGGCGGGCGCAGGGAGGAGGACAAGGTGCCCCGCGGGCGCGGAGACCTCGACCTCGATGCGCGTGCCCGCCTCGACCACCGCCTCCACCTGCGCCGCGCCGCGAGGCGCGTCAGCGCCGCACTGCGGCCCGCGGGGGATGCGCGGAGGGCGGACAGGGAGGGGGTTTGGGCAGGACCCCTAAGACGAGCGCGACGCCGGACTCAGTGGTCAGCAGCGTGCCCGCACGGCGCACCGCCGTCGAGCCCGCGCCCAACGCCAGCACCTCAACCGCAAACGAGGTGCGCGGCGTGTCCGACGGCGATTCGGACTCGGGCGCGAGAGCAGCGGGCGCGGCACGAGCGACGGTGAGAGGGGAGACGAAGAGGATGAGACTCGAGCCTGGCTCGATCGCGTGCGAGAACTCAACTGCCGCGCCGACGCAGACCTGCGCGCCGGCGGGCACGAGGCCACATCGTGTCAGCGCGGCGCCGCGACGGTGTAGTGCGGGGCAGGTCGGGGCGGGGCAGGTCGGGGCGGGGCAGGTCGGGGCGGGGCAGGTCGGGGCGCGGGGGAGACCGGCGCTGCGCCGCCAAGCGAGCCTCGCACGGCGGCGATGGACTGGGCGACTCGCGCGCGGACGCGCTGCATCGCGCGCAGCGCCGCCTTGAGCTCGGCCTGCAGCGACAATCGGGGCGCGTCCCCGGTCGCCGCGGCCGTGGCCACGCCGGTAGCGCGTCCGGCGGGTGCGGGCGCGGCGCGCAGGCGCCGGTGCAGCGTGTGCACGCGCGCGACGGCCGAGTGGAAGGCGTCTGCAGAGCGCGCCTCCCACGCGGCGTGCCGCAGGGTGACCAGCGGACGCAGCAGCTGCCCCCGCCGCTGCCGCTGCACCTCGACTGGGCGAAGCGAGCCAAACGCGCCGCGTGCCGACACCAGAGCCGGCACGGGCGGCTCCGGCGACAAGAGCCCCAGCGCTCCGGGCTCGCTGAGTGGCAGACGCGCGGCCACCGTCACGACCGTACCCTTGCGGATCTGCTCGTCCCCCGCGAGGTCAGCCTCGGCGAATTCGACTCGTAGCCACGGCGTGCAGCGACACGGCAGTCGCGTGCACGGGTGCAGAGGGGCCGCGGAGGGCACACACCGGCTGGCGGAGGCGGAAAACGATCGCCTCCTCCGAAGAGAGCCACCGCGGCGCCTCGAAACGTGCCTGCCAGCTCCACCGCGCTCGCGTCAGTCCGGCGCGTCGCGGTGTGAATTGACCCAGCCGGTTGACCGGAGAGCGACCAGACAGAACAGGGGGGACGCACATGAAGCGGCTCGGGAACGCCCGAGGGGGCGCGCAGGCGCCGCCCGTCCGCGGCAGTCGTGACAGCGGCCTTGTCGTCGACGAACACCTCCATTCCTGCGAGGAGATCCTCGCCCGCCCCGGCGCCCAGCCCCAGCGCCTCGGCACCATGCACCGCGGGCGCCTCTTCCTCGTCTCCGGACCGCTCGTCGTCGCTCACCAGCTCACCAGCGGTCTCGCGGGCCGCGCGCCGGGCCGCACGCCGCTCCGCAGCCGCTGCACGCGCGGCAGCCTCTCGCTCCAGAGCGGCGGCCGCCTTCCGGCGCTCCCGCTCGAGCGCCTGGACGGCCTCGCCGCGCGCCGCGACGCCCGGGACGTGCAGCACTACTTGGTCGCCCGCGCCGAGCGCCAGGTTGACTTCAAAAAGTAGCCGCACGTCCACTCCGTCTTCCCCCGCCCCCTCGTCGCCCGGTAGTGCCACTGCGCCAACGCTGGACTCGGTGCGCATGCGGCTGTCGTGCACTGCCCGCTCTGAGCGCAGGAAGCCTGGCACGTAGGCCAGCACACTCACGCCGCCCGACACCTGGAACAGCAGCTCCACTGCTGCCTCCTCCCCTCCGACGTCAAAGCTCGCGTACCAGCAGCCCCCCAGCCCCGGCCGCGTGAGCCGCCCAACGCGGCCCTCCAAGCGCTGGTACCGCCCCGTGACCCGCCGCTTCCCGCCGCCCCCGAACGCCGGCGCGCTCTGCTGTGGGGTGTCGGACAGCCAGCGGCGCGCGATCTGCACCCACTCCCCCACCCGCGCCGTCTCGCTCGACACCAGCACCTCCCCCGGCGCAGCAGCAGCTGCACCCCCACCCGCCTCTCCTGCTGCTGACCCCGCGCCTTTGGCCTGCGCGCCCTCGCGCGCCGCCTCGACCTCGGCCCCCGCGGCGGAGAGCCCAAGCTGTTGGCGCAGCTCCGCGGGCGACGGCTGGTACACCACCACCTCGGCCCCCGCCGCGTGCGCCGCGGGTGCCGTCTTGAAGCGTGCGCGCAGCACCGTGAGTGCCACGACCCCCTCCGCAGGGCCCCCGCGCCCCCGCGGGGCTGCGTCGACGGCTGCCACCTTCACCACCTCCATCTGCGGCCCGCCCCCCACCTGCAGATACTTCCCCTTGGCCGCCCCCGCAAATCCCCAGCTCTCACTGTGAGAGCTCGCACCGCCCTCTCCACCCCCCGTCTCTCCGCCTCCGCGAACCAGGAGGCAGCGTGCGCGCGGCGCCACCGCCTCTGCCAGCACCGCGCGCCGCGCGCCACCCAACGAGTCCGCATATACCAGCTCTCCGCGGCCGTCCCCGCCGCCGGCATCCGCGCCGCGCCCGACGCGGCAGCGCACAGCCGCGTTATAGCCAGGAAAGCGCGCCCACCACCAGCCCGGCTCGTCGCGCCGCTCCAGCACGCCGACCGCTCCACGCAGCGCAGCTTCGAGATGCCCGCTGCCCCCGCCCGCCGCGGGCACCAGCCGGACGGCCACCCCCGGAACGCAGTTGCGCCCCAGGCAGGCGCAACAGCCGCGCGCGATGATGCCGCGGCACGCGCTGCACACGTCACTTTCGCTCACGGAGGTGGCACCAGCCAGGCCCCACAGATCCGCAGCAGCGGCGGTCGACGGAAGATCTCCACACCCTGCCTCGCCCTCAGACACGCTCTCTACCCCCGACCCCACCTCCGCCTCGAGAGAAGACCAATCTACACCCGCCCCGTCTTCTTCTGTGTCGTGGGACGAAAGCCCAAGGCCCGCGAGATCAAGCAGCACAGCCACGCGTCCCGCGCCGGGCGACAGCAGTTCTCCCCAGCAGCGCTGGGTCCTGACACTCGCATCGCGGCTTGCGACGAGGTGTCTAAGAAGCTCTGCGAGCGCCACTGGCGCCCAGCCTCGTGCGACTGCGCGTGCTGTTTCGGCGGCAGGCGACCGCGAGGACGGGCTGAGATACCCGGGGCGATTCCCCGCGTGGCCAGCCGCGACCGGCAGCACCTCGATCGCCACCACCTGCTTCGTGCGGCTCCCGCGCCCGCATCCCTCAGCCATCCGCCGCATCACCACCCGCAGCCGCCGCCTCAGCGCCTGCGCATCCGCGTCCGCGCCCGCGCCGCCATCGGCGTGCGCTCGCGGAGCCGCTACATTCTCGGCGGCCTCGCGCGAGAGCAGCGCGCGCAACAGCTCTTCACGCAGCTGCGCACAAAGCCCAGGGGGCTGCCGCTCCCAGCCGTAGCTTGCCCCGAGCCCTTCGCCGGCGTCTGCCTCCTGAGCCTCCGCGCGCGCCCCGTCCCCCGCGGTGGCCTCCATCCCTTGCAGCGCCACCTCGTCGATCTCCACCACCACGCCCGCCCCAGTTGCCGCCAGCCACCCCGCGGCCGAGCGCACCCGCGCACTGAGAGCTCTCGCACCCGACGCGCCTGCGCCCGACGCGCCGGCGGACTGGCTCCTGTGCCAATCCCCGCACCCGCGCGCCAGCAGCGCCTCGCTCACGCGCCCGTCTAGCTCCTGCCCCGGCTGAGGCTCGGCCGGCGCCGGGTCCTGCGGGCGCACCGCCATCCGGGCGTCCGCGTACAGCAGCGCGGAGCTGACTCCGTCGAAGAGCAGCCGCGGCGTGTGTGCCGCCACGCCCGGAGGCACCGCGGTAGCGAAGCGCCCGCCCGTCTCGACCACAGCTGACCCCGACGGCCACTGCACCGCCCACACCCCAGGGCTCACGCGGCGCTCCAGCTGCCCGCGCAGCCCCGCCAGCGAAGCGAGCGTCGGGTCTCGCGCGACGTGCGCGTCCGTCAGCCGCACGCGCATGCCCCGAGAGGCTTCTTCCAGAGTGCCGAGGTGCCACGTCACCACGCTGCTGCACTTGTTCGCCACCGAGGGCCGCTGCAGCGACATGGCTAGCGCGAGCAGTGGATGGCTGTTGGCGACGCGCGGGTAGCGCTGCGCCGGGTCCAGCCAACCCTCTGGCGCATGGAGAAGGACCCGGCGTGCGTCGAGCACTTGAACGACCGGCAGCACCGCGCGGCCCCCGTACACGGCACCTTCCGACACAGCCACGTGCGACACGTGCGCGGGGAGTGGCGGCGAATGCGCGTGGAGGCGCAACAGCCAGCCGGAGTCCGCCACGGGCGCTTGGCGCGCCGCGGCCGCTGCGCTGTGCAGCTGCTGCGCGTGTGCCCGCCTCTTCAGCCTCAGCCGCGCCCGCCTCGCCTCAATCCTGCGCTGCCGCCGCCGCCGCGCCACCAGCACCCGCTCGAGCATCTCCGCTTCCCTCTCCGCTCCCGCCCGCGCCACCTCCGCCTCCGCCTCCGCCTCCGCACCACCTGGGTGCGCGCCCACGCCCAGCCCCACGCGACTCGCCCCCACAGTAGGGTCGCGCCCCACGGAGCGTCGCAGCGGATCAGTCCCCGGCGGCGGCAGCGTGGGCACTTGAACGAACGGAAAGAGCCCTGGGATGCGGACGCGGGGGCGGACGCCGAGCGCCTCCAGCGCAGGCGCGTGATCCTCGAGGTGCTGGTCCACGCGCGCGCGCAGCCGCGCCACGTCGCGCGGCGCCAACGCTGCCGCCTCCGGGGCCGCCGAGGCCGCCAGCACCTCGTCGAAGAGCGGCCGCAGCGCCGCAGAGGAGATGCGCCACGGCAGCATGTGCTGTGCCCGGAACTCCGACTTCACCGCCGCCCAGTCCAGCCCCCTCCTCACGTGTGCCCCCGCGCCCCGCGTCGCCTGCCGCCAGCGCACGCGGGCCCTCGGCGCGCGCGCGGCTGGCGCGGGCAGCAGGGGGCGCGCGGCGGCGGATGCGGAGCCCGCGGCCGGGCGCGAGGCGAGACGGACAACGAGGGCGACAAAGTCCTCGTACGAGGCTTCGTGCTCTGCCACGTGCAGCGCCCGCCGGTAGCGCTCCGCCCGCGCGCCCGCCGACCGTAGCACGCTGAGGCGCCGGCGGACCGCAGCACGGCGCGCCTCGAGGCGGCCCTGCACGTCGGCCTGCCGCGACGCGACCCGCGCCTCTCGCTCGCTGCCCTCGAGGCTGCCCGTCCACCCGCTCCCGCTCGACGCCGCCACGCTCGGCCGCCGGGACGTCCGCCCCTCCCCGCCCTTGTCTTCGACCCGCAGCGTCCCAGCTTCGAGCCGCGCTTCCAACTGCTTTCGCCACTCCACCGTTGCGCCCTCCACCTCGGCTGTGCGCTCCAGCGCCTCCTCCAGCCTCGCGCGGGCCAGCACGCACCCTTCCAGCACCAGCAGGTCCTCCCCAGCCCCGTCCGCCTCCGCTGCCCGCACTCGCTCCCCGATGCGCAGCGCCTTCTTCCGCCAGAGCGCCGCAGCGCGCCGGACCCCCGCGCAGTGCTCGTCCATTTCCTGCAGCAGTGCCACAACCGTCTGCCCCGCCTCGCCGAGCCTCGCCTCCGCCTCCGCGAGGCCTCTACGATGCTCTGCCATCGCCGCCTCCACCTCCCGCAGCTCGTCCGCCACCTCTTCTTCGTCGCGCCCCACCCGCCCCTCCGGAGTCCCGCGCTTCTTCGCCCACGCCACATGCCCCTCCTCGTCACGCGCACGCGCGTGCTCTGCTTGCCACGCGCCGGCACTTTCCCGGACAGCGTCTTCCGCAGCGGCCGCTTCCGCCACCACCACCGCTGCCGCGCGCGCCAGCACAACCTGCCGCATGCGGAGGCCGCCCTTGTCGGAGTAGCTCAGATCGCCCGCCGCGTCCTCCTCCGCCGCCGCTGGGGTCTCATCTTCGCGCGGCCCGAGCCGCGCCTTTAGCTCCTCCACCTCCCGCAGCATCGCCTCTGCCGCCGCCTTGTCCCCGCCCGCCCGCAGGCCCCGAGCATTCACCCGCTTCTCATCCACCTCCGCCTGCATGGCCTCGACCTCTGCCGCTTGCGCCCGCGCGCGCAGCTTCAGCCGCCGCGCACGAGACCGGACGGCTCGCGCCCGAGCCCGCGCAGCGAGCACGTTGGCTGCCAGCGCGCGCAACGTCTCTGCGGCCGCGCCACGGAGCCCCTTGTGATTGCCCCCCGCCGCCGCGTCTGACCCCTCGTCCAGCAGCCCGGAGGACAGAGCCTCCACCTCCTCCTGCAGACCCGTCCGCACCGCCTCCGCCGCCCGCAGCTCACCCTCGGCTGCTAAGACCGCTTCCAGCCTCCCGAGATGCCGCGCGACTTCGTGTTGCCGCGGCCCGGCCCGCGCGCGTTGTCGCGACCCATCCCCATCGTCAGAATCGTCGTCTCTCACTTCTACCGCAGGAGTGTGCTCCTCGCCTCCCGCCCGGCGGTGCGCGCGGTGTGTCTTGTGGTGCTCGCGCTCCTGGAGCGCCGCTGCCGCAGCCCCCTTCAGCCCCGGAAGCGCCTTCTCTGCCTCCTTCACCGACGCCCGAAGGCGTGCGACACGAGCGCGGCGCTCCTCCGCAGCCACCTCCGCCCTGCTCAGCTCTATCCCCGCGACTTGGAGCCTGGCTTCTGCCGGCGTCTGCTCCCTTGCGCGCCGCAGCTCGAGTGCCAGCTGCGCCGCTCGCGCCTCCGTCTGCTCAATCACAAAGCGCAGCCCCGGGCCTGGTGCCTCGCCCCCTTTTTCCGCCTCGTCCTCCGCACCCCACCGAACGCCCTCGCCCGCCATCCCCACTGGCCTCGCCAACACCATTTGCGCGCCCCGCCACTCCACACGCAGCAACGGCGGCGGGCGCGCGTGCAGGCGTCGGAACCACCATCCCTCATTCGCCACTGCCTCTCCGAGCCGCAGCCCAATGTCTCGCCGCTCTCCGTCTGCCCTTGCCCGCGCCTCCTCCTGTTCCTCCTTCATCCCTTGCAACCCGGAGTGTACGCCCAGCGCGCCTAGCAGCGCCGCGCACGCACGATCCTGGCGCAACCCCTGCCTCAGCTGCAGCTGGCCAGCCGCACCGCCCTCCGGGCTTTCCGCAATCCGCGCAACCTCAGCGCGAATGGCTCTGATTTCGCGCGCGCGCGCCTCGATCATGCCCTGGAAGGCCTCCACGACTTCGCGGCGCGGAAATATCGCGGGCACAAGGTCGAGCGACACCAGGAGGAGGAGCACGCGCTTCAGGGGCAGCGAAACTTGAGGCATCAACTGCGAGGGGCCTTCCGACGAGGCGTTGGATCTGCTCTCATCGGTTTCTTCCAACTCGCTCGCGCCACCCGCGACGCCCGCGCCGCCGCCATCAAGTCGAGCAAACAGCAAGAACCGCGCGCGGTCCGTCGCCGCGCGGAACGCCGTACTGCCCGTCGCCCTGTATTGGGGCAGAGGCGCTCAGCGTCCCTTTTGCTTTCCCTGGTTGCTTTCCCTTTTGCTTTCCCTAGTGTGCTTTCCCTTTTGCGCCACGCCGCATCGCCGAGGGGCGCGCAGATCCGCGCGGCGGGGAGTGGAGCGGAGGTGGAGCGGGGATGTACATGCGCGGGACCGGGCGCGCCAGGTCGGCGGCAGAGAGGCCCTCAAATTCCATGGACGGGGCACCGACCGCGCCCCCCCCCGTCTCAGGCGACGCGCCTGCGGAACCTGATCGCTCCGCCGGGATCTGCCGCGCGAGCACCCATCTCCATCAGCAGCAGCAATCGCCGTCAGCGCTGACAAAGGGTATGGCTGCACGAGGGAGAGGGTGGCAGGGCCGCTTGGCACCGGCGAAAGCTGTGCCAGCCCGCTCTCCCCGGCCTCGAGCGCAGCAGAGGCCGCCGTCGCAACCGGGCGCGCTGGCGAGCGATCAAGCGGCGTAGATGTGGGTGGTGGGACGGGCGCAGCTCCTCGGCCCTCGTGCCACTCCTCTACAGGAGCAGCCGCAGAGCGCGAAAGCGAGAGCTTCCGCTGGCACAGCCGCACAAGCTCGCGCACATTCCCAACTGACGCCACGGGCAGCTTTCGCGGCGCCTGCGCGTTCCGTTCCTCGCCCAAGTCTGGTAGCGCAACGGAAGCACTGTTCTCTTCACGCTCCGCCGCATCCTCTGCACCCCCCGCACACGCTGACGGCGCATCAGCCGCGCGCGAAAGCTCCTCCTCGGCGGCAACCAGCCCCCTCTGCAAAAAGGCCAGCACACCCTCGAGCCCCCCGTCAGTCACCTGCGCCAGCGCCTCCAGTGCCGCCACACACTGCCCCTCCACTTCCTTGTTCCTCATCAAGGACGCAGCAGGCGTAGCAGCTCCCTCTGCAACCAGTGCCAGGTCATCTCCCTCGTCCTTGGCTGCAGCCTGGCATGCCTCGTCAAGCGCATGCAGCGCGTCGGCACGAACCGCCGCGGATGCCGCCGCCGACGCCGCCGACGCCGCCGGAGGAGCGTGATGGAGGAGCTTGGCGAGGACCGGGACGAGCGAGCTGCGGACGGCCGCGAGGCGCGCGGGACGGGAGGATGCAGGATCGCGCGCCACGACTGGACGCAGCAACAGGGCGGCCACCCGGCCTGCCACGCTGGCGCCTGCCCCGATATACCTCTCGCCCGCGCGACGCACAACCACCTGGCCCGCCGCGCGGCGCACAGCAGCGTCCGGGTCCACCAGCGCCGCCCCACCCCGCCCACTCGCGTCCAGCAGCATCTCTGCCAGGTCGTCGCCG
>ENA-UOXV01007724-UOXV01007724.1-marine-metagenome-genome-assembly--contig:-NODE-7724-length-10796-cov-5.208826_pt1 | contig 10796 bp, 6 predicted proteins | sample MGYA00238165_ERZ766961 | MGnify/ENA primary metagenome ERZ766961 (study PRJEB28924, sample SAMN03173240) | marine metagenome | biome: Marine; feature: Water; material: Subsurface seawater | place: North... | reverse complement strand
GGGACCGTGCCGGTGGGAACGCCACCGCAGTCCCCCGCGCGCGGCGGCGAAGATGTAGCGTCCAACGGGGTGATGACGAGCTTGCCGCCTGGGATGAAAACTGGCGCCGCCGCCGCCGCCGCGGGTGGTCCACCGCCCCCGCCAGGACCCCCGCCCCCCGGCGCATCACGCGCGGCTCCCCCGCTACCTCCCGGCCCGCGTCCCATCGTGGCTGCGGACGGTACCGGCGCACCGCCACCGCCCCCCGGCCCGCCCCCCCCGCGCGGTCCCCCCCCGCCCGGGACGACGCGGCTGGAACGATCGCAGTCGGGGATGTCCGGGCAGGATGGAGGGTCGCCACCCGGGTCGAGCCCCGGCCTCGCGCCGTCGTCGTCGTGGGCGAGCCGCGGTCCCCCGCCGGGAATGCCGCCGCCGCCTCCACCCGGCGCGCCACCCGGTAGGCAGGCGCCGCCGCCGCCGCCTGGCATGCCCCCGCCGGTGCCCGCGGGCCCGCCGCCGCCAGGGATGTCCACGCCGCCGAACGCGAAGATGGGTGCGCCGCCGGGCTGGCACCAGTCGCACATGCAGTCGCCGGGCGTCGAGGAGGACTTCATGCACCTCGGCATGATCTCCGACTTACTGGACGACTCCCCGGGTGGCATGCTCTTCTGAGGGAAGGGTGACAGCGACAGCTGCAGAACTCGGAACGAAACGCCAACCATCTTAATCGTATAGCCAGCGTCTGACGGTAGACAGACGTCTGGACGTAGAGTAGACTCGATACTTTGATTATAAGCAAGAGAACCCTTTGGTTCAACGAACGCGGTGCCGAATAGAATGCGTTTATCCCCCCTTCGAGTCGTCGACCCGCTCACACACACCCCCGCTCTAACCGGAGACTAGCCTCTTGGGCTCTACGTCGTGAAAATCAGGTCCCGGCCTCGCCCCCGAGAGATCGCACGCCTCGTCGTTCGCCACCCTCGACGGCGACGCGGGCACCTCATTCATAGCCTTCGTCCCAGGTTTCCCCGGCGACACCCTTCGTACCTCCCGGTGCATCGATATCGATCCTCCCTGCGACGAGACCAGCGTCTCCGTCGCCGCGCTCGTTTTTGACACGATGTCGTGTAAAGCTCTTTCGAGGCGGTCGGAACGAGCCATGGACGCCTGGAGCTCGTCCGCGAGCCTCTTCAACTCGCGCGCCTCCCCTTTCTGCGCCGTGAGGTCACTCGTGCCGCCTCCCTGGGTGTTGGCGCCGTTCCTGCCCCGTGAGTGCCCGAGATGCGCCCTGAGCTCTGCGTTTTCCGTCGCGAGTCGGCGATTTTCGGAGCGCAATCGAGCGAGCTCCGATGGGGAGCGCCCCGATCCTGTCCGCTCCTTGGCGAGCGCGGCGACGGCTTCGTCCCGCTCCGCGATCAGCCGCTCGAGCTCGCGCCTCGCGAGCATCTTGGAGGCCTCCGGCATGGGCGCGTCCGCAGCCAGGGAGTTCGACGCCGACGACGGCGCGGGTGTGAGATCCGACTCGGACGACGCGCCCATGCCTCCATCTGACCCATCCTGTTCCACCCCGTTCTCCAGCACCCACGTCAGCCTCCTCTCCATCTTCTCCATCCGCTTCATCCTGGCGTCGGACGACGAAGGCGACGCGGGCGCCTTCCCCGGGCTCTCCCTCTTGGGGCTCCGAAGCGGCTTCGCCGCGTCCGTCTTCAAGTCGCGTACCTTGTTGAGGACGGTGTTGAACGAGGTTGCGATCTCTAACTCCAAGGTTGGGTCACCGGCTGGGGAGTGCGTCGGTGACCGGGAGGACGCGTAGGGTGACGGCACGTGCGCAGCATCCAGGTCGTGCGAGTAGCCGTACCACGGCGCCGCGGGGGAGCGGGGGGAGCCGAACATCCCCGAACCCGCCGTCGTTGCCTCCCGCGGGGCTCTCGGGATTCTGACGTCTCTATTCCGGGATCGGAGTAACAGTATCTCACTCAGACCGAGGGGCGGGGCATCATGGCGACCTACGACTGCGATGCGCCCGCGCGATCCATCGTCGCCGTGGGCGGCGGTGACGCCACGATGTTCGCGGTGGGAACCCAACGGCTCCGCGGGGGTAACGATGTCCACATCGTGACCCACGACCGCGACCGCGACGGCGCGAGGTGTACCGCGGTGTTGTCGCACCCCGACGGGGAAATCTGGTCCATGGACGCGCGCCCCGCCGAGGCTGGATCGAACGACGCCGCCGGGGCAGACATCCTCGCCACCGCGTTCGACGGCGGATCCCGAGCAGGCGGCGTCTCCATCTGGCGCCTCCCCGCATCCCTCGACGCGGGATCCACCCCGACCCGCGGCGAGCTCACCCGCGTCGCGTCCACCCCATCCTCGACATCCGGGAAGGATGAGTCCGAGGACGCGCTCTCCAACCCGCGGTGCGTCCGGTGGTCCACCGCGGACCCTTCCATCCTCGCCGTCGTCGGCGACACGTTCGTATCCATCGCCCGTCTTGGAACCGAGCTGACACTGACGACGCGCGGGTCCCTCCCCGAGGGCTCAGTCGTCGGATCCTCATGCTCGTTCCACCCGGATGAACCCGAAGTCGTCGCCGTCGGAGTGGACACCGCCGTATCCGTCTACGACGCGCGGTCCGGTCTACACCGGCCGTCGCAGACCATCCAGAACGCGCACGCGCTGCAGGTGCGGTCCGTGGAGTACAACCCCAAGCGCGGCGGCGTGACGTGCGCGACGTGCGGAGACGACGGAGTGGTTCGAATCTGGGACACCCGATCGCATTCGCGGCCGGTGGGGGAGATGGCGCCGGGGCACGCGCACTGGGCGTGGTGCGTGGCGTACAACCCCGAGTACGATCAGCTCATCGCGTCGAGTGGTGGGGATCAGTGCGTGCGTCTGTGGGTGGACGCCGGTAACTCGTCGAGCGCTGAGTCCGGCGGTGGGAAGGGTGGTGGGAACGCGGCTGCGCAGAAAACGCACAGCTGTGTCAGCGTGTACGACGGGTGTCACGCGGATACCGTGTACGGCGTGGCGTGGGGGCGCGGGGATGATCCGTGGACGTTCGCGTCGGTGTCTTACGACGGGCGTGTGGCTATTGAAAAGGTGCCGAGGGCGGAGAAGTACCGGATCCTACTCTGACGTACGTACTGTAGCCATTGACAATCGACTTTGTTTCAGTCACACTTCGCCCCGGAACCGCCGACGTAAAAACCGCCGCCGCATTCCATCGCCTCGACGAACCGCGACGCGCGCAGTTGAACAGTTGAGAGATGGTTGACGTTGACCCATGCGAGGTGTACCTTCGGTACCTCCCGCGGACCTGCGACGAGGCCCGGCTTCGGGCGCAGTTCGAGAAGTGCGGCCGCATCGTCCGCGCGCGCGTCGCGATGGATCGCGACACTGGCGAGTGCAAAGGGTACGGGTTCATGACCTTCAGCAACAAGACCGAGGCGAAGCGATGCGTCCGCGAGTACAACGAGCACCCGAGGAACTACATGGACGGTAAACACGCGGTGATCACGCACGCCACCGGTAGCAACCCGAACAAGAAGCCGGTGGCGATGTGCAGCTTCGGCGTCGCGTGCCGACGCGAGGATTGCCACTTTCAACACCCGGAGGGATGGGACCCGAACGCGGAGCCGGTGGGGGCGGACGACGACGGCGACGATGACGCGGACGACGATGACGGCGACGGTGACGATGTGGGAGGCGGCGAGGATGCACCGGGGGACGAGCCCCGCGGCGATAAGAAGTCGTCCAAGAAGGACAAAAAAGACAAAAAAGACAAGAGAGCGAGCGGCGACGACGACGAGCCCGCCAAGAAGCCGCGGACGGGCGACGATGCCGACTACAGCAACGTCGCCCCGCCCAAGAGCGTGGACACGAAAACAAAGCCCCAACTCACGTGGCTCCAGCAACAGCGGCAGCTGCAGCACAAAGAGCGCCAGGCGAACCGAGGGCACAAGCACAAACTCGGCGCCAAGGCTAGGAAACGCGCCAGGGCTCGCGAGGCCAAAGCCGCCGCGACAAGTGGCGGCGGCGGAGAGTAAACAGCGTCGTGACACCTAATAACACGCGCCTGCATAATAACACGCTAGGCGTTCTAGACCTTAGCTATCAATCCCCGCACTCACCCTCGGACCCGCGAGAACGAAACCTTCTTTGTACCCGGAGCTTCCGAAGCCTTTTTCTTCGGTTTCGCGCACAGCGCCGCGGCCCAGCCTCGTCGTCCATCGTCAGCGCCACGCCGTTCGGTCCCGCCCCGGGCGCCGTTGTGCTCTCCCGCCTCCATCTCTTCCGCGGCTCGCGCGGCGTCGCGTATCCCCGGAACGTGCGCCTCGAGCGCGGCCATCGCCTCCCTGTACTTGCCCCGGAGTAACCCGCAGAGGTGAGCGCCGTTGGGCTTACCCCCCGCGTCGACGCCGATGAGCCGACACCACGCGCGTATGCGCTCGACGCCCTCAGTGGTGTTCTGCCTCGCGAGTTTGTCCGCGTTGGCGAGGGAGAACGGGAGTCCCCCAGGGCACGCGTCCGGGTCCCACATCAGCTCGAGCAGTCGAACGCATTGGTAGTCCAGCCCCGGCGGCGGCGGGGGTGGGTTCGGGGGCGAGTCGGGGGGTGCTCGGATATACGGGGCTCGGACAGATGGGGCTCGCGCGGACGGCGTCGCGGATCTGGCCGACTTGACGGACTTTGTGGCCCTCGACCCCGGGCGCGGTGTCGCCCCTTTGGTCCTCCCTTTCGACTCGTCGGTTGCCGGGCCGCCGGAGACTTTCCGCTCGGGTCTCCCCGAGTCCACCAGAGTTTCCCCGACTGGCTTCTTCTTTTGTGTGGTCTGTGTCCCTTTCGGGCTCGGCGTACGCCTCGGGGTCGAGGCTGGCGGTGCGTCGATGTCCCGAGCGGACGCCCCGCTCGCGTCGTCGTCGTTGCCGTCCCCGAGCTCCGCGGCGAGTCGCGCGGCGGCCCCCGCCTTTTTCCACATCCCCCCCGCGGTGACCTCCTCAATCCGCTCGTCACCGGGGAGTAAAGCCGTGAACTGCTCGGGGTGCGCCTCCCTGTACCGCGCCGCCTGCGTCGCGTCCATGGTCAGCGCCGGGTCCTGGTACCGCATCGGCGGGGGCCGGCACGCCTCCTCCAGCCTCAACGCTGCGAAGTAGTTTACCCCGTAGCGCTCCCGCAGACCGTCACGGGGCGATATAACTTTTTCGTTCTTCTCCCTCGGGGATAGCGCGGACCATACCTGGTGCGTGCGTTTGTCACTGGCGGGCGTGCGGTCCGCGCGGGGACGACGTTTGTGCACGAAGGACACGACGGACTCGGTCTCGGTGTCATCCGAGTCATCGGCTGAGTCATCAAAGAGCGCAGAGTCCATCCCACTCGTGAGCGCCCCAGTCTCGGCGACGCCGCCTCCGAACTCTTCCACCAACGCAGCCGCGACCCGCGTCGTGTCTGTGCCCAGGGCGTACACGTGCCGCCGTTCATTCTCGGCCCACACGCGTGTCTCCCTCGAGCGTCTCCGTCGAGCCCGTCGGGCCAAGGCGGCGTCGTGTTCATCGAGCGCTCGTCCCGTCGCGCCCGCGGTGGATCGGCATCGCGGCGCGACTCCCGCGATGCGTTCATCGTACGCGTCCATGGATCGTGCCAGTTTCCCGCCGTGCCGTAGGGCATGGACGGTTGGAGCGCGGAGCCTGCGCTGAAGTGCGCGGTCGATGGATGGGTTTCGGTTGGCGCCGTGGCCGTACTTGGCCTCGAACGCCGGGTCGTACCAAGGGATGATCTCCGCGTCGGGATCTTCCGTTCCTCGGTTGGCGTCGCGCTCGGCGAGTGTGCCCGGTGTGCCCGGATCGGCGCCGGGGCTGATGAGGTGGGAAGTGAAGGGTCCCGTGGCTTTCATGCGGGCCTCGTGGAGCCATTTTTCCTTCCCGTTGGCTCCGAAGAGCGTCTCCTCCCTGCGTATCGAGTCGAGGGCGGGGGGGAATCGTCGGCACCTACGATGAAGAAACGCCCGCGGGGGGAACGGGGCACGTCGGCGGGGGGAGGACCTCGGGGGGTACTCACCACGAATCCTCGGGCTCCAGGGTTGCGAACATGGCGTGCAAAGATCAGCGCGAGCCCGATTCGCCGTCTCGAGCGAGCGCAGATCTCGCCCCGACGGCGCTCGTCGGGGGAACGCGTCTGAGAGAATGGCAGAGAATGGCAGTTCCGAGACGGCAGTTTTGGCAACGAAGAATTGCTCGATATCAAAAACTGCGACTACGCGGTCACAGGAACTCGGTGAAGGACCGCTGCCGCCGCATCCCGCTCGGCGACAACGGCCGCAACAACCTCTGGCTATCCCCTTCCCTCGACCCCGTCGCCCTCGCGCCGTATCCCCCGTCCACCACGGCGGGCCCCGGAGGCCCCGCTGTGCCCCGCTGCGGGTGATGGTAACTTCCACCCTCCTCGTCGCCCCCTTCGTCCCTCTGCTCCTGGTACGCGTTGTGACCCGACCCGCCGTGCCGCCGCGACATGTCCTGGTGCCCCGCCCTGTCGTGGTACGCGTTCAGGCACAGCACGAATATCTCCAGCGCGTGCAGAAACAACGGCGGAAGCCACGAACTGACGCGCTCGTTCGTCACGAAAACCTTTTGACCCCACGCCACTATACCCGCCACCGCGTCCACGCCGTACGTCAAATAACTCAGGGAATAAGACCCGCGCGCGTACCAGCTCTCCCGCAGCTGCGGCAGGAACTTGACGACGATGATTATACCCACCAGGAAGCCGACAAAGTTGCCGTAGATCATGAGCGGTTCGCATCGTCCGTCGATTGAAAACACGAAAACCGCGGGGAGCCACGCGACGAATACGATGCCAACCTGCACTAAGAAGCCGTAGTACACCGCGTCCTTCATGCTGTACACCTCGCTGATGCCTAGGGTTGGTATCTTCACCGGGCACGGCTCGTCCACGACGTACAGCGACGCGATGGGGTAGATGCAGAGCATGCTGAGGGCGTTGAACAGCTCGACCCACACGAACGTCAGAGATCGTTGGGCGCTTACCCAGAAGGCGAAGTCCCTCGACAGCGAGAGCGTGATCTGGTTGTAGTGTAGGATCACCAGGTTAAGGACGTACAGGAAGCTCCCGATGTTGCCGAGACCCAGCGTCAGGAAGCTCACGCCGCGGCTGCTCTTCAGGCGCCAGATCTTGTACGCCTGGGGGATGCCGACGCAGGTGCTGAAGAGAATGGAGAAGACCCCGAGCGCCGTGGCGCCCGGGCCGGGGTTTTCGAGCGTGTTCAGGCACATGTACCCGCCGGAGACTTCCGGGTCGAGGTCCGCCATGGCGACCCTTTCTCTGACCCTACGCCCCCGCGCGCCCGAAGTGTGGGGCCGCGGATGGGAAATTATTCGCCCGTCTGGCGCTTTCGGAGTAGTCTCGGAGGTATAGGATCACGATGACGTCACGGTTCGTCACAGTTCGAGACGCGTCGGGTGGACATGTCGTGCCTCGCCGCGGCTCACGCCGTCGGGCCACGGGCCCTCACGACGCCCCGCCACGGAGCGCGGCATGCTCGATCCAGGGTGAACCGCGTCGTCACCGCGGCTCAGTCCCGATCGATGCCCGGCGACGGACCTTCGAATGGGCAGCGACAGGCATTCGACGCCGAGGAAGCCGTGCGTCGGCTTCCCGAGGCGCAGAAGCTGGTGGCGGAGATCACCGAGATCGCCCTCGGCGCGGGACCCGCCGCGGTGCCCCGCACCATCAGCGCGGCGCAGTCCCTCGCCAGGCTCGCGATGCGCAACGCGCAGACGATCGACCTCAGCGCGCCGGACCTCGGCATCTACCCGCCAAAGCTCCTCCGCCAAACCTTCGAGTCCCTCGGCGCGACGTACGTCAAGATCGGGCAGTTCGTCGCGTCCGCGCCATCCGTCTTCCCCGCGGAGTACGTCGAGGAGTTCCAGAAATGTCTAGACTCCACCGAGCCCACCGACTTCAGCGTCATCAAGCGCACGGTAGAGAAGGACCTCGGCGTTCGATCGATCGACGAAGTCTTCACGTCGTTCGACTCGACGCCGCTAGCCTCCGCGTCGGTCGCGCAGGTGCACAGGGCCGTGCTCAAGTCCGGGAACAAGGAGGTTGTCGTCAAGGTTCTGAAACCGGACGTGGAGGATACCCTCAAGGCGGACCTGAGCTTCGTGCTCGTCGTGTCCAAGGTGCTCCAGTTCCTCAACCCGGAGCTGTCCCGAACGAGCCTCGTGGACATCGTCGGCGACATCCGCGCGTCCATGCTGGAAGAGGTGGACTTTAAAAAGGAGGCTCAAAACATCGACGCGTTCCGTCGGTACCTCGACGACGCGGACCTCAACTCCATAGCCAAAGCACCGTTCGTCTACTCACAGTTCAGCGGGAACAGGGTGATGACCATGGAGTACTTCAAGGGTGTCGCGTTGACGGATCTAGACGCCATCCGGAATGTATCTAGAGGCGACCCGGAGGCTACGTTGGTGAACGCGCTCAACGTGTGGTTCGGCAGCGTGCTGGCGTGCGAGAGCTTCCACGCGGACGTCCACGCGGGGAACCTGATCGTGTGCGAGGATGGCAAGGTTGGCTTCATCGATTTCGGAATCGTCGGGCGGATCCCGGCGGAGATATTCGGAGCCGTCCAAGCCTTCTTTCAAGCCACCGCGGCTCGAGACTACGATCGAATGGCGCTCGCGCTGGAGACGATGGGCGCGACGGAAGGGACCGTGGACAAGCCCAAGTTCGCGGCGGACCTCCGGGCCATATACGAGGCGCTGGACGCGATCGAGCCGACGGTGGCGGTGGATGGGGAGGTTGCCGCGGTGAGCGTGGACCAGGCGCAGGTCACTCGGCTGGCGACGGACCTTGTGACGTGCGCGGAGGAGAACAGGGTGAAGCTCCCGCGCGCGTTCGGGATACTGTTCAAGCAGCTGATTTACTTTGACCGGTACGTGCAGTTGTTGGCGCCGGACATGGACGTCATCGACGATGACAGGGTTGCGTTTGTGGACACGGTGGCGGTGGACGTCGGAAACAGACGCCTCGGTTCGTGAACATTGTTGAACATTGTTGAACATTGACGATGATGATTCTTTTCGATGATGATAACACCTTTTTTGTAATGCTAGTTTCGCTTCGCGCTCAGATTGACTTGAAGGGCTCCTGCCTGACGGCTTCCAGCGCGGCGCCGAGCTTGAGCGCCACCATCGCACCCTCCTCCTCGCCGAGCACCTCGACGCGGTCCTCCAAACCCCTGAGCTCCGCCATCAGCGCCGCGGCGAGGTCCTTGACGCTCATGCCCTTGGCAGCTTGCGTCCCGCCCTCGTCCTTCTTCTCCCCTTCTTTGGTGGACTCGCCCTGCGACGCGAGCGAGCTGGAGCTGTTGTTGATGCCGAGGAAGCCCAGGCCGAGGGCTCCTCCGAGCGCCGGCGCGTCGTCGAGGGCGTCTGTTGACTTTGACTTCGCGACTCTCTCCCGGGCGGACTCCTTGGCCGCCTTGTCCGCATTGGCCTTTTCTTTCTTCTCCTTCTCCGCAGCCTCCTTCTCAGCCTTGGCCTTTTCTTTTTTCTCCTTCTCCGCAGCCTCCTTCTCAGCCTTTTCTTTTTTCTTCTTCTCCGCAGCTTCCCGTTTCACCTGCTCAACCTTTCTCAGGTCCGCCTCCTCGAACATTGTCACGTCCACGCCGGCAGGAACGGCGTCGCAGCCCACGTTCAACTTTTTCAAATCCGCGTGGGAGTACGCGTGCTCAACCTCCGTCCGTTCCTTACTCTCGGGCTCCTCGCTCGGGACCGGCTTGTCGTCCTCTGCCCAGGACTCGTCGTCCGAGTCGTTAGCGAAGGAGTCCGTCTCCGCGTTGTTTCCAGACACCGAAGTCGCCTTGGACGAAGCCGCGCTGCTCGCGCGCTGCTTCCCGATGCTGGAACCGACGCTGTCCTTCTTCTCCAGCCCCATCATGGCGAGGAGCTTGGACTGGCGGTCGACGAGGTCGTCGATGCCGTCCGTGTCCGGCGTCGTCGCGGCGGCGGCGGCGGCGTCCGTCGCCTTCTTGGTGCCGAGCCCGGCTCGGCCCGGGATGACGCCCGGGATCGGCACCGGCGCCTCCTCCACGACGACGCCGGTGATGGGATCCGTCAAAGGCGTCCAGCCCTGCTTCTTCAGCAGCTGCCTGCCGACGTTGTCCTCGGGAAGGGGTTCCTTCGTCGACGTCCCGGTCGCGAACGCGGCGCTCTTGCCAACGGGCGCGTCGAAGAGCCGGTCGGTGCCAGCCTTGACGGCGTCCGCCACGCGCCTGGCGAGCTCCGCGTCCTCGTCGTTCGCCTTGCGCCTCTTCTCCTCCTCCCGGTGGGTCAACCCGTCGCTCACGGGCCAGTCGCCCTCGTTCTTCACCGCGGAGGACCCCCCGGGAGTTCCGCCGAGGAGCTCGCCGAGGTCGTCGTCCACGTCGAACCCGAGGCCACCGTCGGCGCCGGAGAGGTCGATCGCGGGAGTATCCCCGGGGATGGGAGAAGAGTCGGCACCCTTGAGGGCGGCGGTGGCGTCGGCGTGGAACTGCGGCGCGGCGCGGAGCATCCCCATCAGGTCAAATTGAGGTTCGCCGGACGAACCAGTGTTCGCGGCTCCCGTCATCCTCGCCTCGAGCTCGGCGGCGCTCACCGCGCCGACGGGCGCGGGGGACGCGCCGGCCCCTCCTTTCCCGCCCCCACCACCGCCGCCGAGCATCGCGAGGAGGTCCTCGCTCGTGGGCGGTCCAGGGCTCCTCGTTCCCGCCGCGGGTTTGTTATTCTTTTCTCGCTTGCCCGACTTTTTGGATCCCG
>ENA-UOXV01007718-UOXV01007718.1-marine-metagenome-genome-assembly--contig:-NODE-7718-length-10802-cov-5.308086_pt1 | contig 10802 bp, 11 predicted proteins | sample MGYA00238165_ERZ766961 | MGnify/ENA primary metagenome ERZ766961 (study PRJEB28924, sample SAMN03173240) | marine metagenome | biome: Marine; feature: Water; material: Subsurface seawater | place: North... | reverse complement strand
CGGTTAGTACGGAAGGAGGGACGAGACGTGTCCAGTTAGTACGGGAGGGAGGGGCGGGGGCGGGGGGCGCAGGGACCGCAGGGCCCGCAGGTCGGAGTGGTCCTCGTTTTCGCTTTCTGCGGTGCCCCAGGGGTAGTAGCGCCCGGCCTTGCCGCCCATGATGGAGGGCGAGCGGGGCGGGGACTGCAGCGTCGAGCCGTAGCGGCGCTCGGGCGACGGCTGAGGGGCGGGCGGCGGGGCGGCCGCCGCGGCCGGGTTCGGTGGGGCGTCGGAGAGTGGAGACGAGATGACGGCGAAGGGCCCGCGGAAGTAGGTGATCTTGGCCTCGGCGAGCTTGGTTGTGACGAGCGAGCGGAATGCGATGAGCTCGTCGGACGTCATGGTGTCGGCCTTGGCGAGGATCGGGATGATGTTGACCTTGCCCTGGATCGACTTGAGGAACTGGATGTCAATGTTCTTGAAGCGGTGCGGCGCGATAAAATAGAGTACCGCATCGACCCCGAAGGAGCGGAATGGGCCCGGCGTCTGCCGCTCGGCCGCCTCCTCGCGCTCGAACGTCTCCGCCGAGATTCGCTCAATGTCGTTGACGATGCGCCGGAAGGTCGTCTTGACGTCGAGCTCATCGCCATACCCCGGCGTGTCGATGAAGTTGAGGGTGAGGGGCACCCCATCCCCGTCAATCGTGAGCTCATGGTGCACGATCTGCAGCCGCCGCGGGTGTCACACACACAACAACGGCCCCGTGGAAAGTGCACCTGCGCAAGAAGCCCACGCAAGGTGGCCACGAAGATGGGGTGAAGGACACTTTACCTTCTCTGTCCTGGAAGGCGGCCCCTTGATGATCGGAACTGTGAACAGATTCGCGATCAGGCTCGACTTCCCGACCCCCGTCTCGCCCACGCACATCAGTGTCAGCGGGTGCGGCCTGCTTTCCATTAACCGAGAGTATTGTCTGAGCAGCCCGTTCCGCAGGTTCAACTCGCGCGCGACCATGTGACCCTTAGGCTGAGGGGGCTGCTCCGGGGCCTTTCGCACTTCTCTCTCTCGGCGGACCGGGGCAGGCACTCTGCCGTCACCCCTCGCGACAGGCCGCCCCCCCAACGCGCCGTCGACCCCGCACAGAGAAGCCAGCGCCAGCGCGAATCCTGCAACTACCAACTTCCCCTGCATCTTTCTCAACCCCCGGTGCGATGCCACTGCTATAGGCGGCGGATGCCGTGCCTGGGGTCCACGCCCACGGCCCACGCGGGACCTTCCGAGAAGAGTTCTCCCGGGGGGCCTTCTGTGTTATGTGAAAAGGGGCCCACTTTTACTTTGGGTCGGATCACACGGTACTCGAACCTTTTTGCCAAGCGTGACTGACGTTCGCATCCCATCCTTATTCTCAGCATGGGCGACGCGGAGCCGGCTGGGGAGTTTCTTGTGGTACGCCTGCCCCCCTTCGCGCGGCATGCAATCTCGCGTCTTTTTGGTAGCTATCCTGTGCTGAGTCTGCGGTTTCCGGGGACGGGTCGCGTAGAGGCTCGCGGGTGCGCGTGCTGGATTCACGAGCACACGCCTGCGATCGCACTCTGCATGCCTAACACAGGCGCGTTTGACAGGACGGAAAGCCCGTCTTCGACGACGATGGAAACCGCATTCCCTCTAAGGGTGCCTACAAGAAGTTTCTTGCAAAGAAGGAGAAGGCTGCCAAGAAGGCTGCGCACAAGGAGGCTGCCGGCGGCGGCGGCGGCGGCGGCGGCGGCGGCGGCGGCGGCGGCGAGTCCCCTGCAGTGGACCTCGGGCCTGTGGATTACACTGGAGCAGAGCCGGAGCAGCTTTTCGGCGACCTGACGCTGGTGCAGAGCAACCAAAACACCGGCCGCAAGTTCACGCACGTGAGCAACCTGTCTGCAAAGCTAGATGGGCAGGAGGTTTGGCTGCGTGCGCGTGTTCACAACACGCGCGCCAAGGGCAACAACTGCTTCGTGGTGCTGCGCGCCGCGGGGGCGACGGTGCAGGGCGCGATGTTCAAGAGCGAGACCATCCCGAAGGAGATGATCAAGTTCGCGGGCGCTCTCTCTAAGGAGACGGTCGTGGACGTGAAGGGCACGATCGTCAAGGCCGACGTCAAGTCCTGCACGCAGAACGACGTCGAGCTCTCCGTGCTGCGCCTCTACGTCGTCTCGCGCGCAGAGCCCGGCCTGCCCCTACAGATCGACGACGCGGGGCGCAGTGAGGCCGAGATCGCAGAGTCGGAGCGCAAGCACGCGGCCGGCGAGCTGGACGGTGCGTACGTGCGCGTGGGGACCGACATCCGCCTCGACAACCGCGTTATCGACATGCGCGTTCCGGCGCAGAACGCGATCTTCCGCATCTCCTCGGTCCCGCCCGCCTTTCCACAAGCCCCCTCCCACGCGCTCCCGGCGCCCGACCTCTCCCGTGGCGCGGCGCGGCGCCGGGGAAGGCGAGGGAGGCGTGGGGTGACGCGGGGCTGGCGGGTGCAGGCGGTTGGACACTTTTTTCGCACTGCGCTCATGGAGAAGGGCTTCACGGAGATTCATACCCCCAAAATCATCGCGGGTGCGAGTGAGGGCGGGGCCGACGTCTTCCGGCTCAAGTACATGGAGGGCTCGCGCTTTGAGCAGCCGGGCTGCCTCGCGCAGTCGCCGCAGCTGTACAAGCAGATGTGCATCATGGGAGACCTGGAGCGCGTGTACGAGGTGGGCCCGGTGTTCCGCGCGGAAAACTCACACACGGGGCGGCACCTCACCGAGTTTGTCGGGCTCGATTTCGAGATGTGCATCAACGAGTCGTACACGGAGGCGCTTGATGTGACCGACTTCTTCATGGTTAAGATCTTCGAGGGCATCAAGAAGAACTTCGCTCATGAGCTCAAGATCATCTCGCAGCAGTACCCGTTCGAGCCGCTGCAGTACAACGCGTCCGGGCCCAACTTCCGCATGAAGTACCCCGAGGCGATGCAGCTGCTGCGCGCCGCGGGGCTCAAGAATGAGGACGGCTCCGAGATCTCAGACTTCCAGGACCTGTCCACGCCGCAGGAGCGCAAGCTCGGCGAGATCGTGAAGGCCAAGCACGGCACCGACTTCTGGTGCCTCGAGCACTTCCCGATGGAGGTGCGCCCGTTCTACACGATGCCCTGCGCACACGACGCCCGCTACTCCAACTCGTACGACGTCTTCATGCGCGGCCAGGAAATCATGTCTGGCGCCCAGCGCGTCCACACCGTCGATATCCTCGAGAAGCAGTGCCGCGAAAAGGTGCAACCCCCCTCCAGAGAACCAGACAGAGATCCGTCGCCCTCCGCCCCCCCCCCCTCTCCCTCCCCCGTACTAACTGGACACGCCGCGTCCCTTCTCCCGTACTAATCAAACGCGTTGCGTCCATGGTCCCCTGCGAGGAGATTCCGGGTCTAGCAAGTCGGAGGACGCACGTCGGACCACCCCCCTCTGCACTGCCCCTTCTCCGCCCCCCCCCAGCGGGCCTCTCACGCGCGCGGGCGGCAGGGCGTGGATCCCGCTGAGCTCAAGCCGTACATCGACGCGTTCCGGTACGGCGCGCCGCCGCACGCGGGCGGCGGCATCGGGTGCGAGCGCGTCGTGATGCTGTACCTCGGGCTCGACAACGTGCGCAAGACCTCAATCTTCCCGCGCGACCCCAACCGCCTCACCCCGTGAGCAGCCCCGGGCGTCTGCGTCGTGCCTGGCGTCGTGCCTGGCTCCGTGTCCGCACAGGGCGCGCGGCTGCGTGTGCCTGCGCGCCTGGCGCCGGGCGCGCCGCTGGGAGATGCGGCATGCAAAGGAAGGGTCAAGAAAGGGCCAAACGGCAACGAACCAGTGCGAGTGTGTTTTACTGCCACCCGCCCGCGCGCCGCCGCATGGGACGCCGCCGCACGGGCGGCGCCTCACCCCGCGCCGCCGCCGCGCCGGGAAACACTGCTGCGCAGCGCTCTGGCGCGGGCGCCGAGACTGCGGAGGCTGCTCATGCCTTGCCCGCGGCCTTCATGGCCTCAAGCATGTACGCTCCCATCTGCGCCGGCGACTGCGTGACCGACACGCCGGCCGCCTGCAGCGCGTTGATCTTGTCTTGCGCGGTGCCCTTACCGCCCGAGATGATGGCGCCCGCGTGCCCCATGCGGCGCCCCGGGGGAGCAGTGAGCCCCGCGATGAAGGCGACCGTCGGCTTCTTGATCTTGGAGGCGGCAAGGACGGCCGCCGCCTCCTCCTCTGAGGTGCCGCCGATCTCACCGATGAGGATGATCCCCTCGGTCTCTGGGTCCTGCAGGAAGAACTCGATGCAGTCCACGTGGTTGGTCCCGTTGAAGGGGTCGCCGCCGATGCCCACGACCGTCGACTGCCCGAGCCCAACCTGCGTGGTCTGGTACACCGCTTCGTACGTCAGCGTGCCCGAGCGCGACACCACCCCGATCTTCCCCTTCTTGTGGATGTAGCCCGGCATGATGCCCATCTTGCACTCCTCGGGCTTGATGATGCCGGGGCAGTTCGGGCCGATCACGCGGGTCTTGGTGCTCATGTTCAGCGCCTGCTTCACCCGAACCATGTCCTGCACGCCCCAACGCACGCAGCAATCAGACGCCCTGCACATGCACACACCAGGGGCTCCGGGTGCGCTGCACACAAGACAGCGGGCAGCTTGTATCTTCCGCTGCGCGGCAGCAACATTCCCAGAACCAACCAAGCAGGCATGAGGGAACAAGTCGACTGTCCTCAAGCGAGCGCCCCAGCCGTACACCAACCGCAACTCGTTGCAGCGCATGCACGCGACGCGAGAGGGGGGGCGAGGGGAGGAGGGGTGAGAGCAAGATGGGATGTGACCTGCTGGGGAATCCCCTCAGTGATCACGACCACCTGCCGAGAGCGGAACCGCCAGGCGCATCAGGCGCCCAGTGCAGAACGCGCAGCGTGATGCACGGGTCTCAGCAGCTTGATGCGACTTTTACCAGGGTGGTTGGCGGCACTGCCAAGGAACCCTCAGGTGCGTGTTGCACGCGAGGATCCTCGGGCTCTTTCGGGACTGGAACAGACCAGGGGGATCTCGGCTTCGATCGCGTCGAGGGCAGCCTGCTTCGCAAAGGGCGGCGGCACGTAGATGACGGATGCGTCCGGCTTCACGGCGTCCTTCGCCTCCTGGACGGTGTTGAACACCGGAAGCCCGAGGTGCGTGGAGCCGCCCTTCTTCGGGGTCACACCGCCCACCATGTTCGTGCCGTAGGCGATCGACTGCTCGCTGTGGAAGGTCCCCTGCACCATTCATCTATGCTTAGCACAGGACCACCCACCGGAGATCAATGATCGAACGCTGCCCGGGCTCGTTGGGGCAGTTGTGCCCCGAAAAGCGGTGATGCGCCTCCAGCGCCGTGGCAAGAGTTTGCTGGCGCCCAAACCGTGCACATGGGATGCCGAAAAGCACTCTAGCAGCGTGTTCGGTCACAATGGTTTGGGCTCTGTGCCTGGGATCCCGTGAAGCCCTGGCAGATTACGCGGGTCGACTTCGACACCGTCGGCCAGGGGCGGTTCGAGGCGTAACGAACAGGCACGCCGGCCACGCGCTTCGGCAGCGCAGCAGCGAATTTGCGCATCCTCAATCTGTGGGCAGGGTTACTGATTAGGTCGGCGCGACAAGAAACGGTGCGCGGGAGCGTGCTAACGCGGAGCGGACCCACCTGTCGCTCGGCGCTTTGGTCTGGGGATGGGGTGGAAGGAGGTGATCGGCGGATTCCGGTTGGCTAAACCTGAACTTGACAAAACTTCGAGACTTGGTGAAAGTCGTCACCCCCCGTTTCGACGAGAGCCCCGGGGCAACGCACTCGCGGTCTTGAAAACCGCGCGAAGGACTGCGTGTTCGCCTCCCCTTGCCGCCGTGCCGCTCGCCACCGCCAGCACAAGCAGGGACCCAGGATGAAGATTGAGGAGGTCAAGTCCACGACCAAGGTCGAGCGCATCGCCGCGCACTCCCACGTTAAAGGCCTTGGCCTGAATGATGCGGGCGAAGCGGATCCGGTCGCTGCCGGCTTCATCGGCCAGGAGAAGGCTCGCGAGGTGCGCCGAAGCCCTCCATGCCTCGCCTGCGTCTTATATCCGCACATTTGATGTGCAAATAGTTGGATGGGCCGGTGGCAACAGTCCGCCCGCTTCTTCGTGTCTCGCCACAGCGGTTCACGGGTGCGGCGCATGCTGCAGGCTGCCGGCATCGCTGTTGACCTGATCAGAGCGAAGAAGATGGCTGGGCGCGCCGTGCTCTTTGCTGGCGCTCCGGGCACCGGCAAGACTGCGATCGCGCTGGTGTGTGTCGTGTCTGTGCCCAAGAGCGTGCCTACCCTGCGCGCAGGGGGGGTCCGTGGGGTCCGTAACGGGCTGTGCGTTGGGCGCTCCTGCAGGGCATGGCCAAGGAGCTCGGTCCCAAGGTGCCCTTTGTGCCCATGGTCGGCTCGGAGGTGTACTCCTCCGAGGTGAAGAAGGTCGAGATCCTGATGGAGAACTTCCGCCGCGCGATCGGCCTGCGCATCAAGGAGAACAAAGAGGTCTACGAGGGCGAGGTCATCGAGCTGACGCCCGAGGAGACGGAGAACCCGATGGGAGGCTACGGCAAGACGGTCGCGCACGTCGTGATCGGCCTCAAGACCACCAAGGGCACCAAGCAGCTCAAGCTCGACCCCTCCATCTACGAGTCCATCCAGAAGGAGAAGGTGCGTCCTCCGCGCCGCCCCCACCCCCTCCGCGCGCAAGCGCCCCCCTACACACCCTCAGATGGTACAGCGCACGCGCGGCTTTGAACCACGTTGGGACTGCACGCCGTTTTTTTTATTAGTACGGGAGGAGGGACAAGGCGTGTCCGGTTAGTACGGGGGGAGGGACAAGGCGTGTCCGGTTAGTACGGGGGAGGAGTTCCCGAACATTCCCTCTTGCGGGTCACGCTGAGCGCGTTTCTGAGCTCGTCTGCCGGTTGTGCAGGTCACCACGGGCGACGTGATCTACATCGAGGCCAACTCCGGGGCCGTGAAGCGCGTGGGCCGCTCGGACAGCTACGCGACGGAGTTCGACCTCGAGGCGGAGGAGTATGTGCCGCTGCCCAAGGGGGACGTGCACAAGAAGAAGGAGGTGGTGCAGGACGTGACACTGCACGACCTCGACGTGGCGAACGCGCGCCCGCAGGGGGGGCAGGACATCTTTTCGATGATGAACCAGATCAGCAAGCCCAAGAAGACGGAGATCACCGAGAAGCTGCGCATGGAGATCAACAAGGTGGTCTCCAAGTATATCGACCAGGGGGTGGCGGAGCTCGTGCCGGGCGTGTTGTTCATTGACGAGGTGCACATGCTCGACCTCGAGTGCTTCACCTACCTCAACCGCGCGCTCGAGTCGACTCTCTCGCCGATCGTCGTCTTCGCGACGAACCGCGGGATGTGCACGGTGCGCGGCGCGGACCTCGTGTCGCCGCACGGGATCCCCATCGACCTTCTGGACCGGTTACTCATCATCCGCACGACGCCCTACTCGGTCGAGGAGATGGCGCAGGTCATCGCGCTGCGCGCCAAGACGGAGAGCATCGAGGTGGAGTCCGACGCGCTCGTGAAGCTCTCGGAGATCGGTGAACGCGCGACGCTGCGCTACGCCGTGCAGCTGCTCACCCCCGCGGACATCATCGCGCGGACCAACGGGCGCAGCACCATCAAGTCCGCTGACGTCGAGGAGGGCGACGGGCTCTTCTACGACGCCAAGTCCAGCGCCAAGCTCCTCGCCGAGAACGCGGACAAGTACATCCACTAGGCTGCGCCGCCGCGCGCGGAGTGGGGGCACGGGGGGCTGGGCGGGAGGGGTCGCGAGGGAGGACGGGCGGGGCTGTGTGTGAGAAGGATGGTGCGTGTGTTATGAAGGACAGCGCGTTATGCGGGCCTGCCGCCGTGCTATGCCGACCCACGCGCGTTTCACGCTCATACATTTTATTCGCGGGCGGCAGGCAGGGGGTTAGTTCTGCGCGCTCGCGGACGCAGGCCGAAGCCTGACTTGCAGGGCTGGCCCGGGGCCAAGTGAGTGTCCAGCACCACCCCGAATGCGCGAGGGGTGCTGATGGGGGAGGAAAGAGCAAGGCGCGAGCGGCGCTCAGGCGGCGACCATGGTTGCGTACTTGTCCTTGCCCTTCTCCGAGAGGGCGGCCCACATCTGCCCGAGAATCTTGGCCTGCTCCGTGATGGGCAGCTCGGGGTACTTTGTCTTCACCTCGCCGCGCTTCTCCGTGCAGAAGGCGAAGAAGGGCGAGCGCTTCTTGAGCTTGCGGTCCGAGCGCGGCGCGTTCTTGAGCTCCGACGCGGGCGCGGCCTTGCCCTTGGGAGACGCCCTGCGCGGCGTCGCGGCCTTCTTGAGCGGCGCAGGCGCCTCCTCCTCATCATCAGAGGACTCCGCGGCGGGCTGCTGCTGCTCGAGCGCCTTCTTCACCGCGGCCTGCGCCGGCGCCTTGTTCTCCTTGCCCTCCTTGCGCTTCTTGGACGCCTTCTTCTTGCGCACCGTCGCCTTCTTGCTGTCAACGCTCTGCGGGTCCTGCTGCTCCGCGCTCTTGCGCGGCTTGCGACGCCACGGCGTCGCCTCGGGCGACCGGACCTGCAGGTCAACCACCTCTGGGACCGCGGCGCCGTCGCCGCGCGCGTACTCGACCCGCTCGTGGCGCCAGTACTGCAGCGGGCGCATCTTCCTGCGCTTGGACGCGCGGCGCCCGTCGTCGGCCGGCTCAGGGCGCGGTGCAAGGTCCGACAGCCGCTTGTTCTTGGCCGCGTACGAGTCCGTGTGGAGGTAGGACGCGCGGCCCATCTTCTCGTGGCGGTCGACAAGCGTACCCTCCTTGCGTGGGCGCTTCGCCTTGGGCTCGGCGTCCGCCATCCCGGAGGAGTCCAGCGACGAGTCGGGGAGCTCGGACGCGCGCCCGGGGGTCTTGACGAACGACGCGGTGGACTTGCGCCCGTCCATGGACGCGAACGAGACCGTCGACTTGCGCTTGTGCGCGGAGTCGAGCGACGCGTCCTCGGGGGACCCGATGGGTGACACGCCCGAGCGGCGCTTCTCCGCGGAGTCGGCAAAGGTGAGGCGCTTGGAGGCGTCCAGGTCGGGCGACTCCGCGTCCTCGTCGCCGTGCGGGTCGTTGAGCGACGCGTCTGCCAGGTGCGACTGCGGCGTGCCGACGGACGTGGGCGACGCGGAGGAGACCTCCTTGGAGTTGGCGGATATCGGCGACGCGCCGTCGTCGAGCGAGGAGCGCGGGTCGACGGTGCTGTCCGAGTAGGTCGACTGGCGCGTGGAGGTGCTCGTGCGCGCTGTTCCGCGCGCGCCAATGGACACGTCCGAGTCGAGCGACTCGCGCTGCAGCGCGGCCTTGATGTCCTCCGCGTTCCAGAAGTCCGAGAGGCGCTCGAGCCCAAACTCGTCGCGGGCGAGCCCGTCGACCCTGAGGCGCACGCCAGTGCGACGGCCCTTCACGGGTAGTGCTGTAGCGGTATCGTGCTGCTCCTCCTCCTCCGAGGACTCCACCACCGCCGTCTCCACCGGCGGGAGCGCTGCTGTGCGCTTCCGGAACTCCATCGGGCGGATGGTCACGGGGCGACCAGTGCCCTGCCGCATCGGGGCCGCACGCCGGCCAGCAGGCCCAGCCATCTGTGGAGGCACGAGGGGACACAGGTTGAGGAGTGGGACAGCAGCATCACCCAACGGCACGCTGCGCTCAACGGCATGCTGCTTCGGGCTGGCGCAAGCTGGCTGGCAGCACAAACCTTCTGGTACGCAAGGATGCTGTTCAGCTCGTCCTTAGGGTCGGACTTGCGCCGCATGCCGTCCTCGACGGACGACGGCATCAGGCCGTCAACCGATTGGTCGATCGACGTGCGGTCCATCGCACTTCCTGCCCGCTGCTCTGACTCACCAGCTGCTGCTCTGCAGCCTCCTGGCTTCGAGGTCTCTGTGCTCACCTCCGCCTCACCACTGCACGCACACCACGCACAGCCAGACGTCAAATCGCACGGACGCTTCGCCGCTACTGCCCGCCGCTCCCTGAAGAGACGGGGCGGGTGCGCACCAGCGGAGTAGCGAATGAGAGGGAACAGGGTCAAGGGGTTTGAAATTTCAAGCCAACGTCAAATGGTTCAATAAGTCCCTACAGGGTGCCAGTATTGTATGGAATTACCCCTAGCTGCAGGTGCCCGGTAAAGTCCGAACACGTTTACGAAATTCCAGATCGCACCCGAAGGAGAGAGCATGGGGGCAGCCGTCCTGAGGGGGCGGCGGGGCAGAGCGCTGGCTGCCCTGTTTATTCTCGCTGTGTCGATGGACACTTACGCACCCCTACAGGGTGCAGCGGCAATGGGGCGTGTCAGCCCGTCAGCTGGGGCCTGTGTCCGACCGATCTCCTCGCCGTGGTCGGGTCGCATTGACGAGGCGACAGGGAAAGGCGCACTACAGCTCCGGGGGGGGGGTGATAATATTGGGGCTACAGACGACGGCTCCATGCAGCTCCCGATGCTTCGCAACTTGCTTGACTGGTCTACGGCGCTTACCAACTCGTCAGGCGACGGTGCGACCACCCAGCTCCATCGCACCCGATTGTGCTTGCGGCGGTCCCCCCAGTGGCCGAAAGCCACGCAAAGAACAGCTGGCGGCATTTCCTCCACTTGTTTGCCCCGTTCTTATCCGCCCAGCGGGCCGATCGCAGGCGCGGCGCCCAAGGAGCCTCTGGACCCCGAGAAAATCAAGTGGCTCAACGCAGCCTTCAAGGTGCGCCTGCGAGCCCCCCCCCCCCCCCCC
>ENA-UOXV01007713-UOXV01007713.1-marine-metagenome-genome-assembly--contig:-NODE-7713-length-10809-cov-4.657616_pt1 | contig 10809 bp, 11 predicted proteins | sample MGYA00238165_ERZ766961 | MGnify/ENA primary metagenome ERZ766961 (study PRJEB28924, sample SAMN03173240) | marine metagenome | biome: Marine; feature: Water; material: Subsurface seawater | place: North... | reverse complement strand
TGATGATCCATTAACTATTTATTACAGTATCAAAAAAATGCTTAAAAAAAAATTACCAGCATTAATTAACATCAGAACATGTAGGGAATATTGGCATGAGGGTGCTGGAAAAGATAACGAGGGGAAAAATTTTTGGTCTAGATATAAAATTATAAAAAAAATTCTAGAAAAAAAAAATGAAACTAAGTTTATAAATAAAACAGAAATATTACATAAAAAATGGTCAGAGGAATTATGGGAAAAACGGTTGCAGAAACTATAAGAGAAATTTCAAAAATTCATTTAGACAAAAATGATGGCTTAATAATGGGGCAATGTTTAAGTGCTGTTGGTTGGGTACAAAATACTGTTCCTGCACAAAAAAAAGGTATTGTAGAATTTCCAATGACTGATACTGCTGGAGCAGGTTTTGCTGTTGGTGCTGCTGTAGGAGGTAGAAAACCAATTTTTATTTTAAGATTTCAAAGCTTCTTATGGCTTAATGCAAGCCCATTAATAAATAATGCCGCTAAATCAAAAGAGATATTTGGCTACTCTGCGCCTGTTTTTATTAGAGCTATTGCTTCAGAGGGAATAAGCTCAGGACCAATTCACACAAACTGCTACCATTCACCCTTTGCTCATATGCCAGGGCTACCAATCTGTGCGCCAATGACTCCTTTGGAATATAAAGATATTTGGAAATTTTTTTTGAAGTCAGATACTCCATTGCTAGTAAGTGAACACAGGAGATCATATAAAGAAAAAATTGAATTTAGAGATGAGATAAATAATGGTTCTAAAATAAGTATTTTTTTAATATCAGCAGTAAGGTTTCAATTACCTGAGATTAAAGAAAAATTAAAAAATTTAGGAATAAAGGCTGATATATTTCATTTAGTATGGTTAAAACCATTTATTATCAAAAAAAAATATATTGAGTCTTTGAAAAAAACAAAAAAAGCTATAATAATTGACTCTACCTATGAAATATGTGGTATTTCAGAACACATAGCTTATAAGCTAATGAATAAAGTAACTGGCTCTAGTGCAATTAATTTAGGAATGGAAGATAGATCACCTGGATGTTCCAAAAAATTAATGAATGGAACACCAAGTACCAGAATAATTATTAATAAAATTTTAAAAATGATAAATTAAATGAGCAAAATTGATGCATTATTAATTACGCCCCCTTCAAGGCTTGAGGTTTATCAAAAAGAATTAGCTAACAAATATGCTGCAATTGAACCACCTGTTTGGTCTTCTTTAATAGCCAAATATTTAATTAAATTAAACTATAATGTTAAAATTCTAGATGCTGAAGCTGATTTTTTAACTCATAAACAAACGGCAGAGAAAATTGTAAAAGAAGATCCTGTTTTAGCAATATTTATGGTTTATGGACAACAACCCTCTGCTTCAACGCAATGTATGCCTGCTAGTAATAAAGTTTGTAAAATAGTTAATGAGTTATCCAGCAATGAAATAAAAACGATTGTGGTAGGAACTCATGCTTCTGCACTTCCTAAATTGACGATTGAAAATGACCCCTACAATTTTGTTTGTCAAGGAGAGGGCCCAATAACGATTGATAAATTAATTAAAAATTTAAAATTTTCAAAACCAAAACTCAATGAAATTGAAGGATTATGGTTTAAAGATAAAACAACTGGAAATGTTGTGGGAAATAAAAGATCTACTATGTTTGAAGATCTTGACAATAATTTACCTGGACAAGCTTGGGAACTATTAGATATGTCTAAATATAAAGCACATAATTGGCACACATTTCACGATCTCAAAAGTAGAAATAAATATGCTTCTCTTCAGACTAGTCTAGGGTGTCCATTTAAATGTAGTTTTTGCTGTATCAATGCCCCATTTGAAAGAAATGCAATTAGATTCTGGTCACCGAAGCACATAATTAAAGAATTAGAATATTTAATTGAGAACCATGGTATTTATAACATTAAAATACCTGATGAAATGTTTGTGCTAAGCCCTAAACAAGTTAATGGTATATGTGACGAGATACTAAAAAGAGGGTTTGGAGATAAATTAAACTTTTGGGCCTATGCAAGAATAGATACATTAAATAATGATGAGATGCTCACAAAAATGTACAAATCTGGTTTTAAATGGTTGGGAATAGGAATTGAGTCCAGCTCAAAACATGTAAGAGATGGGGTAACTAAGGGAAGATTTGCAAATTACGATATAGAAAAAATTGTTAAAAAAGTAAAAGATATCGGTTTTTATGTTGGAGCAAATTACATTTTTGGGCTACCAGATGATGATGAGAACTCTATGAGGGAGACATTAGATATGGCATTAAACATTAATAGTGAGTGGTCTAATTTTTACTCAGCTATGGCATATCCAGGATCACAATTATATCCTATGGCCAAACAAAATAAATGGCAACTTCCAGATGATCCAGGAGGTCCAGGGTGGATAGGATATTCTCAACATGGATATGATAGTTTGCCCTTAAGAACACAAAAGATAAAAGCATCAAAAGTCCTTGATTTCAGAGATAAAGCATTTGATGAATATTTTAAAGGTGCAAAATATTTAAGTATGATAAAATCAACTTTTGGTGAAGAAACAAAAAAACATATTGAAGAAATGACTCAATATAAAATTAAAAGAAGGCACCACGATCAAGCTGTTGACTATTAAATGAAAATAAAGCTTATTTTAAATATACTTATTTTTGTATAATAAATAAAAATAAAGAGCAGAAATCACCCCTGGTGTGAGAAATTTATCCTTAGCTATTATCTCTTTAATTTTGCTTAAACTTATCCAATGTAAGTTTTTTTTAGGAAATTCACTCTTATCTATTTGAGAAAGTTTCTTTGAGAAATAAACATAATCAGTACCACAATCATAATTTCCATGCCTTTTAAATTTTTTTAAAAATTTCCACTTTTTGCCTTTTATTCCTGTTTCTTCAAATAATTCTTTTTTTATTGTATTTAATGGTGAATATTTTTTTTCAACAACACCCCCAGGAAGACTCCAGACAAACTTATTAAATGCTCGTCTATACTCCTTGCATAATAATATTTTATCATTATCTTCCAATATGACCATTGTCCCATCTAAAAGTTTAATTTTATGAAAGTTTTTTATTAATTTATCATTTTGTTTAAAATTTTCTGTATATACTTTTATATATGGATCAAAGCTGTAGACAAGTTTTTTACTCATACAACAAATCTAAATAATTTAAGTTCTTTTCCAATAGAAAATCTTTTAGATAATTTTTTTAAAGTTCCAGTTTTAACAATATCTCCAGCATTTAAAACTGATTTATCATTATGGTCAATAACTGTTCCTGAAAGAATTCCAAAAATATCAGTATTTTTATATTTTATAATTTTTTTAAAATTTTTATGGACCTCATAATAAAAGTATCTATTTTTAACTTTAATTTTTTGATATTTTAAAGATTTATCAATTTTTATTGTTTCTTTATGGTTTTTCTTTATGAAAAATTTTTTATTTTCATAAGGAAGTTTTTTTCTACCAAAACTATCAGAAAATCTTACTAGATCATTTTTATCAACAGGGTTCTCAAATTCTAAAGCTATCAATCCATTTTTGTTTATAGCTGTGGTTTTATGAAATAATCCATTTCTTATCATTAATTTTGAGTGTCGATTATATATTTTTTCTCCAGACTTATATAAACCTAGTTGAATTTTTGCTTTACCATCAATTAAAACAAATCCTGTTTTCTTCTTTGGATGACAATGTAAGGAAGTAGATTTATTAAATTTAATAAAAAGTATTGTAACTGCGATGTTATTTTTATCTCTATAAATAACATATTCTTCACCCCAAGGTTTTTTTATGATATATTTATCGTAAATATTTTCCTTAAGTTTCATCTCTTAATTTTCTGACTACTGTAGCCATCCATGGTCCCATATCTTTATAATGTGCTGTGGTTACATAATTTTTATCTTCAACAACCTCTAGATCTTTGTAAGTTGCTCTAGCATTTTCAATATCAATCTGTAGACTATAATAACCAGATACAGTCCTATTTTCGATTGTATTAGCACTAATCATCATCTGTATTCCACTGCATATACATGCAACCAACTTATCTTTCTGACAATATTTTTTAACAAAATTAATAAATTTTTTTTCTAATCTAAGTTTTTCCATTGCCTTTACTCCACCTGGTAAAACTAGCAGATCATATTCATCAACCGAAATTTCGCTAATACTTTTTACAGGGTGATTCTTGTTTGGAGGCAATCGTGTACCTAAAATTCCTACTACGGGTTTACCTTCCGGAGTGCATACATCAACATCTATTCTTTCTTCTAACAGTCTATAAAATGGATAAATAAATTCATGATCTTGTGCAAGATCACCTGTTAATATTATAGCTTTTTTATTCATTAATTTTCTAAATACTCATATTATATAAATCTATATTTACAACTTTAAAGTTTTTAATACCTTAGATGTATAATGAGAAAATACTGAATTTTTTTCCACGAATTTTTCATTTTCATATTGGCCAACATCAATAAATTCATCAATACCAGTTTGAGGAATTATATCTCTATATTCTGATAATCTATCTTTGTGAGGCTTATGATTGCCGACAAATACTGTTGTATCAATAGAAATTCTTGTTTTAGATTTTAATTTTCTGTTTGTGTTATGAATTAAAGCATAATCAGAGATATATAAATTGCCAGAAGTAGGTTTTAATCTAGTTATAGGTTTATATTCTTTTAATACCCATTGCATTTTATCATAAGTAGGGGAAGTTTCCAAAAATTCTTCTTTAAATTTATTTTTTGGTTCATAATATACTAGATTATTTCTTTTTGTATCTCCCATAAGAGGCACAAAACAATTCATTCCCCACGGTCCCTCAACCCAAGCATCTGAATGCGGAATAGATGTACTTAGGCCTCTACCAACATTATCTTTAAGCTCCTTTCCAAATTTAATTCTTATATTTGGAGTTGTTCTAAATAACTTTAATAATTTTTCATCATTTGAAGTCATTTTCTTTACTATCGATGCCCAAGTTCTTAAAATCATATTATATTCTAATTGAAATTCACGTTTTGGAACAACTCCACCATTGGGTGTAATATTTTTTCTATAAGTTTGTTGCTTATCAACCAATTTTAAAAAAGCTAGGTCATCAATTGTAAATGGAAAATTTAAAGCTTTAGAAATATAAAGTTTTATACATTTCAACAATTCTTGAAAATCATTTTTTGGAATCTTGTAACTAACCATTAGATCATGAATTATTTTTAGATCCCACGAATTTGAAATTTTTTTAATTCTTTCTTTGCGATATTTTAAGCTCATGAATTCTCTTATGAATTATTTCTTTTTTTAATACAAGTTTATTTTTAACTTAAATTTGTTAAATTAATATAGTTTATATTTTTTTTATTTTAAATTTGATAATGTCTTTATTTAAAATTTATTTTTTTATTAATTAAATTAAGGTATAATTTCACTGAAGCTTGGTCACTTTTTGTAAGATTAAAATTATTCAATTTTTTATGCCCAATAAAATAATTAAAGGTATTTTTTAAGATATTTATAGGGTTTCCACTTATATTGAAAGTGAATGCTATTAATTTATAAAAGAAATTTCTATCTTTTAAATTTAACATTTTATTAATTATACTTTTAGTTTTAGATAATATTAATTCATCAATTTTTATAATATCATTATTTGTTAAATTTAAATTTCTACTTAACTCATTAATTAAAACATTTTTTAATTCAACACTTGCATTTATAAAATTACTTTTTTTTATCCATTCATTGCGATCTATGTTTCTATAATGTTGTTGGGTATGTTTCTGTCTTACTAGATAACAGTTATCTATTGTTCCAATTTTACCTCTAGACAAAACAACAGATGCCTGCATCAGCTCGCCAAATACGAAAGAAGAGTCAAATTTGTTTAGTTTTTTTATTGTTTCGAAAGCCTCTAGACTCACATTTGATCTGGTTATGGACATGTTTATATTCAACATTGTATCAAAAAAATCCTTGATTCTTTCAAACGAGTTTTCGTTAGTGGTTTTTGCTAATGGATATTTCTTAAATAATGTAACTTTACCAAAAGGCTTTGGGGAATTGTAGTCAATACCTATACTAAATGCTTTTCCATTCACTGCAGAGTAATCAGAGTGGGATTCTAAAAATTCTATACATGGTATTATTGATGAGACAATTAATATATCATCATCGTTCATCATGACCGAGTAATCTGTTTTTACTTTTTTTGATAAAAATAATATCATTTTATCTGAACTTAATTCGGTATCAATAAAATATTCTATTTTCATTAACTGTTTATAGTGTGAAACTTGTGAAATATTTATTTGTGAATTAAAACCATTGCTTGAGTCCCCTATTAATATTTGCCCTTTAAATCCTGCTAAATGGTAATATTTTAAAGTCCTAAGTAAAAACTCAGGTCGATCTTTCGTAGCTATCATAATAGTTAAATTCATTTAAAAACTCTCATATAAATTGTTATAAGGATGCGTAATTTTTTCTAATTTTTTCAATTTGAAGTTCATCACATTCATTATCTATTAAAGCAACTTTAAGACTAGATTTAGTTTTAATGTCTAAATGTTCAAATAAATAAACTCTATTAATCAAATATAATCTTATTAAACCAATTAATTCAGTATAAATTTTTACTACCACGGGGCCTATTAGTGGCAATTTAAATATCTTAGTTTTTAATCTAAATTTGAAAGTTTCAACTTTTTCTACATTGGGAACTCTATTGGATATTTTTTTAATTAATAAATTAAAAACCTTTGTTATCAATATGAAATTTTTTTCAAAAGAGTCTTTATTTAATAGGGTAATTGATTTTGATAATTGTTTTTTTACTTTTTCAACTTTATCTAAAGAATACATTTTATTTAAAATTTTTTTATTAAGCCAATTAAAATTATTTTTTTGTCTGGTGATATATGGAATGTTTAATACTTTCATTTTACCAAAAATTAAACTTAGAGAACAAGAAAAAATTTCAGATAATCCCCAAAAATTTGCATAAGTTGCTGTGTCCTGCCAAATTTTCTTAAAGTCTAAAGTTCTATGAACAGCATAAAGTGGATAATATACTGAATTACCTGACAAATATTTAGTTAATCTTTCAAAAATATTCTCTTCGTCTGTACTTGTGCCCCCTAAAGCACTTTTTCTAAAAATAGGAATGTTTTTTTTTAAAAATTTAATAATATGATGCTTATACTGTAATCCACAGCATGAAGAATAACTTTTATTATTTTCTAAAAATTGAATCGCATTCTTTAAAGAATTGGGAAATAAAAAATCATCATCCGCACACAAAACAGCATACTTACTATTAATAAAAGTGGAACCTTCACTTATTTTAGTTGCAAAAAAAATTTTTTTATCATATTTTTTCCATGTAATGTTTGGTTGATTTAGTTGTTTAATCAATTCTTTATCTTTGATCTCATCTGAAGAAGAGTCTAAAACTAAAATATTTACATTTGTCTCAAATGATTGATAAAAACTTAATAACCGTTTTAAAAAGCAGTATCTATTAAAAGTTATAATTACAATTGTTAAGTTATGCAGCATTAAATAATTTTATTAATTAAGGTACTTAGATTCTAATTTCATAAATTTATTAAATATTATATTTATTTAAATTAGTTTTTAAATATTAAGAAAAGTTATATTAGAATATCAACTATAAATGAATAAAAAAAGATCATTAGTATTGGGTACTGAAGTTTTTTCAGGTGACTGGGGTAATATTTTTTCAGAAAAAATGATTGAAAAAATACTTGTTTGTTTTTATGAAAATAATTTTAACGAATTAGATACAGCCCCCTCATATGGAAAAAATTCATTGGTAGAAAAACTAATTGGCAAAATTATTAAAAAAAAAAAGTTTAAAATTTCCTCTAAATTCAAAATTGATAATAAAGAAAAATTGACTCCAAAAATTATTGTTAATAATGTTAAAAATCAATTAGATATGTCTTTAAAAAATCTAAATATTGATTGTTTAGAAACTTATTATTTTCACTCAGAAGACAACAAATTGTTTTTTATTGATGAAATATGGCATTATCTTAATCTCAGAAAAGAACAAGGCGATATAAAACATTTGGGTCTTTCTATGAAGCATCAATTGGTTGTAGATGATGATTTGAAGCAAATATATCATGCTAAAGAGTATGGTATATCTATAGTTCAAACTGTATTAAATATTTACAATAAACATTCTTTAAATAAACTGATACCGTTTTGTGATAAAAATAAAATAGATGTGTATGGTAGAATGCCCTTAGCCAAAGGCTTATTAAGTGGAAAATATAATAGTGAAAAAACTTTCTCTAATAAAGATCCTAGAAAAAATAATGAATTTACAAAGAAAATAATAAAATTCAGATTAGAAAATAAAAATTTAAATTTAGAAAAAGTTATTAAATGGCCATTAAAAAATACAAAAAAAATAATCTTTAGTGTAAAGAACACTCAACAATTAAAACAAATTTTGAACTTTTTTTAAAAAAATTTAATTATTAATTTTTATATTATGGATAAAAAAAAAATATTAATAACAGGTGGAACAGGATTTATAGGCAAGGAAGTTTTAAAACTATTATCAAGAAATAACTTTAAAATTTTATGCATATCAAGACGAACTCAAAAAAAAAGGAAAAATATTACCTGGATAAAATCTAATTTAAATATTAATCATTTAAATTTGTCAAAGATACAAAAATTTAGACCATTTGCACTTATTCATTTATCTTGGGAAAAAATACCTGATTTTTCAAAAGAAATTTGTGAAAAAAATTATAAAGATAATATATCATTTTTAAAAAAAATAAAAAAAATTAGTAGTATAAAAAAGATTATAATAACAGGAAGTTGTTTTGAATATGAAGATAAAAATAGTAAAAAAAAAGAAAATGATAAAGTAAACTTAAAAGATTACTTTTCTTCAACAAAATACAAAATTTTTAATGATGTAAAAGAACGGTTTAAAAATAGTAGTGTTAAATTTGCATGGTTTAGAATTTTTTATGCTTACGGTCCTTTTCAAAGAAAAGAATCTTTAATTCCTTATTTGATGCACTCACTTAAAAATAAAAAAACTATTGAAATTAAAACTCCATATTTTGAGAATGATTTTATATTTACAGAAGATATTGCAAAAATAATTAAAAAATCTTTAAAAATAAATTTTAAAAATGGCATCTATAATCTAGGATCTGGAAAATCAAGTAAGATAACTGAAATAATTCAAATCATTGAAAAATTATCTAAAAATAAATTTATAATTAAGAAAAACTTAAATAAAAAGAAGAATGTGTTTTATGCAGATATGTCCAAAACTGTTAAAATGTTTAAGTTCAAAAAATTTACAAAATTAAAAATTGGGATTAAAAAAACTTTACTTAAAATCTGAATGCAACTTATCTCTTTCAGAAATATGTTTAATTTTTATTGGCCATTTAAATTTAAAAAATGGATCATTATATCTTATCCCAAGCTCATTTTTAGGGTTGTATTTGTTTGATGAATAATAATGAATGATTGAATTATTTTCAAGGGTTAGAAATGCATTGGCACAACCTTTGGGTATATGAACTGACATTCTATTCTTGCTAGTTAATTTAACTGAAACCCATTTTCCGTATGTTTTGGATTTAGGTCTAAGATCAACAACCACATCATAAATAGACCCTTTGAGACAACTCAAAGTTTTTGCCTCAGCTGCTTTTCCAGTTTGATAGTGAAAACCTCTTAATGTTGATTTTTTAAAATTTTCTGAAACGTTACATTGAGTAACAACATTTTCAATCTTATTTTTGTTAAATTCTTCATTACAAAAATGTCTTCTAAATACACCTCTGTGATCCTTAAAGGGCTCTGGTTTAATTAAATAAACTCCTAAAATTTTTTGTTTTATAAATATCATAATATTCTCTTTTATATAGATTAGATTTAAAAATTTACATATCACATAAAAATATTAAAATAAAATTTTAATTTTTTACTAATTTATTTATTTTTAATTAAGTTGTTAAAGCCAAAAAAGATCTTTATCTATTTTCTTATTTTTTAATAGAAAATCCATTTTTTGGAGTCTGTAAAATTTATAATCATCAAGTGTTTTTTTACTTACGTTTAATTTTTTAAGTTTATTTATTAAAGTTTTTATTTCACTTTTAAGATTCTTTTTTTGTTTAAAACCTGGAAAAGCTTTTTTAAATTTTGAGAAATTAACAGTGTATGATCTTTTGTCTATTCCATTTGTAACATTTTTATCAGCTATAAAACTTTTTTTTTCGTCTAATTTAAAATAAATTTTTGAACCTGTGATTGAGCTTATCAATCTAGCTACTTTAATTATTTGCATATTATTTTTGTTATGCCCCACATTAAATATGTTAAGCTTACCGTTTTGTATCTTTTTTTTTAATGATAAGTGAATTGCTTCACATGCATCTTCTACACTTAAATGAGGTCTCCAAGATAATCCATGAGAATTAAGATATAATTTTTTTTTGACTATGCTAAATAAACAAAACATATTAATCACTAAGTCAAATCGTATTCTTGGCGAATATCCAAATATTGTGGAAAATCTCAGAGCAACTGGAGAAAAAGATTTGTCTGCCATTCTAGAGAGGCCTCTTTCAATTTCTATTTTATTTTTTGAGTAAAAGGTTAAAGGCTTTGCTTTTGATTGTTCACTAAATTTTTTTTTTCCATACCCATAAACACTACAGCTAGAAGGAAATA
>ENA-UOXV01007712-UOXV01007712.1-marine-metagenome-genome-assembly--contig:-NODE-7712-length-10809-cov-5.184675_pt1 | contig 10809 bp, 8 predicted proteins | sample MGYA00238165_ERZ766961 | MGnify/ENA primary metagenome ERZ766961 (study PRJEB28924, sample SAMN03173240) | marine metagenome | biome: Marine; feature: Water; material: Subsurface seawater | place: North... | reverse complement strand
TGCTGTGGAAATGTGTAATAATAACGGTGCATGCCGTAAAATCGCTGGCGGTGTTATGTGTCCCAGCTACCGTGTCACAAAAGAAGAGCAGCATTTAACCAGAGGTCGAGCAAATACTCTGCGGTTAGCCTTATCTGGGCAGTTAGGGGAGGACGCATTTTCGAGCAATGAGATGGCGGAAACGATGGATCTTTGCGTGTCGTGTAAGGGGTGTCGAAGAGAGTGTCCAACAGGGGTTGATATGGCACGAATGAAGGTTGAGGTTAAACATGCCCTAGCAAAAAAAAATGGTTTATCATTTAGAGATCGCTTAGTGGGCTTTTTGCCTAGATATGCTGAAGTAGCTTCCCGCTTTCATTTTTTGAGTAACTTGAGAGATAACATCCCTTTCGCGCCGTGGCTTTCAGAAAAAATCTTAGGGTTTTCAGCAAAACGAGCGCTGCCAATCTGGGATGCTAACCCTTTCAGAGGATCTGAAGCGTCAATAGAGCCGATGCAGAAAAATGTTGTTCTTTTAGCGGATACTTTCAATACCTACTTTGAGCCTGACAACTTAAGGGCAGCACTGAGAATACTTGAGGCAGGCAATTACCATGTTCATATCTTAGAACCAGAAAATTACAGTGGGGATCGACTGTGCTGTGGACGTACGTATTTGTCAGCAGGTTTGGTGGAGGAGGCGAAAAAAGCTTCCTCCGCTATGATTGCAGCTTATAAACCATATGTCGATAAGGGAATAAAAATAGTTGGTTTGGAACCGTCCTGTTTGCATACTTTGAGGGACGAATTCCTTGCGATGAATCCAGGTTCAGATGCAGAAAAGTTGGCAGATAGTGCATTGATGCTGGAAGAGTTCTTAGTTCAAGAGCAAGAAAAAGGAAGTTTAGAAATAGATTTTTCGCCGATGAATAGAAAAGCGCTTATTCATGGGCACTGTCATCAAAAAGCCTTTGGGGGGATGGGCGCTGTTCAATTGGCTTTAGGTTTAATACCGGAACTTAAGGTAGAATTAATTGACTCAAGTTGTTGTGGTATGGCGGGCTCCTTTGGTTATGAGGTGAACCATTATGATGTATCGATGGCTATGGCCGAATTAGACTTACTTCCAGCAATTAGGGATACTGATGACCAAACCTTGATTGTTGCAGATGGGACTAGTTGTCGACATCAAATTAAAGATGGCGTTGGCAGGGAAGCGAAGCATGTTGCCAGAATAATGGAGATGGCCCTTGGGTAAAAAAGAAGCAGTGATCGATGGTTCTGTTGTTCCAGAATATATATTAGGCGAGTTGAATCGTACTTCGTTTCAAGAGAGCAGTGGAGACGCCCTTCGTTTAAAACTTGAAAAGGATGGTTATATTTTTTTTCCAGAATTGATGGATATAAAGGAGATCCAAGAAGCGCGGAATGAGATCTTTAAGCGGCTGTTCGAAGTAGATGAACTAGAAGAACCTTATTATGAGGGTAGGTTTTCTTATCGGTCTCGAAGAGATGAATTGTACAATGATAGGGGAGCATTCTGGGAAACGGTAAGTAATGGAAAATTATTACGAAATGTTTCCAATGGACCTGTTTTAAAGAAAGTGACATCTCAAATTTTTGGAACTCCCACGGTTGGATTTGATTACTTGTTTTTGCGGGCAGTGCCTCAGGGTAGGTTTACGCATCTGCATTGTGATTCTGGTTTTTTTACTCGTAGTACTAATGAAGTATTGACGTGTTGGATTGCTTTCACAGAAATTCCTCTGGATAATGGGCCGTTATTTATTGTTGAAGGTTCGCACAAATTTATTGATATACATAAAAGTTTCAAAGACTTCGACGTTGTTTTAAATAAAGAACAAAAGGCGTCAATAGATGATCATCCAGCATCATTTGCAAGTAAAAGGAATGCTAAGTTATTGACGACAGCGTTTACTCCAGGAGATGTTTTAATATTTGGCATGGATACGTTGCATGGCGCTTTTGAGAACTACGCTGCAGATAATCGCATTCGATTGACTTGTGATATTAGATATCAACCCCGCAATAAACCCAAGGATCCTCGGTATTTTGGTGTTAACCCGGGTGGAACAACAGGAGCCGGATATGGAGAGCTCAATGGAGCGAGACCTCTCATAGAAGATTGGCATATCCGATAAATCATTAAAGAAGCGCATAGGAGTGATCAATGAGCCATAAAGCCGGACCGCATTTTTTACAAATTCCTGGACCAAGTAATGTCCCGGGTCGAATTCTAAGAGCGATCGAACGTCCAACGATTGATCACAGAGGTCCCACATTTCAGGTTTTGGCGTGCGAAGTCCTTGAGAAGATAAAACCTATATTTAAGACTGTTGAACCTGTGGTTATATTCCCTTCTTCTGGGACTGGGGCATGGGAGGCAGCCCTTGTAAATACGCTTTCCCCCGGGGATAAAGTGTTGATGTATGAAACGGGTCAGTTTGCTAATCTTTGGGTGGAGCTAGCAACCCGTATTGGCTTGGAAACAGAAGTAATCAGTGGAGATTGGCGATTTGGTGTTGACAGCAATGTAATAGAGGAACGGTTGAGAAATGATGCAGGCCATAAAATCAAGGCGGTTTGTATTGTTCATAATGAGACATCCACAGGTGTGACATCAAAAATAAAGCCCGTTCGAGATGCGATTGATAAGGCAAAGCATCCGGCACTTTTCATGGTTGATACTATATCGGGATTGTGTTCTGCGGATTATCGACATGATGAATGGGGGGTTGACGTAACAATTTCAGGATCTCAAAAAGGTTTAATGCTGCCGCCAGGCCTTGGTTTTAATGCAGTTAGTAAAAAAGCAGTGGAGGCATCAAAAAGTTCCAAATTAATAAGATCATATTGGGACTGGGGTAGTCAGCTAGCAAACAATCCGTCAGGTAACTTTCCATATACGCCTGCCACTAATCTACTTTATGGCCTCGTGGAAGCCTGTGATATGTTGATGGACGAAGGATTAGATAATGTTTTCTCTCGCCATGAACGTCATGCAGAGGCAGCACGGCGTGCGGTCAAAGCTTGGGGGCTGGAGATACAATGTGCAGAGCCAACTGAATATAGTCCAGTACTCACAGGCGTTATAATGCCAGAGGGGCACGATGCCGATGGATTAAGAGCAATCATTCTCGATAAATTTAATATGTCGTTGGGTTCAGGATTAGGGAAAATCAAAGGAAAAGTTTTTCGAATAGGGCATTTAGGTGATTTTAATGATCTAATGCTGATGGGTACGCTTTCTGGAGTTGAAATGGGCTTAACCGTGGCAGGTGTGCCTCACAAAAGCGGTGGAGTTCAGGCTGCTATGGAATTCTTGACTGGAAATGCATAAAAAGGTTTGGAGAATAGCAGCACTTATGCAAATTAAAAGAGACGTAAAACAAAAAAAAATAGATATAGAGAAAAACAATCAATTTTTTTTTCATATTGTCTTGGAAAATTGAGAGTTTTCTGGCAAAAATACACATTGGTTTGTTACTAGTTAACTTAAAGACGGTTTGTGTTGTGGAGGCATGATCTTATGGATGAAAAACGGCTGATCGAGGTTGATGACCTCCGAGTTCATTTCCCATTGGAAGATGAAACAGTAAAAGCTGTGGATGGCGTTTCCTGGCACATTGATAAAGGGGAGACCCTAGCAGTTGTAGGCGAGTCTGGATCTGGTAAATCGGTTACCGCAATGTCTCTAATGCGTCTGACCGACTATGCTGGTGGCAAAATTATGTCAGGAACGGTTAATTTCCGCCGGAAGAACGAAAATATTATTGATTTAGCTAGTTCACCACAGGATGTGATGCGGGATATTCGTGGAAACGATATCTCGATGATTTTCCAAGAGCCGATGACGTCATTGAACCCGGTTTTTACAGTTGGAATGCAAATAGCTGAAGCGATTGTGCTTCATCAAGGAAAAACAGAGCAAGAGGCTCTCGAAATGTCTTTAGAGATGCTCAAACTTGTTAGGATTCCTGAACCAGAAAAACAATTAACACAATATCCGCATCAACTATCTGGCGGGATGCGGCAACGTGTGATGATTGCAATGGCTCTGAGTTGCAGGCCATCGTTATTAATCGCCGATGAACCAACTACTGCGTTAGATGTAACGATACAGGCTCAAATTCTAGATCTAATCAAAATGCTTCAACGGGACATCGGTATGTCTGTGATGTTTATTACACATGATATGGGAGTTGTAGCTGAGGTGGCAGACCGCGTGGTTGTAATGCTCCGCGGTGAAAAAGTTGAAGAAGGCCCAGCACTCGAGGTTTTCCATAATCCCCAACATCCATATACCAAGGCTTTACTATCAGCAGTTCCAAAGCTTGGGAGTATGACAGGTAGAGTGATGCCTGCAAAATTTGCTAATGTTGATGTGAGCCGAGCTGAGGGTGATGAAGTCAAAGAATCTCAGGGTGGACCAGAACTACTAGATGTTAAAGACACCGTTCGTCGTGATGCGCCACCTATCCTTGAAGTCAAAGGCCTGACAACACGTTTTGATATTCGAAAAGGAATATTTGGCAGTGCAACTGGCCGAATTCATGCGGTAGAAGGTGTTGATTTTTCTCTCCAGCCAGGAGAAACACTCGCGCTTGTTGGAGAATCAGGGTGTGGTAAGTCGACAACTGGTAGAAGTATCATCCGACTTACACAACCTACTCGTGGGAGTGTAATTTTCGAGGGTCAGGAATTAACTGGACTTAGTGGGAAAGACATGAGGCCTTACCGTCGACAAATGCAAATGATCTTTCAAGATCCATTTGCTTCTTTGAATCCCCGCATGACCGTCGGTGATGCAATTGCAGAGCCGATTGAAGTACACGGGATAGCTAAGGGAAATGACGCGCAAGATCGTGTTGCAGAGCTTCTACGTCGTGTTGGGCTTGAACCAGAGCATGCTGCCAGATATCCTCATGAGTTCTCTGGTGGCCAGCGTCAGCGTTTATGTATTGCTCGTGCTTTAGGGTTAGAGCCAAAACTTATAATAGCAGACGAGGCTGTTTCTGCGCTGGACGTTTCTATTCAAGCTCAAGTAGTGAACTTGATGATGGAGTTGCAGGAAGAGTTTGGGTTATCTTATCTGTTTATCAGTCACGATATGGCTGTTGTTGAGAGAGTAAGCCACCGTGTTGCGGTAATGTATTTAGGGGAAATAGTAGAATTAGGCTTGAGAGGACAGGTTTTCGAAAATCCTCAGCATCCATATACGAAAAAGCTAATGGCGGCGGTACCTGTTGCAGACCCAAAACTTAGAAAAACCGAATTAAATTTAATGACGGATGAAATACCAAGTCCATTAAAGCCTGTTGGTTACGAACCGCCAGAGATAGATTTAATAGCCATTGATGAGGGTCATTTTGTAAAACCATTTGAAGGAATGCCCAAATAATTTTCTTTAAATATGTTAAATATTTTTTAGGACTATTATCGGTTGTGGTTTTTGCGCAACCAGGTTTAGCTGAGCGGCCATGGGCAACCCCAGCTCAGGTGGAAGGTCCATACTATCCTCGCTCTAAACCTGCCGAGAAGGATTGGAATTTAATACAAACTGCGCGCGAGAAAAATGAAATCGCTGGCGGTATTCCTCTGCAGCTGGAAGGTCAAATCTTTGATAGTAACGGCTTACATTTAAATAATGCAGAAATAGAAATCTGGCAGTCAGATTATCAAGGGTTCTATAAACATCCCAAGGCTCCCGGGAACAAGAAATTTGATTCACGATTCCAGGGGTTTGGTAGCGTGGTGACTAACCTAACTGGTAATTACCGATTTTTGACGATTGTGCCAGTTGTTGAGAAAAAGCGGCCTCCCCATATTCATGTGAAAATCTTTTATAGAGGTCAAGAAACTTTAACGACACAGTTGTATTTAAAAGACCACCCAGAAAATAACAGCGATGGTTTGTTATCTTTAATGCTTTATCCAGGACAACAAAAACTATTAATAGATTTAACAGATGCGATATTAGAGAATGGGGTTAATGGGAAAAAAGCTAGGTTTGACTTTGTCGTCACAACAAAATTCTAATTAGACTCGTTTAGCCATTTTTTCTTATCAAAAGCAACGTGATCACCAAAAAAGTCTATGCGGTTCTTAACATCGATTAAATCTTTTGGGTGGTAGGTGGTTGATCCGGCCATCAATCTTACAATATTTTTCTGGGTTTCTAGCCATTTTTCTGCCGGCTGGAGCGTACTTTGCCGCACTGTTATGTCGAAAATATAATAGTGATGCGGAATAATTATTGCGGCATTTAGGCGATCTATTATTTCTTTTGCATGTGGAAAGCTGATCACATGTTGTGAATCGTCGATCGGCAGTAGCACAATATCTACCTTCCCAATGGCATCCCAAACTTCCTCAGGAGGGTTATGCCTATTATCGCCCCAAGCAAGAATTCGTAACCCTCCAGTTTCAATTAAAAGGAGGCAGTGATCCCAGGAACGTGGGTTGTTAGGCGGCGTGATATCAATATTATCAAATTCTTTTATTATCCTCTTAAAATCATAAACGGCAGCGGAAGAGTCTGTTGCATGTTTGTCCGCTATCCCCGTTATTTTTATGTCTCCAAAGTTATATGTCCCAATAAGCCGGTCCAATAGGACATGGGCATCTAACAAGTGCAAAGCATCATGGTCAAAATGGGCATGGCTCGATAATCCTATATCGACTTTTGTTATTGGAAAGTCGTTAAAGTACCAATCCCACTTTCTCGTCGGATGGTTCCGCCATGGGTCAATCATCAGAGTAATACCAGCTGGGGATGTTATCTGAAAAGCTGAGCTCCCATAGTAATCAAGGTTAACTGAGCCGGGGCCGCCATTCATGGAGGTCCGCTGCAACTCCATCATTCGATTATGATTAGAGGCCATTCTCCAACCGGATAACCCAGCGTCTATATTCCCCATAAGCACTTTCCTATATGAAGCCTGAGCATTTAATTCAGGCTTCAATAATAGATGTTCTTTTTATTAAACTAACTGAACGAGTTAGCAGATTAAGTTTGAGATCTTAGTTTAGGATCCATAACATCGCGAACAGCATCACCAAATAAATTGAAGCCAAATACAGCTAAAGTAATAGCTACACCCGGCCAGATTGGTACCCATGGCGCGCTCTCAGCATATTCTTCTGCACCACCTTGAAGCATTAGGCCCCACGCTGCAGTTGGTTCTTGCACGCCCATGCCTAGATAAGAAAGAGACGCCTCCGTAAGAATCGCTTGGCCGACAAAAGCGGTTAGCATTATCAAGAATGGAGCCATCACGTTTGGAACCATATGACGGAGAATAATTCGCGAGTGACTATATCCAACTGAGCGTGCAGCATCGATATATGGAAGTTCACGGAGTGCTAGGGCACTCGATCTAACCACACGAGCACACCGCGGTATAAATGGTATCGTGATGGCTATAATGACATTTTCTAATCCAGTACCGAAAATAGAGACTATTGCAAGCGCCATAATCACTAATGGAAATGCCATGAATATATCCATTACCCGCTGGAATATTAAATCTACATAGCCACCAAAATAAGCGCTTCCAACACCCAATACGAGACCAATGAAAGCCCCCACAAAAGAAGCAGTAAAGCCCACTAAAAGTGCTGTTCGGGCGCCATATATCATACGCGATAACTGGTCTCGGCCAAAGGAATCTGTTCCAAAATGGAATGTCTGGCCAGTAGTTGCGTCGACAGTACCGGGAGGTGACAACATGTATTCGAAGTTTTCCATCTCTGGATCATATGGTGCTACCTGGTCGGCAAAGAGTGCTCCAAAAGCCATTATTATGATTACAATAAAACCAGCAGATCCCAGGGGCTGCTTACGCAGCATTCTTAAGATGCCGTCTAAAATAGTTTTCTTTTTTGGAAGAATAAACTCTTCGCTTGGTATTTCTGAAGTTGCCATTAGCTTTGCCCCTTAAGAGTAACGAATGCGAGGGTCAAGCCACGCGTACATTAAATCGACTATAAAATTGACCATTACAAAAATAAACACAACCAACATAACTAGGGACTGCGTTAGGGTGTAGTCAGCTTGGGTAACAGATTCAACAAAAAGTTTTCCGACACCATTTAGGTTGAAGACTTGCTCCGTAACAACCAGGCCACCCATGAGAAAAGCAAACTCGATGCCTATAACAGTGACGACAGGTAGCATTGCATTCTTCAAAGCGTGTTTATTAATAATCACTTTCTCGATTAAGCCTTTAGCCCGAGCAGTTCTAACATAATCTTCTTTTAAGACATCAAGCATAGCTGACCGTGTCATTCGGGTAGCTACAGAAGAGTATCTATAACCGGTTGCTAATGCTGGCCAGATAAGTTGGGATAGGTTATGCATGGGATCTACCCATATTGGTTTGTAAAATATTGGCGGCATCCACGGGACCCCGCTCCATGCTTGTGTTCCTATCAACAAACCAAGAATTATCACTATACCTAGCCAGAATGATGGCATTGCTATACCCGCAATACTAACCGTGCGAACAATATAATCCACCCATGTGTTTTGTTTTGCTGCAGAAATAACGCCTAACGGGACTGCGATAATTACAGAAACAAATGTAGCCATAATTGCAATCTGTAGTGACAATGGAAAACGAATGGCTATTTCGTGGGTCACGTCCTGTTGGGTCCACATGGATTTACCAAGGTCAAATGTTATAAATCCTGAAATATAATCGTAAAACTGTTTGATTTTTGGATCGGAAATACCCAGAAGCTCCTGGCACTGTTTAATCTGCTCAGGATCGGCATATCCACCTTCACCGCCAAATTTAAGCATACAAACATCGCCAGGGATTAATCTGAGCAATAAGAATACTACAACTGCAGCACCAAAAAGGGTTGGGAATAACATAAGCATTCGCTTGACTATATAGGTATACATTTAGCGACCTTGAAATTAGAAATTATACGAAAGATAAGGTCACCTCGAAAAATCTCGAGGTGACCTATTTTTTTGTAAGTCAGAGTTACTCTACACCCTGCCTTTTCTTTTCTGCTGAATCAATCCAGATATTATCAAGCGACTGATTTAGATAGTGACTTGGTGCAATCTTCCAGCCTTTAACATAAGACCGGTGTGGGTTGATTTTATACCACCAGAGAGTAACTACCTGGGAAGACAAGTCGTTTAAAACGCGTTTTTCATAAGCGCGTAATAGCGGTGTTTGCTCTGCAGTAGTGCCCGCTTTTAGGAGTTCACTGTATAATGACTCCAGTTTGGCATCCTCAAAATTGGCATAGTTATTACCAGCTGATGGTAGAAACTTTGATACATCAGCAATTGGGTTAACGATGGACTGGCAGTTAAAGTCAACTGACACATCGAAATCGCCTTTTTTACGCAGTGATGCATAAAATGGAGTAGTTGGTTTAACAACTTGGTCAACCTTCATACCCGCTTTTTTCCACTGTCCAAGCAACCACGTACCAACAATTTTGTATGGTTGATCAACGCCTCTATTCAAGAAAGTGAACTTAAGGCCTGATTGTCCGGCCTCCTTCAGTAATTTCTTGGCCTGAGCTCTTGATGCCGCTACATCGTCCGAATAACCGGCTATGTTAGCTTTGAGTTCTGACATTGGTGTTGCTAAAGGATGCTGAGGGAAAACAATTCCACCAGGTGTTTTAACAATAGCGATATTGGATAAGTATTTTGACCCAGACTGGCGGTCAACCGCTAATGTCAACGCTCTTCGAACCTTTGGATCATCGAATGGTTTAACTTCATGGTTAGGTGATGCTAACAATACGCAGTTCCAGTCACTTTCCTGCACTTTAATTTTATCACCAAGCGCTTTTACAAGATCATCTCTTGCTTTTGGCGGAAAACCACGAAATTCAATATCGGCACGACCACCACGAATGGCTTGCAACCTTACCGACATTTTTGGTGCGGCAAGAGCTGTATATGTATCCAAGTATGGACGGCCTTTATGATGATAGTTTGGGTTCTTTTTCCCATGTACATGGCTTCCTTGAACGTGTTCAACAAAGCTGAAAGCTCCAGTACCATTTATGTTTTTTTGATGCCATGTGTATCCATTTGCATCCAAGTCTTTCTTGGAGTAAATGAAATTAAACGGCATTGCCACTGCTGGAATAAATGTTCCACTTGGATGCTTCAATTTAAATACAAGTGTTTCTGCGTCTGGTGTTGTTATTGCCTCAACCATCTTAAAGTAAGCTTTACGATTGGAAGCTATACCTTTTGGTGGGTTAACAACTTTATCAAAACTCGCTTTGATGTCTGCTGATGTTAGTGGTGTTCCATCATGGAATTTAACGCCAGTACGAATTTTGAACGTGAATTTCGTTCCACCTTCGGTACCAGCTGGAACCGAACCAACACATAGATCACAAACAAAGTCTGTTGGTGATGCCGGGTTGTCAGGGTTTTCTCTAATCAAAAGACTGTAAAACGGACGAATTGGATGGATCATTCCGAATGTTGACTCAATATGTCCATCATAAGATGGGATTTTTGAACCAACAACGATATTTAAGTTTCCACCATATTCTGGTGATGCATGCGATGCTGCCTTGGCTGAAATGGCGCCAAACGAAAATGTTGCCCCCAATACAGCGACCGCAAGCTTTGGTGCGATACCCTTCATTTATTCTCTCCTTCCCAGAGATGAGACGGGATTACCTCAATCCCTATAAAACCAAAAGTATGAGATTAACCAGCGCTTTCAAATAGAAAGGGACGACTAATAAGCAAAAAAAACCAAAACGAAACGAAACAAACCAAACCAACCCAATTTCAAAACAAGGGGGCGC
>ENA-UOXV01007706-UOXV01007706.1-marine-metagenome-genome-assembly--contig:-NODE-7706-length-10815-cov-5.850372_pt1 | contig 10815 bp, 10 predicted proteins | sample MGYA00238165_ERZ766961 | MGnify/ENA primary metagenome ERZ766961 (study PRJEB28924, sample SAMN03173240) | marine metagenome | biome: Marine; feature: Water; material: Subsurface seawater | place: North... | reverse complement strand
AGCTGAAAAAGGATTGGCAGTAATCTTTCCAGATACATCCCCAAGAGGCGGTGATGTACCAGATGATGATAGCTTTGATATTGGACAAGGTGCGGGGTTTTATTTGGACGCAAGTGAGGATCCATGGAACAAAAATTTTAATATGGAAACATATGTTAAGCATGAACTAAGCAAGTTAGTTTTTAGAAATTTTAACCTAGATCAGTCTAGACAAGGTATTACTGGTCACTCAATGGGCGGAATGGGGGCTCTAAACTTAGCTTTAAAAAATCAAAACCAATTTAAATCGGTGTCTGCATTTTCACCAATTTCAAATCCAACTCAGAGTAATTGGGGACGTAGGCAATTTGAAGCTTATTTGGGAGAAGAGACTGATGAATGGAAAAATTATGATCCATCAATTTTGTTAGAAAGTCTCGGTTTTCAAACAAAAATACTTATTGATCAGGGTACAGGCGATAATTTTTTAGATTTACTTATGCCCAAAAATTTGTCTGATCAAATGGATAAAAATTTAGATATTGGTAACTTTCGATATCAAGATGGGTACGACCACAGTTATTTTTTTGTATCGTCTTTCATAAGAGATCATATTTTTCATCATGCCGATATATTATTGAAGTAGGCCCTTATGGGTTTATTAATTTTTCTATCTGACCACCTGATTTTTCCCAGTTGGTAAAGCCTCCTTCAAGATGACAAACATTATAAAGACCCATTTCTTTTGCAGCTTTTGTAGAAAGTGCCGAACGCCATGCACTTGCACAATAGAAAACAAAATTTGTGTCTTTAGAAAATATTTCCTTATGGTAGGGGCTCTCAGGGTCAATCCAGAATTCTAACATTCCTCTTGGACAGGAAAATGCCCCCGGTATTTTTCCATTTCTCTGGAGTTCTCGAAAGTCTCTAAGGTCAATGAACTCATATTCGTCGTCATCATAAATTGACATTGCCTTTTCAACTGAGATTGTTTCAATAAGGGCGTTGGCCTCTTCTAATAATTTCTTATAACCTTTTGTAATTTCAGATCCCATAACCTTATCCCATTTAGAACTTTCCAAAAATTTTAATTACTTTTTCGTCTTACATTTCCCGTTACTGACCCTTTTAAAGCATCGTTTTCGAACTCTACTTCATTTAAATGGGCTAGAACTAGGTCACTTATGGAGATAAATTCAACTATTTTATCATTTTCAACTACTGGCATATGCCTAAACCTACCCTCATTCATTCTTTCGATTACACTCTTTAAAGTGTCAAACCGTCCACAACAGCTCACAGTACTCGTCATAACGTCCCCAACTTTAGAGTCTAGGCCCGCTGCTCCCTTTAGAGAAATTTCTTTAATTATGTCTCTTTCAGATAAAATCCCAAGGATTGAGTCTGAATTATTTGTGATAGGAAGAGCTCCTATTTTATTATCAGCGAGTAGTTTTGATGCCTCGGAAAGCAATGCTCCAGATGATATTTTTACAATAGATTTTTTCTGCTTCTTTGAAATTACATGATCAATTACCATTAGATGTCCCCAGAGTTAATAATCTATTTGTGTTCTATTCTATTTTAGAATTTATGCAAGGCAATGTGCTCTTTAAAACTAGAATAAAACCCTAATTGTCATTATCATCTGGATCTTTTCCAAATAAAGAGGTTATTGATGGCTGTCGAATTATTAGACAGGAGATAGCTAATAGAAGTACCGCCGCTGATTCATAAATTAAGTTTTGAGGATCAGAACCTTTACCTTGCAAAATTATCATCCGGCTCAATGCAGTTATGGCAATAAAAAGTGGAAGAGTGATTGGAATTCTATTGCTCTTATAAAAGACACCAACCATTCCCAATACTTCTGTATATATAAATAAGAGTAATAAATCAGCGAGTTGAACGCTACGGTTTTCAATTAAAGTAAATATTTCTTGACCTGTTGCAAATATAGTAGCAACCGCTATGGCTATAAGAAGAATCTTCTCTATTACTTTAATTGCTTGGTCCATAGTTTATCCTAAATTATCCATCTAAATGATGATCCTTCCAATAGTCATAATGCCAACTTAGTCAATATAAAAAAATTTTAAAATTGGTTTTTTAGGAGTTGCAGTACTATTAATAGACCTACAGATTAATATCTTAACTATAAATGTTAAGGTAAAAAACTTGTTAGGATGCCACCAAAAATTTATTAACTTTTACTTTTTAAAGGATTGATATAAAAAGCTAGGGTGTATAATTTTTACTAAAATTTGTTTTGAGCGAGTAATATGAATGGTTGGCGTATCAAATAAAACAGTGGCTATTATAATTTGTTTGATAGGTTTTTTCTATTCAAATTTTGCTATAGCACAGACCGAGTTACGGGTTGCATTTCAAATCCCTCTAAACCATCATTTAGCACAAAACGTATTGTTCTTTAAAAAGGAACTGGAAGTAGCCTCGGGTGGATCTATTAAAGTAAAAATAAATGATTATGGCTCTTACTTAAAGCAGCTCAACGATCAGAAAAATCCAGATGAGACACCACAATATTTTATGGCAAACGAAATGCTGCAAGCTGTACAAGATAGGCGTGTAGAAATAGGAATGATCTCATTGCATAAGTTTTCTGAATCTATTCCGTTAACTGATATTTTTTATCAGCCATTTCTTCTGGATACTGAAAAGAAGGTGTCTGAAATAGTCAAAAAAGATTCAAATGTTAGGCGATCAATTGAAACCGCGATTCAAAGGTTAGGTGTCACTGTTCTTTGGTGGCAACCTTATGGAAGTGTTGTGCATGTGTCAAAGGGAGAGACTGCTCAGAATCCAGACCAGATAAAAGACAAAAAAGTAAGGGTTTTCAATAAAACACTTGGCAATTTAGTTCTAGCTACAGGCGGCGTGCCATTAGCCATTCCTAATTCACAGCAATATTTTGCTTACTGGCATCAAAAGGTTGATATTGGTATGACTACTATAGCTGAAATTAAGGAGAAAAAGATATGGGAAGTAATGGATACTATTTCGATCACCAATAGTGCCAGTGTTCAATTTCTTTTGGTAGTTAATTCCCGTTGGTGGAATTCTCTTAGCAATAACCTACGACAAACTATTTCAAAAGCGGCCTTTGCTGCTGAGCGTAAGTCCGTTGAGGAAATAAAAAAAATTGAAATAGCTGGGTATAATGCAGCAATCCAAAATGGAATGAATCTTATTGTTTTATCTAATGATGATAAAGATTACTGGAGAGAAAAGTCTGAACCAATTTACAAGAAGTTTTTGGAGAACACAGGTAGTGATGGTCAGATGTTCTTTGATTCTGTAGTAAGTTTTTAGTGATAAACAACATTTTCCACTATTTTCGTAGCATAGTATTTAAAAACATAACGGGTATTAACCCAAAAAATATTATGATTAATGCTGGTAAGGCAGCTTGCCCCATAAGCTCGTCATGTGCAAATTGATAAGTATGTGTCGCCAAAGTTTCAAAATTAAAGGGTCTAAGAAGCAATGTCATTGGCAACTCTTTTGTGATATCAATGAAAGCCAGCAATCCTCCAGCGATTATAGACTTCTTTATGAGTGGAATCGAAACTCGTGTCATCGTATTTGAAAAAGATGTACTCAAGGTCCGGCTAGCCCAATTTAAATTTGCTGATATCTTACTTAAACCAGACAAGCTTGCCCCATAACCTACGGCTAAAAACCGTACTAAATATGCAAAAATTAATACGGCAATAGTTCCACTTAGAAAAAATGGTTGCCTGGAAATGAGCAGTAGGGAAAAAGTATAATCTATAATTTGATCCAAGAAACCAATAGTTATTAGTACTCCTATAGCTAGCATAGTGCCAGGAAATGCATAACCCATAGCCGAAAAATTAGTAATATTCTGCAGGTTTTTATTACCTTTGACTGAAGTTGAACACGCTAAAAATGTCGCAACTACGACTATGATGCTAGCCCCTAATGAAGATACTAAAACAGTATTTTTTAAAGCAGGTAAAAGCAGAGCCAACTCTTCCCCACTATAACCTGAGCTTACGTTTGTAATGAGTATTAAAACAGGGATAAAAAATCCGCATAAGACAGGGATTAAGCATATGAGTACAAGAATGAATGCTTTTAACCCTGTTACTTTTTCTACACCAATATTTTTATGACGACGACTAGTATCGTTGAACCGTTTTTCTGAACGGGACTTTGTTTCTACAAGAAGTAAAACTATCACAAACATAAATGTAAAAAGGGCGATTTGTGATGCAGCAGTTATATTATTCATACCAATCCACACATTAAAGATACCCAAGGTTAATGTTTCGAGAGAAAAGTATTCTACAGTTCCAAAATCAGATACTACCTCCATACAGACAAGAGCTGAACCTGCCGCAATTGCTGGTCTGGCTAATGGTAAACTAACATTCCAGAATTTGCTTCTTCCATAAATACTAGTTACTTCTAATAAACTTCCAGGAGTTTGTAGGAACGCTGTTCTGGATAATAAGTAAATGTAAGGATACAAAACAGAAGCTAGTACAAATATTGCCCCTGTGATCGATCTAATTTCAGGAAAATAATATTCGCTAGCATTAGACCAACCCATTATATCCCTTAAGCCACCTTGAATTGGACCTGCATACTCAAAAAAGTCTGTGTAGGCGTAGGCTATAAGATATGCCGGGCATGCGGCAGGAAGAATAAGAATAAAATCTAAGAATTTTTTAAATGGAAAGGCATAGTTTGTGATGATCCAGGCGGTTGTGATACCAAAGGTAAGTGATAAAAGTAATACCCCGATCATTAAAGATAATGTTGTTGTTAAATATTTAAAAAGAACATTCTGAAAAAGATGTGTCCATAGACCGTCACTGTCACCAAAACTCACAAAAATAAGTGATGCTATTGGCCAGATTAGAAACATCGATACAATAATTATCGCCAAATTCCAAAGATTATCACGGATGTAACCTAATACCACTGAGTTACCAACCAACTTTATCAATAATTTTTTGTGCTTGTTGAGATAACTCTGCAATTGTGAGGATTGGGAGTTGGTCTTCTCGAAAAACTCCCCAATCAAGTAATGTTTGAGTTGGCGTTACTCGAGGATTCACTGGATATTCAAAGTTTATCTCACCATATAATTGTTGTGAAGGCTTTTCTGACAAAAATTCTAAAAGTTTTATCGCGTTGTCTTTATTCTTCGAAAACTTTGCTACACCTCCACCGGATATATTGATGTGGGCACCTCTGTCGTTTGAGCCTTGGTTTGGAAAAACTAACGAAAGTCCATCTGCCCAGACCCTTTGTTTTTCGTCATCAGAATACTTTAGTTTCCCATAATAGTAATTATTAATTATGGCTATGTCACATTGACCCTCATGGATTGCCTTGACCTGAGCCCTGTCGTTACCCTGGGGTCGCCGTGCCAAATTTGCCACTAAACCCTCTGCCCATTTTGTAGCTGCCTCAATACCATGAGCTGCAATCATTGATGCCATGAGGGCCCTGTTGTATACATGACTTCCAGGTCTAGTACAGATTTTACCTTTCCATTTTGGATCAGCAAGGTCTTCAATTCTTAAAATCGAGAGAGGTACAACTCTACTTTTAGACGTCACTATTATTCGAGATCGCTTTGAAAGACTAACCCAAGTATCGTCATTGCTTCTTAGGTGATTGGGTATATTTGCCAACAATTTTTTTGAATTGATTTTTGCAAGCAATTTCATATCAGCATATACTTGGAGCCGACCAATATCTACGGTTAGAATTACATCGGCCGGACTGTTTTTACCTTCTGATTTAAGTCTTTGGGCTAATCCTTTTGTTGAATAGACAACATTAGTTTTAATCCCCGTCTCTTTAGTAAAAGATTCTAAGAAGGGATTAATTAGAAAAGGTTGTCGGTGTGAGTAAATATTAAGTTCACTTGCCATTACTTGTGCAGAGAACATAAAGAAAAAAGTCGCAGATATTTGTGTAAATCTCAACATTATGTTTTCGCTAGAGAGGACTTTTTTAATACTCATAATCTTACCTTAACTAAATTTATATAGTTTCTTTTTAAACGCCAAGAATTCCTGATAAAAATAGTCAATAATATTCCTGATAAATTTAGTCAACATTTTTGTGATGTTTTCATCTTTACGAACACAGTTAGTAATATATAAAGCTCACAGATAAGAACCCAATATATACAATGGAAGAAAAATGCTTCAAATATCGATTATTGGTCTTGGGCTAATGGGAAAACAGCACTTAAAGGCAATTCATGAACACCCTGATTGCAACATCGCGTCGGTCATCGATAATACTAGTCAAGCAAAGAAAATAGCTTCTGAACAATGTCACCCATATTTCACAAGCCTCAAAGAGGCTATTGACGTAACCAAACCTGATGGGTTGATTGTGGCGACTCCTAATTCACGTCATTTTCAGGATAGTTTTTTAGCTCTAGAGGCGGGTATTCCAATTTTGGTAGAAAAGCCAATTTCAGATTCAATTGATGACGCCGCTAAATTAATTGAGCTTGGTAAAAAAACTAATGTGCCGATTTTAACGGGGTATCATAGACGGCATAATCCTATTGTCTTTGAAGTAAAAAAGAAATTGGATGAAGGATATATAGGAACAGTTGTTGCGATGCATGGTATGTTTTGGCTTTTCAAACCTGATGATTATTTTGACCAAGAATGGCGAAAAAAAACTGGTGCTGGCCCAATATACATCAATTTAAGTCATGATATTGATTTGATGCGCCATTTTTTAGGAGAAATAGATAGTGTTCAGGCAATTTCTTCAAATAAGATTCGTGGCTTTGACGTAGAGGATACATCGGTGGCAATTTTAAATTTCTCCTCTGGTGTTGTAGGCTCAATATCGATTTCTGATACTATAGTCAGTCCTTGGAGCTATGAACTTACATCAAATGAAAATCCAGCCTATCATCATACAACTTCGAATTGTTATTGGATTGGTGGAACTGACGGATCAATAGAACTACCTAAAGGAACCTTTTGGTCTCACAAAGGGCATAAAAGTTGGTGGGAGCCAATATCAAGTACAAATACAGTAAATAAAAAATCCAATCCTATTTTAAATCAATTGGATAATTTTCTTAATGTTATTCGTGAGAATGATAAGCCGTTGGTTTCAGGTTTGGAAGGTTTGAAAACAAGTGCAGTGATTGATGCCATTAAGAGAGCAACAAAAACTGGAAAGATAGAAAGACCTAGGTTTTAATTTAATTTTTATGCCCCGAGTTCATTTTTGCTAAATTCACCCATAAGGATGAACCAAGGCATAGTATTTCATCATTAAAATCAAATTTAGGAGAATGTAGAGGTTCCGCATTGGGACCAGTGGCCCCATTTCCAATTAGAACAAAGCACCCAGGGGCCTTAGATGTCATAAACGAAAAGTCCTCGGAAAAAAGCATTGGTGAACAAGTTCCATCAATGCTTTCTGGTCCAAATGAGTTTATTATGCATTCTGTAATATTTTGCGTTGGAATTTGGGAGTTTATTGTAATTGGAAAATTGGTCTCGAATCTCACTGAGCATGAAACGTTATAAGAGTCAGCAATACCGGCAGTTATTCGGTGTAATTCATTCTTGATGATTGCCTTCACTTCGTCATCAAGGCATCGAGTATCACCTTTAAGAACGGCTTTAGAAGCTAAAATATTTTTTTTCCCATTCGTAATAAATTCAGTTATCGAAAAAACTGCATTTTTTCGAGGGTCGATTTTTCGAGATACAATTGTTTGAAGTGATGATACCACTTGTGACGCTGCTAGTAATGCATCCCCGCCCATACTGGGAAGGGCTGAATGCCCTCCTTTTGACAATATTTCAATTTCAAAGGCACTTTCGCTTGCAGTAATTGTTTTTTCTCTAGTTGCAAAGTACCCAACCGGCATATTGGGCATATTATGAAGAGCATAGATTTCACTGATGTTAAACTTTTGAAATAAACCATCATCAATCATCGCCTTAGCACCGCCGCCATTTTCCTCATCGGGCTGAAATATAAATAAGATGTTTCCATCAAACTCTTTATCTTCTGATAAGAATTTTGCCGCTCCAAGTAAGATTGAAGTATGACCGTCATGTCCACAGGCATGCATTGAGCCGGGGTATTCTGATTCATAGGGCAAACTTGTTTGTTCGGTTATTGGTAAAGCATCCATATCAGCTCTAATAGCAATTAATTTCTTATTTTTATTTTTTTCTAGAAGGCCCAAAACGCCTGTTTTCCCAAAGTTGTCAAAAACCTTTAGGCCAAAGCTTTTCAGTAGCTGTGAAACAATTCCTGATGTTCTCACTTCCTTAAAACCTAGTTCTGGATGCTGGTGGAAATCTTGTCTCCAGGACGCCATAAGTTCTTTTAGGCTTTCCGTTGGTAAATCCATTTGGTAAACTGTCCTTCAAATAATGCATTTTTAATCGTCATTTTTATACATATCAACTTTATTGAGGATCATATTCATTATGCAAGATAATTTTGCACTTTACCCAAGTCTCAAAGATATACCAGTCCTTGTTACGGGTGGTGCGTCCGGAATAGGAGAGAAAATTGTTAGAGCGTTTGCCTTGCAGGGCTCTAAAGTTGGCTTTATTGATTTTGATAAACACGCAAGTCAAAAGTTACAAGATGATTTAGGAGGTAAGGTAACATTTCAAATGTGTGATTTAACAAATATTGATGATTTAAAGAACGCAGTTAAATCTTTAAGCAGTAATCTCGGAAAGATTGGAGTGCTCATTAATAATGCAGCTAGGGACGATCGGCATGATTGGGAAGATGTGACATCTGATTACTTCGATGAGCGAATTGCAACAAACCTAAAACACCAATTTTTTGCTATTCAGGCTGTAGCACCAGATATGATCGAAAGAGGCGGCGGCTCAATTGTTAATCTTGGGTCTAATTCTTGGTGGGAGGCAGGCGGAGGTTTTCCCGTATACGCTACCTCAAAAGCGGCTATTCATGGGTTAACTCGAACAATGGCACGTGACTTAGGTCAACACCGTATTCGAGTAAATACCGTGGTACCTGGCTGGATTATGACTGATCGACAAAAAGAATTATGGGTAACGGAGAAGTCAATTGAAAAACATATAGACAGACAATGTCTTCCAGATTTGATTGATCCAATTTATGTTGCCAGGATGGTCTTATTCCTTGCCTCATCCGATAGTGCTATGTGTACGGCAAACAACTATATGGTTGAGGCTGGCTCTATTTGACTACGGTCTTATGGCTTCTAGAGCAGTTTTCAGATGGCTAACTGTTCTTTCTACATTATGGAGCTTATCTAAACCAAAAAGGCCTATTCTAAAAGTCATAAAGTGCTCTCCCTCGTCACACTCAAGTGGAACACCTGCTGCAATTTGCAACCCTTGCTCCATGAATAATTTACCACTTTTCATTTCTGGATTATCGGTATAACTGACCACAACACTAGGAGCTTGAAAACCCTCAGCTGCAACACTTTTAAATCCCTTGCTTTCTAGGAGGTTTCTAACTTTTTGACCTAAATCAATTTGTTCTTGACGCGTTTTCTCAAACCCATATTCCTCAGTTTCTACCAGGGTATCTCTAAACTTAGCTAAAGAATCCGTGGGCATGGTTGAGTGATATGCGTGACCACCGCCTTCATAGGCCTCCATAATTTGTAGCCACTTTAAAAGATCGCAGACATAGCTTGAACTTTTAGTGTTTCTGATTAGTTGGCTTGCATTCTCACTCAACATTACCAGCCCACTGCAAGGTGACGACGACCAACCTTTCTGAGGGGCACTGAGGAGCACGTCTACACCAGTCTTTTTCATGTCTACCCAAAGTGCGCCAGACGCAACACAATCCAATACAAAAATACCACCAATTTCATGAACCGCGGTGGATATTGCTTCGAGATAACTGTCAGGTATTAATAGTCCTGCAGAAGTTTCAACATGAGGAGCAAATACGACATCAGGTTTTTGAGATTTTATTTGTTTAATAACTTCTTTAACATCAGCGGGAGAAAACGCAGCGTCCCGATTTTTTTGATCACGGGTCGCCTTTATGACTTTAGTTTCAGCGGCTATTTTTCCCTGATCTAAAATTTGGCTCCACCGATAACTGAACCATCCGTTTCTAACCACAAGACATTTTTTGTTATCTGCAAATTGCCTTGCAATTGCTTCCATACCAAAAGTTCCACCTCCTGGAATAACAACCACACTCGTTGCATTATAAGCACTTTTAAGACCCCGTGATATATCATTCATTACTAATTGGAATGATTTTGACATATGGTTTAAAGATCGGTCCGTAAAAACGACTGAATATTCCAAAAGGCCTTCTGGATCTATGTTTGGTAATAATGCACCCAATGAATCGCTCCGTACAATTGTTAAGTTATAAATTTAAAATAGGCTTTTTTTTGGTTTTGTCACTACAGGAAAACAAAATTTTTCTTGGACCTAAATTATATGCTGAATTTTTAGGCATAATTTAAGTAAAAAGTTCAAGGGAACAATAATTTATGCTAGCTCAGGAAGTGTATATAATAATAATTTAACAGATAATTTTGAATGCACAGAAGAAACTAAAATATTAGACTCTACCAATTCTTATGATTATTCAAAAATAGCCATTGATAAATATTTCTTACTTTTTTCTAACAGTTTTATTTCTTTAAGGTTTGGTACGGTGGTTGGAAACTCTGAGCAGCTAAGAGACGAACTCTTATTAAATAGAATGGCTTCTGACGCGATAAAAACAAATCAAATTAATCTTGCAAATCCAGATAAGTTCAGACCATGTTTATTTATAGAGGATTTAATT
>ENA-UOXV01007701-UOXV01007701.1-marine-metagenome-genome-assembly--contig:-NODE-7701-length-10820-cov-5.234464_pt1 | contig 10820 bp, 10 predicted proteins | sample MGYA00238165_ERZ766961 | MGnify/ENA primary metagenome ERZ766961 (study PRJEB28924, sample SAMN03173240) | marine metagenome | biome: Marine; feature: Water; material: Subsurface seawater | place: North... | reverse complement strand
ATAACCTATTGTTTTTTTAAATAATTTTTTTAGATAGGTAAGTGATCTCAAATTTAAATTTTTATTTTGTGCAGGATATTGTGAGGTACATTTAAGAATAGCATAATTATTAATTTTTGATTTTTTAAGAAAATTTTTTAATTCAATCAAATCTCTTTGGTTTGAAAGACCTGTTGAAATTATCAAAGATTTTTTAAATTTTGCAGCTTCTTTAATTAAGGGGTAATGATTCATCAATCCTGATGAAATTTTAATAAATCTTACACCTATTTTAACAAGTCTGTGCAAGCTTGAAATATCGCCAGGAGTTGAAAAAAATAAAACTTTACTTTTTTCTGAAAATTTTTTTAATTCTTTCAATTCTTTATTTGAAAAATCTTTTTTAACGAAGGTATTGTATGATTTAGTGTTGGCATCATAACTTTCATTGACATTAACTGTTTGTAACTTAATCGCATCAGCTCCTGCTGCCGCAGCAATTTTTATTAATTTTTTGCATTTAATAACACTTCCCTCATGATTAATTCCGATTTCCGCAATTATAAAAGTCTTTTTAATGTTATTTAATTCAAAATTTTTCATTTTTTTTTATCAAAAAATATATTTTTTTTTAAAAATTTTTTTTCTTCAAATATTTTTGAGATTTCAATAAATATATCTTTTACATTTCTATACTTGTTTGTTTTGTATTTCTTTAATAAATTTTTTATTTCAACTTTATTGAGTTGATTAGATAATTTTGTCGGAGAATATAGTATCCTCAATGTAGCAACTTTTATATCAAACTGTTTTAATTCTTTGCTTATTATTTCTGAAAAAACTTCTAATCCTGATTTTGTAGAACTATATGTTGAGCTTCCAATTTGTTTGATTTCAGTTGCTACTGATGAAAAAAAAATGATTGCCCCACCTTTGTTCATCATCATTAATTTAGAAATGATATTAGATAAAATCATTGGTGATATCAAATTAATCTTAACAGATCTATCTATTGAATCAAATTTTTCTAATGAATTTAAATTTCGATTAAACTTCACAGCATTATTAATTAGAATATCAATTTTATTTTTAGATTGTTTTTGAACCCTAGATATCCATCTTTTTGTAGGAAAAATATTAACTAGATCAACTTTTGAATGGAAGTAGTTTTTGTGAAAAATTTTTTGATTTTTTCTTGAACATCCCCATACATTATTATTATTTTTTAAAAAAATTTTTGCAAGTTTTAATCCTATTCCAGAACTTGTGCCTGTAATAACAATATTTTTATTTTTAATCAAATTTATATATGCCTCCACACAAAGAATATCCAACTCCAAAACCCATAATTAGAATTGGTTTATTTTTTTTTATTTTATTTTTTGATCTTAGTAGTGCGATTGGTATTGATGATGACACAGTATTTCCATATTCTCCCATATCATAAACAAATTTTTTAGAAGGAATATTTAATTTATTTCTTATAAAATCAAGAACTACTTTGCTAGCTTGATGATATACAAACAAAGCTATATCTTCCTTTTTTAATTTAGATTTTTTAAGCAATTGCTCTGTTGCAATTGGCACTTGTTCTGCTGTAAATGTAAAAACGTTAGACCCATGCATGAATAATTTTTTTTTATTTTTCAAAATTAAATTTTTTTCACCTTTGCCGTCAGTTAAATAAATACTTGCTAATAATTTTGGATTATTTTTTTTTTCTAAAAATATTGCTGAAGCTGCATCACTAAAAATTGGCAAACAATTTTTATTTTTTTTGTCTATGTATTTTGTGTATGTTTCTGAGCAAATTATTAAGCAATTTTTTAATTGACTTGAATTAATTAAATTACTTGCAATAGATAATGCATAAGGAAAACCGGAACATCCCTGAACAATATCTAATACAAAACAATTATTATTTAAATTTAACTCTCTATGAATAATTGACCCACTTGAAGGTATTAAGCTATGAGGTGATTGAGAAACATAAATAAGCCCTTCAATTTCTCTATTTCTAATAAAGTTTTTTGCTGCTTTTACTCCCAGTGTAAGAGTATTCTGATGATCAGACGATCTATAAATATATTTTATCCCAGTTTTACTATATATTTTCTTATAATCTAGATTACTTGATTTAATTTCCCTAAGTATATTTACTTTAGTCTTACCAAAACAGAAATTTCCTTTAAACATCTAAAATTAACTTTTTTGATTTAAGCAATTTAAAAAGTTTTTTCTGATTGGTGGCTTCTGAAATATTCTTAATAGAAGTAACCCTATTTGGAAATTTTTTTTCTAATTCAATTAATATTGTTAAGTGACCTAGTGAATCCCATTCAAGATTTTCTAAATTTTTTTTTTTTTTAATATTCAAACACTTGATAAGTGTAAAAATAAATTCTTTTTTATTCATAATTGTTAATTTAAATTAAATAATATGAGACAATAAATCTAGAATATTAATATTTATTCATGCATTGGATTTACATACTCTCCATCTTTTTCTCTTTGCCATGCGTGCTTATATCCTCCAAATTCCTCATTATAAATTTTTGTATATTCTTTAAGCGTAGATTTCGTCATCCAATTTATATCATCTCTTTCTTCAAATTTTGAGCCTATACCTCTTTCAGACCAACCTTTTAAAGTAGTTGGTGGATTATAACCAAGTTTAACAGCCTCTTTAAACATTACGGTAGCTGGCAAAGGTAAAAAAATACAATTTTGAAGTAAAATATTTGGGTTAATTTTTTTTAGTTTTCTCATGAGATCCAAAGTTTCTTTTAAATCATCAATATTTTCATTTGGCATTGCAAACATAAAAGATGCATACATTTCAACATTAAGGTCTCTTAGCACCTCCGCACTTTTAATATAATCCTCTCTTTTTACCTTTTTAATCATAAGATCCAACATTCTTTGTGAGCCGCTCTCTACCCCAAACATCACAGAGGTTAAGCCAGATTTTTTCATGAAAGCAAATTGCTCTGGAGTATATTGTCTATGAAAAGTGCCTCTTGCTTGACCTTTCCATTTTTTGTTTCCAATATCATTTAGTAACTCTGCACAATCCATTACTACACTTGCTTTTAAGAAAAAAGTTGGATCCCTAAAAACTAAATTTGAAAATTTCAAATCCTCAAGAAGATATCTAATTTCCCTGTGATACTGATGATGCAATTTATGTGTTGTGTTAAAATTTCCTGTTGCACAAAAAGTACATTTGAATGGACATCCTCTGGTTTTAAAATAAGCAACTACATTATTTTTTGACCTATATTTTTCCACATCTATCAAATGATATGCTGGTGAGTCATCATAATCAAATTTTGCAGCATATGGGGTTCTAATACCAATATTTTTTCCATCTCTTCTCATAAGAATTCCCTTTAAATCCGAAGGCATTTCTTTTTTTTCTACAATTGAAGTTAATAATACTGGAAAACTATACTCGGCTGGCCCTATTGCCACATAGTCACCATAACCTTCATTCAATATTTCATCAGGCAAAGCTGATGCATGATGTCCTCCCCATATAATTTTTATGTCTCTATTCATTCCTCGAGCAATATCACACGCTTCCATTGCAGGCTTTAGATCTGGACCGGACATGCTTGTAATTCCTAAAGCAAATGAATCGTTTAATTCTTTTGTTAAATTTTCTTTCCAATTTTTGTCTACTCTAGAGTCTATTATTTTTACCTCGAAACCTGCTTTTTCTAAAAATGGTCCTAAGTATATGTACGGAAAAGGCATCCAATTATCCATTTCAAATACTCCAAAGTGAGGAAAGAAGAGAACAATTTTTCCTTTAATTGTTTTAAAAGGGTTTAAAGGTATTGAAGACATGAGATTATCCTATCATTTCTTTATAATTGTACAAGTCATAATTGACGTAGTACAAATTATTCTTCCAAATTTTTTAATAAAATTAATGTGTCCTTTAGACTTTAAATTTTCTAAATATTTATGAAGATTCTGCATTTCATTAGGTAAAAACCAATCAGCCTTATCTATTATTTCAACTTTTTTGAATATTTTTTTTGCTTTTTTTAAAATTTTTTTTTCATTTGAAAGACTTATCATCGGCAGTTGTAGCACCCCTTTTGAATTAAGATATTTTTTTGCTTGAGAAATAATTTTTACTGTAAGTTTAGTTCCATCTTTTCCCGAGTCACAAGGTACAAATTTATTAAACCATGGAGATTTTTTTGCTACCAAATTAGAAATCCCAGAAACATCGTTAATAATATAGTCAAATTTCATATTCTTCCAGGGTAAAAATAAATCACCTTTTTTTGTATTGGCAATTAATTTATTTTTCTTTAAATTTTTTTTTGTTAGTCTGCATGCAGACTCACTTGAATCTGAGCAATAAAGTTTAATTTTTTTTTTATTTTTTAATACTCCTATTCCAATTATTCCAGACCCACATCCCAAATCTAATACATCTGAGGCATTTTTAATTTTTTTGCACGCAACATCAAAACTTAATTTTGATGTTAAGTTTGGCTTAAAAACTTTTTTGTCAATTAATATTGAATTATTAATATTATCAAAATTAAACATAATCTAAAATTTTTGCTGGATTTCCGTAAGCAGTTTTCTTTGAAGGCACATTCGTCAATACATTTGATCCAAAAATTATTGAACTCATGTTTCCAATCTCTATATTTTCTGCAAAAAGAACATTTGCACCACAAAAAACATTTTTGCCAATTTTAACATTATTTAAAATTGATGTTCTTGATCCAAATAAACTAAAAGAGCCAATTTTTACATTGTGAGCTACAATACATGAATAAGTTAACATTGTAAAATTCTCAATCTTTGTGTCTGAGCAAATTGAAGTATTTGGATATATGATATTACCAAATCCCATTTTAACATTATTTTCAAGAATTACTGAGGAATGTACAATATTAGGAAAAAAATCTTTCGATAGTTGCATTTTTTTAAATATTTTTTCTCTCTGATTTTTATTTTTGTAAGAACCTATCCCAAAAATAAATTTAGAATCTTTAAATTTTTTTACTTTTTCTAAACCGATATGGATTGGAATACCTTTGTATAATTTTTTAAAATATTTTTTATCATCATCAATTATTCCAACAACTTTATAATCTATATTACTTTTATTATTTTTAACTATTGGATAAATTTCATCAACCGAGTTACCAGCTCCAATAATGATTAATTTCTCTGTTTTCATTTTTTAACCTCTTATTCTTTTGATAATCCTACTAATTCCTTTTGAATCTAATAAATTAAAAATTTTTGCTGGCACTACAAAATTATTTTTCATTAAATGTTTTTCTAAAAATTTTGTAATTTTTTTTAAATCATTTATTTCATTTATATATAGTTTTATAGCTTTTTTCTTGTATAAAGCTTTTGAATTATCAACTTGGTTTTTAGATTGATTTAAAACCAGAGCTGGCAAACCATAAAAAAGACACTCCCAGATAAATGTACCTCCACTTGAAATGGCTATATCACTATCTAATATATGATTTTTTAAACTTTTCTGATTATAATATATTTTTGTATCTTTTCTTTTTTTTGAAAATTCTTTTATTAGCTTGTAATTTTTATTGTCAACACCAACTACAATCTTTAATTTAAATTTTAAAAAAATTTTTTTATTTAATATTTTTAAAATTTTATATGTTAAGTTAGATTTGTCTGAACCACCCATAAATATCAGAATTTTTTTAATTTGGTGTGGTTTTTTTACTATTCTTTTTTTTTCTTCTGCTTTAAATTTAATAATGCAGTACTTTAAACCTAAAAATTTTAGTGTGTTTTTCCTTAGTTTTCCATCTAAAGTTCTACTAGATGATAAATTTTGGTTTAAATAAAAATCACAGTCATGTTTACGATTTAAGTCATCAATTACTAATATCTTGTCAACAGAAGATCTAATTTTTTTTTCCCATTTTACTCCTAGAAAATAAGAGTCAACTACCATTAAATTAATTTTTCCCTTAATCTTTTTTATTATATTTTTTGTAGATTCATAATCAGATTTTTCAAAGTCAACATTTTCTTTTTTTTTTAATATGAATAGTTTTATTCTATTTTTTTTAAGTATATTCTTAAGTTTCTTATTTAGATCCTCACATATAAAAAAAACCTTATCTTTATTGTTCAAACTGTAAGCAATTTGTATACATCGATAAAAATGGCCACTACCAACATGACTTGAGGCATTTACTCTAAAAACAATATTCACGGTTAATTTTTTTTAATATATCTTTCCACCTGAAACGCTTCTGCTGATTTAACACCAATTGTTGAACCTCTATAATATGCAAGACTTTCCACTGCTTTGATTGACCTTGCATGTGGCCATTTTCTCATTTCTTCTTTATACATTGATAAAAGTTTCATTTTATTCTTTAAAGATTTAGTAATTTCTTGATAATAATTTGGTATAAAAATAAATTCTTTTTGCGCACCCACCCAATTAGTACTTGAAGGTATCTCAAATGTTAAGATTCTTTCAACTGTTTGGCCTGGATGAGGTCTGCAAGCTGTAAGAGTAGCATTATTTATCAATCTATGATCAATATTTAAATCACCTCCATGGTGCGTGTAAATTATTTTAGGCTTAAATTTTACAATTATTTTTTCAATTTTTTTTACTATATCTAGCAAATCTAAACCATCCAATCTATTGTCTGGAAGTCCAAGAAATTCAATAAAATTTACTTTTAGTTTTTTAGCAACCTTATTTGAAACTGCATGAAGTTTTTGTATTTCATTTTTTCTTTTTTTAATATTTCTTGTAATATCTCTTGATGTAATTCCTTCTGCTGCAATTATTATTCCAACTTGATCTTTTTGCTTTATATGTTCTATTATTGATCCACCACAACCCAATATTTCATCGTCTGGATGTGCTGCAATTACTAGAACTTTTTCCATTAATTTAGCCTTTGAAAACCTTTAATGCTAATTTTTGTTTTTAAGTACTTATCGATTTCAGATCCATCTTCACAAGATTTTATCATTTTAAAAACCTTGTCTAGGCTATTAAAATATTTATCTATAATATTATCATTATGTTGTGTGCAACAATAAACTGAATTTGATGCTAATATATTATTTTTGAGCATTTCTTGAGTAATTAAAGTTTTGTATATTTGATTATTTTCACTTTGAAAAGAAAAATTAGTTAAAGAAGGTATCCCATTTATGCTTATCTTTACATTATTGTCTTTAGATATTTGCTTCCATCCACTTTGAATCTTTTTTCCTATTTTCTTAATTTTTATCCAAGATTTTTCCTCTTTCATAACGTCAATAGTTTTAAGTGCAGCAGTCGGTCCTATTCTCTCTGTCCAGAAGGTGCTGCTTATAAAAGTTTTTTGTGAATATTCCATAATTTCTTTTTTTCCTAAAACTGCAGTAATCGCATACCCGTTACCCATTGCTTTTCCAAATATAACCATATCAGGTTCTACACCTGTAGTTTTATAAAGACCCCCATAAGACTGCCTAAATCCAGTAGTGCATTCATCAAAGATTAAAACTATTTTATTTTTACTTGCTAATTTTCTAACTCTTTTTAAAAAATTAATGTCTGGAATTGTATTTCTACAAACTTCCATCTTTATTACTCCAATATTATTATTATTAACAATTTGATTTAGTTGTTCAAATTTACCATAATTAAAAGGGAAAACTGTTTTTTTTAGTTTTTTTGGTACACCCATAACACTTAAGCCTTTTAGAAGGTGTGTATCTAAATCTTTTTCAACGTTTTTTTTTCTGGAATTTAAATTTGCAGAAAGATACCAGTCATGCCAACCATGATATCCACATATGGCTATATTATCTCTTCCAGAGGCTGCTCTAGCAATCCTAATAGCAACTGAGTTAGCCTCTCCTCCAGTTCTTGCAAATTTTACCATTCCAAAAGTTGGATGAATTTCAATTAATTTTTCTGCTAACGCAACTTCCTCTGGACAGTTTAAAGTTGACATATTTCCGTTATTTATTGTTTTTTTTACCGCATTATCTACTTTTGAATTTCCGTAGCCTAGAACGTTCGTACCAATTCCCATCAATGAAAAGTCGATAAATTGATTTCCATCTAAATCTTTTATTTTACAGCCTTTTGCACTCTTAAAATAGGTGGGCCAATAATCAGGCAAAAATCTTTCTGGATTCTTTGAAATAAGCATATTTCCACCAGGGATGATCTTTTTTGCACTGTTCCAAAGCTTTTGTCCTTTTTCTGTTTTTTTATTAAAATAAAAACCATTTTTTAGATCTTTTTGAAAAAGTTTTTTATGTATTTTTTTATCAAATATTTTTTTTACAGAAAAATAGATATTTGGATAAAAATGTTTAAATATTTTTTTAACTTTTATGTAATCTTTTTTAGAGTCAATTGATAACTTTAGTCCATAGTTGTTAAAAAGTTGAACTTTTAATTTTTTTACTTTTTTACAGTTTTTCATAAATGGAGTTACATGCTCTTTATCAAACAATAATTTTGCTTTTTGAGTTGCTAGTTTTAAAGTTTTAAAATTAAAAATCTCAACATCAAAACCATCTGAATGGTTTGGTGGTAAGGCATTATTCAAATAGTCAGGTTTTTTTCTTAAATATATATCTATTAATTTATCTATAGATTGTGAGTCAACTAAAGGGCAATCTGCAGTAATCCTGATTATATCAGTTGCTTTAAATTTTATAGATGTTTTGTAAAATCTATCTAATACATTATTTTCACTTCCTCTAAAAATATTTGCCTTAAGTTTTTTAAGGTGCTCATAAAGTTTATTATTTTGATTGTTAGCAGGTATGGAGAATACAATTTTATTTATTTTTTTTACTTTTTTTAATCGTTTCAAAATTAACTCTACTACCGTTTCTTTTCCAATTTTTTTTATAACCTTATTAGGGAATCTTTTTGAAGTTAATCTTGCTTGAACGATTACAATAATATTTTTTTTATTCATAAATTTTAAAAAATGACTTTATTAAGTTACATAATTGAACAATCTTTTTTTTTTTAAGATCAAAAAAAATAGGAATGCTGATTGATGTCTTTGAATATTTTTCAGAAACTGGAAATTGTCCATTTTTGAAACCTCTTTTTTTAAAAAAAGAGTTTAAATGTAGTGGCATATAATGCAAATTTACGTAAAAATTTTTTTCTCTTAAGGTATTAAAGATTTCTTTATAGTTATATTTAGTTTTTTTAAGGTCAAATTGAATAACAAATAAATGATAGCTTGATAAATTTCTGTTTTGTATTTTTTGAAATTTTACAGGTAAATCCTTAAAAAAAGATTTATATTTATCTGCAATTTGATTTCTTTTTTTAATAAAATTTTTTAATCTACTGATTTGACTTAAACCAAGTGAGGCAGCTATATCATTCATTCTATAATTAAATCCTGTACCAACCTGCTCATAGTGCCAGGGTTTACCTCGCTGACTTGTTAAATCTTTTTTTACTCCATTTGTCCTATAAATTTTCATTTTCTCGTATAAATTTTTATTATTTGTCATTGCCATACCACCTTCTCCAGTAGTAATTATTTTTACAGGGTGAAAGCTGAAAACCGTTATATCAGACCATCTACAGCTTCCTACTGGTTCAGACGATTGCATAGCGCCTAGCGAGTGAGATGCATCCTCTATAATTTTAAACTTATATTTTTTAGATAACTTCCATATTTCTTTTTGCTCAGTAGGTTGACCCGCAAAATGTACTGGAATTAATATTTTAGGTAATTTTTTTTTTTTTTTAGCTATTACTAATTTTTTTTCTAGAGAAGATACTGACAAGTTCCATGTATCAGCATCTATATCTACGAAGTCTATTTTTGCACCACAATTTATTGCACAATTAGCTGATGCTGCAAAAGTATTTGGAACTGTCCAAACAATATCTTTAGGCTTCAAGTCTAATGCAATGCAAGCTAAGTGTAATGAGCTAGAAGCACTATTAGATGCCACACCATATTTTACTTTGACTAATTTTGATAGTTTTCTTTCAAATTTTTCTACTGCCGGTCCTTGAGTTAAATAGTTTGATTTCAACGTTTTAATTACAGCAGAAATATCTTTTTTATTTATACTTTGGCGACTGTACGGGGTCATCTAAAAAAAAAATTTTTATTTAAATTCTTTATTTCATTAATTGAAAGAAACTTTTTATTTGATTTTGAATCATATTCAAAATTCTCACTAACTTTTTTTCCTTTTTCTTTTAATTTGTTAATAAAAAAATTAGTCTTTTTATCAAAATTTTTAGGTGAAGGAAATATCACATAGTGATCTTTAAATTCTATTGTTTGATCAGACATTTCATTGGGACACATTAGTTCATGTATTTTTTCACCAGGCCTAATTCCAATAATTTTGGTTTTTAAATTTGGAGCCATAGCTTTAGCTAGATCAGTAATTCTTACAGATGGAATTTTAGGAATAAATGTTTCCCCACCAGACATTCTTTTAAAGCTTTTAAAAACAAAATCAACTCCATGATCAAGTGTTATCCAAAATCTTGTCATTTTACTATTGGTAATAGGTAAAAATTTTGCTCCTTTTTTTATTAAATCATCAAAATAAGGAACTACCGACCCTCTTGAACCAAGAACATTTCCATATCTTACTACTGAGAACACTGTTCCTTTAATTCCAACTATATTATTTGCAGCTATAAAAATTTTATCTGAAGCAAGTTTTGTTGCACCGTAAAGGTTTATTGGATTTGCTGCTTTATCTGTAGAAAGTGCAATGACTTTTTTAACCTTTTGATGGATGGAAGCTTGAATTATATTTTCAGCACCATTAATGTTTGTTTTGACAAA
>ENA-UOXV01007700-UOXV01007700.1-marine-metagenome-genome-assembly--contig:-NODE-7700-length-10823-cov-6.004643_pt1 | contig 10823 bp, 9 predicted proteins | sample MGYA00238165_ERZ766961 | MGnify/ENA primary metagenome ERZ766961 (study PRJEB28924, sample SAMN03173240) | marine metagenome | biome: Marine; feature: Water; material: Subsurface seawater | place: North... | reverse complement strand
AGCCCGCCCGCTGCTATTTAGCCCTGTCCCCCCCGAATCGCTCAGGACCGCCGCGCCTGTCTGCCTGTCTGCCCCCCCCCCCCCCCCCCCGCCCGCCCGCCGATCTCCAAGCCAGCCAACCCCTGCTTTCACCGTTGCACCCTCGCCCACGATCATCTCGAATAGGTCACAGCGGTACCTTGCACTCAGAGGTCCTGCACACGGTTCATGGCTCCTGTGGTGGAGGGTCCTCCGAAGCAACCCCTGATCCCTTGTCGCCGCTGGTAATCCTGGTCGAGAGAGGCACCCTGCCGTCCCACTTGCCGGTTTCGCCACTTGCGGTGCGGCCGCAGCCGCTCGCAGCGGGACCCTCTCCAAGGGCGGAGGGGCCCTTCTGCGGCGAGATACTCGTATTTGCCAGCAGGGCCTGCAAGAACGCCAGCACCTGCGGGCACGCAGCTGTCATTGTTTTACGGGAAACTGCGAGCAAATTTAATGCTGCCAGCACCACGCGATGCGCACCTGTTCTGGGCCTTCGGCGTCTATGGCTGCGCTGCGTAAGATTCGATCTGCATCCTTTGATTGGGACTCAGCGCCCGGCGGCGCCTTCGAGGCTGCCTGCGATACCTCACAAGGCGCACCCGTCGTTTCTTCGCAACCCTCGGCCGCGAGGACGTCGCCCACAGGGCCCTTCTTCGGGCTGCGCACGCAAAACGCTCAGAGTAGGTCCTTTCCAGCCGCTGGAAACAACACAACCGCGTCTGACAAGGAACGGCCTCTGTCCCCACGACCTGCAAGTGCAAGGAGCCTTTGTACGTACCCCGTGACTTTGAGAACCGTGTCGGGAGTCGGCGGCAGCGACTGCCTAGCATCCCTCGATGGAGTGAAGGGCAGTGGCGCTGGTCCAGCAGCCGCGCTGGGCTCGTCGTCGCCGCGCGGCTGAAAGAGGCAAGTCTGTCGAAGCCCTGACATTACAGCTTGGATCTGCTCGTTTGTTCCCGGAAGTTTGCCCTCCTTGACATAGAGCTTTGCTAATTTGAGGCAAGTTCGTTCGCTGGGATTGACGCCGTCATCCACAGCCTCTTTTACAAAGGCAAGCGCTTGTTTCGTCGTCTTGCACGTGTTTAACATGACGTTGTAGTGGATGATGTTCACCTTTGCCAAAAAATAAAATTTCAGACACTTTCTTTCTCGGACACGTCTCAACCTCGAAACAAATTTTAATATCAGTAGACCGCTTCTGACAGTCGCAGAAGCGTTGTCAGTCTGACAGTCGCAAAAAGAAGGAGCAGTGAAATAAATCGAGTTTCACCCTCTTGCGCTTGCGAAGTTGATGGAAAAGTGTCCACGCGCGGACCTCGACGTGATTTCCCTCTTTAATCATTTCCAACAGCATGTCTGTGATCACACGATTCGTGTAGTCCTCGGGAAGTACCTAAACAATGACAAGACTCAGCATCTAATGCGGGCCTGCCCAGAGCGGGGGACGTCTGGATCTGCAGGGTTGACTTGCCTTCGCCCCCGCGTTGCGGAACTTGGTTTGCAGCGTGTTCATGACTTCATCAGCGTCGTCGACACGCGCGTCTCTCAGATAACTTTTGTACAGTTTCTGATAAGTCACCTGCATGATCGGGCATTTGCAGTGAGCCTCGAGACACGTTGACTTTGCATTCATGGAGAAGGGATGAATGCCTCGCTGGGGTTGATGCCGGCAAGCGCCATGCGGTGCAGCAACGTGTCAGCGCTCCATGAGTCTGCGCATGCGTTGAGCATCACAGAATATTGATAAACGTCGGCCTTGCCGATCTGACAAAGCCTGAGCAAGAGCCAGAATCAGCTTGCCATTGAAGTTGACAGTTTATGTATCAATCAGTCACCATTTGGACCAGGTTTTGTGGCAACCGCGCGCGAGTCGCTGGCTACGTCCGTTGCGTGCAGTGCTACCTATCGCCCGAAGTGCCTGAGAAGACACATCCAGGCGAGGCCAGCACCAAGGCGGGGGCGGATTACCTTTCGAAGAATTCCCAGGCACGCTCGCGCCCCGTCGGGCCGCTTTCACGAAGCACGTCGACAATGATACGCGTCAGCGAAGACGATGAAAGGTTCTTGATTTGCGGTACGGTGAGGTTCTGAGGGCGTGAAATTTCGTGGTTCCGCTGCATCGAGCGACGTTGCTGTCCCATCCCTCGGGCGCTCTGGCCGGAGAAATTGGGGCTGCCTGCTGCGACGGGAGATTGCATGTTGCCGAAGTAGCCCGGCGGGAGCATGAAGGGTGGGCGGAGCATGCCCGTCGGAGACATTGGCGCAGACATAAACTGGTACATGTAGGCTGCGTTCATCATGCCGGAGTTGTAGCCATATGCTCCGGGCGGAAAGAGCCAGCCCCCTGCGTTCATCATCTGCGGAGACGGTACATTTGGAAAGTCAGATTTAGTCAAGCAACCCGTGTTCTGTATGGGAGGAGCAGCGTCGATTTCACTTTGTGAGGCTAATCGAGTCACAGCCTTGCACAAGTCACGAAGGTAAGTTCGACGGTGGTAAATCAGGAAAAGGTCGCGCAAGTTGGGATAGGCATCGCTCCTGCTGGTTCTGCGGCGAAAACTGTCCGGGGCTCGCGGCATTACTTCCTGGATAGTATCCGTCGACCATAGGGTCGACATAGTACGGAACATACACTGTTCCGTACCCCGCCTGATCAAATCCCGCCTCTGCCACTGCTTCAGAGTCGACAGGGTATCGATTGTGGGACTGGTCTTGCCCGTCCCCTAGGCGGCGTGGAGACTGCATTCTGATACAACGGCCTCGCTTCGAGCGAGTCTGCCGCTCTTGAGCGGAGGCCTTGTGTGCTATAATCACTTGGTGTTTCCGGCTCAGCGCCACGCGACTAGCGTCGTGCGGTCGCTCGCTTGTGTGAGGGTGATGTCCCAGATTGATAGAGCTCATTCTGTTCTTTTTTTTATGGGAACGAAGAGGTCTAATTCCCAAAAATCTTGACGGTGATGTTTTGACCTCGGGACATGGCACGAGGCCCGCAGGCAAACATCCAGATGGAGTTTGCGCTACGCAGACGAGCTTGTTTGTGTTGGATCTTATTCATCGCATGCTGGATTGTAACGTTCTCCTTGGGGTTGAGAGCGATGTTTTCGACGCTCTCTGAGATTCACGGCGATGGTACTTTAGTACGAGGGATTCTCCGACTCGCCGGACAGTAATTCAACAGGGCCAAAGCCATGACATCACAACACCCAGAGCTAGTGGTATTGCAGGTCCGCGTGTAGCTATCTTGACCTGGTAAATTGGGCAAGTTGATGGCAGCAACCCGTTCCACCGTGGAATGCCTCTCATGCGAACTGGTGTTTTAATCGAATTCAGGATCACGCCTTCCCTACGTGAAATTGCACTGCAGAACTCCTTGCCCCGACCGCAAACTCTGCGGGACGCTGCGGCGCCAGGGACGCTCCACACTCCTCACAACTACTGCGCCACCGCCGCGTCCACGGCGGCGTCGTCCGCGCCCGCCTCTACTACCGCTTCGTCCGCCGCATCTTCCTTGCTCCCAATGAATGGAACCCAGGACGGAATCTGCGGTGACACGCCGCCGCAAGATCCTCAGCACCATAAGCGTCCTCACGCCATGAGCCCGCGCAACAGCGCTGGGTCAGCGGCGCGGCCCTCATGCCCGAAGTGCAAGTGAGTCTCTCTGCCCCTAGAGCGCAGCGCCTGGCAGTATCAGGCAGTGAAATGCACGCACCTTGAGCTTGGGCAGCTCGAGCTTCGCGGGCGGGTACGGGTCATCTGGGCGAGCCCACGGCGCTATCCTGCTCCCCTCGTCCTGCGCCGCCAGAACATCAGCCATCCCAGCCGTGGCGCGGAAGGTTGCACAGCATGGTTGATTTGTCGATGCAGCACACGGGGCGTGGGGAGGTAGCGCGTTGCGGAGAGCGGGGAGCGTGCTGAGCACGGTGGAGGACGCTCCAGGGGCGGGCTGTCACATTCTCTATGGTGATAGCCTCGATGTCGGACGCGCGCTGCTTCACACGCTCGGGGTCCTTTGTTTGGGCATCCAGCCTCTTGAAGAGGTCCGTGTTCGCTAGAGCCTTCATTTCGGCCTGCGCTCGGCGCTCAGTCCGCGCTTTCAGGAGCGCCGCGCCAGTTCCCCGCCGTGCCGCGCCAACAGCAAGATCGGCGCTTTCTACACGAAGCCAAATAGCTAGGTCGGCCGCCCCATCGCAGCCGTGGGGACATGAGCGCACCTCCTGCAGCATGCGGTAGCGCGTGTCCGCCGCAGCCGCCTTTTCCTTCCCAGCGTTGCTGTCCTGCAGCGCGCCGATCGCGCCCGCGGCCTTCTCCGCAACATCGATGGGGAGGGGCTTGGCAGGCTGCCCGCACTCGACCGAGTTCGCGCGGAAGTCTCCCTCGCCGCAGCCCTCGGGGAGCGCGACCGGCTCGTTGACGGTGACGCGGTCGACCTGCACGGTCGGCTGCGCGTCGAAGCGGATGACCTCGTTCAGGTTGTTCTGCTGGTTCTTCTTCTTCTTCATGGCCTGAAAGAAGAGGCCAGGCGATCAGTATACTGAAAAAATGATGCACGGAACTGCGGCGTGGGCAGTCGCCCGGGCGACCGAGAGGGCACCAGAAGCGCACCGCTGAGTCCTTTGCACCAGTCGGGGGCGCCCACTGGCTCTGCTTTGTCTTTGTGTTGTAGTAATACCTACCACCACAATCGGCTCAATTGGGTGCCCAATTGGAAAGAGCGTGATAACCGCTAAAAGGACAACAGTGCAGGGAGTGGGCATGGGGCGGAGCGCGTACTCCTTGCCGTCCTCTGTGGTCGCCACGGACCAGTCGTCGGGCAGCGTGATGGCTGCGAGTCGGAATACAGGAGCCGGGGGCGCAGCAACATCGGCAATTACTGAAAGCGGGCTCGTAAGTGCGATGGCCGTCCCGACTGCGACGACAAGCGGCGCACCGACGGCGCGCCTGAGGCGGGCGGCCGGGTCCGCAGCGACGCCCGCGTCCGTTCCACGGGCAGAGCACTGCACACCGCCGGCGACCGTCCGGAGAGCCGGTGCATGCTGCGGCGTGAAGCTAAGCGCGGGGTTCGGCAGAAGACTCGCAGAGGCCAGGCACGCCGCAGAAAGAACCCAGACCCGCATCGCGGGACGTTCTTGGATGTTTCCCCGCAAGCAAGAGAAAAAGCAAGTGTTTCGGTTCCGCTACTTAGTGAATTAGTTGACTTTCAGGCGCGTTTTCCCCTTTTGGCATTTCGTGTGGGCCGGGCGACCTACATGTTCCGGTTCCCAAACAGGAAGGTCCCGATTTCGCGCCGAAGCCCAAGCCCGAGGGTTCTCTCTGCGAGGAACGCTCCGGCCAGCTCGAGCACTTGCGCTACCTCGCAGCTTCCCGCGCATAAATTAACCATGGTGGCGCCCCGCACCCAACTGGTCCCCAGTCCCCGGGCGCATGGGCGAGGCGGATGGGTGCGAACGGCGCGGTGCCACGCTTCCCGGGTGCAGGACGCGTGGTGGGACCTGCGTCCTGCTGGGTAGGAGGCGGGAGTCGCGCGACGAGCAGACAGGGTGCATTGAAATAGCTCTGCGCGTGATCTTGGCGAAAGTGCAGGGGCGGTGCGAGGATGCATGCTGCGCGGGCTCGTAGCGAGCTTGACTGACGTACGTGCGCGGCGCCTTGCTGGCAGTCCGGACGTGGACGTCGTACCGGCCGCCGCTCGCGTCGCGGCGCGGACTCTGAGGATGATGGGCCGAGCTCTGAGCAGCCCTCTGAGGGGGCTGTGGGAACCCCCGAGGCCGCGGCCCCCGCCGCGACTCCCTCGGAGCAGAGCTCGTCGGTCGCGGCGACGCCGTCTAGCGGGCGCAGGCGCCCGGCACGTGGGCGGCGTGAGCCCGAGCGCGTGGTGGAGAACAGTGATGAAGAGGGCGAGGACATGATGGACGACGCGCAGCTGGCCCGCGACTATCAGGCGGTGCCGGAGCTCGACACGTACGACGAGGGCGACATGGACTCGCAGGACTACGCACCGATGTCGCCGTCGGCGCGCCTGGCCGCGGAGGAGTCGCTGCACAAGCGCGACCGGGAGGAGGTCCAGCGCGGCGCCCGCATGCCCCGCGCGCTCCGCGGCTTCGACGACGACGACGACTTTTCGAGGCCCTCGCGCCGCAGGTCTTGCCCGCGCCCGAGCGCAGCGCACAGCCCTCCCGCGCGGCGCAGCGCGGCGCAGTGCATGGCGCCGCGGCCGGATGCAGGGCTGGCCAGCATGTGCGCGCCTAGCTAGGACCGGCGCAGATCTGGGCGCACGCCGGACGCGCGGCGCGGCGCTGAACGCGGCTGGCTGCGACGTGCGCGTTGCAGGAGAAGGGAGCGCGACGAGGGCCCGGGGCTGGGCGACACGGAGATGACGGTGAATATTGAGGACCTTCCTGAGGGCATGTCGCTCCCGGACTTCATCGGATCTGACCTGGCGCGGCGCGAGATCAAGCGACGCTTCTGCCACTTCCTCAAGACGTTCACGGACGAGTCGGACCGCCCGGTGTACAAGGACCGCGTGAAGCGCATGTGCGATGCCAACAAGCAGTCGCTCGAGGTCTCGTACATGCACCTCTCCAACGCGCAGCCCGTCTTCGGCATCTGGGTCGCCGACGCTCCGGAGCCGATCCTGGAGGCGCTCAACGAAGCCGCCTTCGAGGTTGTGCTTGCGCTGTACCCCAACTACCAGGAGATCCACAACGAGGTGTTTGTGCGCATCATCGAGCTCCCCATCACGGACAAGCTGCGCGACATCCGCCAGGTGCATCTAAACGCGCTTGTCAAGGTCGGTGGCGTCGTGACGCGGCGCACAGCCATCTACCCGCAGCTCAAAATGGTCATGTTCGACTGTGGCAAGTGCGGATACCGCGTCGGCCCGTTCTACCAGTCGACGGGCAGCTCGGACGTGAAGCCGAACGCGTGCCCCGAGTGCCAGAGCAAGGGGCCATTCTCGGTGAACCAGGAGCAGACCATCTACCGCAACTACCAGAAGATGACGCTGCAGGAGACGCCTGGGACTGTGCCAGCTGGGCGCCTCCCGCGCTACAAAGACGTGATCCTGCTCGGCGACCTCATCGACTGCGCGCGCCCCGGCGAGCAGGTCGAGGTGACGGGCATCTACAAGAACAACTTCGATGCGTCGCTCAACACCAAGAATGGCTTCCCGGTGTTTGCGACGGTCATTGAGGCCAACCACATCTCGAAGAAGGACGACATCTACTCGCCGTTCCGCCTCACGGAGGAGGACGAAGAGAAGATCAAGGCACTCTCCAAGGAGCCCGGGCTCCTACACAAGATCACGCAGTCGGTCGCGCCGTCCATCTTCGGTCACGACGACATCCGCACCGCGCTCGCGCTCTCCATGTTTGGCGGGCAGCCCAAGGACATCCAGAACAAGCACCGGATCCGCGGAGATATCAACGTGCTGCTGCTCGGCGACCCGGGCACTGCCAAGTCGCAGTTCCTCAAGTATGTCGAGAAGTCGATGTCGCGCGCCGTCTTCACGACGGGCAAGGGCGCGTCGGCGGTCGGTCTGACGGCGGGCGTGCACCTTGACCCGATCACGCGCGAGTGGACGCTGGAGGGAGGCGCGCTGGTGCTGGCGGACACCGGCGTGTGTCTCATCGACGAGTTCGACAAGATGTCGGACCAGGACCGGACGTCGATCCACGAGGCCATGGAGCAGCAGACGATCTCGATCTCCAAGGCAGGCATCGTGACGACGCTGCAGGCGCGCTGCGCCGTGATCGCGGCGGCGAACCCGAAGAGCGGGCGATACAACTCCTCGCTACACTTCCATGAGAACGTCGAGCTGACAGAGCCAATCCTCTCGCGTTTCGACGTGCTGTGCGTCGTCAAGGACCTCATCGACCCGATCCTCGACACCCAGCTCGCCGACTTTGTGGTGCGCTCGCACGCGAACTCGCACCCCTCGATGGCCAACGACGAGGAGGAGAGCAACGGCGAGGGCGAGGGCCCGATCCCGCAGTCGCTCCTCAAGAAGTACATCGTGTACGCCAAAAAGCACGTCAAGCCGACAATCAACAACATCGACAAGGACAAGGTGATTGACCTGTACGCGAAGCTGCGACAGGAGTCCGAGGCGGGCGGCGGCATCCCCATCGCGGTGCGCCACATGGAGAGCATTATCCGCATGTCAGAGGCCTTTGCGCGGATGCACCTGCGCTCGACCGTGCGCGACGACGACGTGAACATGGCGATCCGTGTGATGCTCGACTCGTTCATCTCGTCGCAAAAGTACGGCGTGCAGCGCGCGCTGCGGCGGCAGTTCCAGCGCTACCTCGCGTTCAACAAGGACAACAACGAGCTGCTCTTCTACCTCCTACAGTCGATGGTGCGCGACGAGCTGCAGTTCGCGCGCTCCAAGAACGTGCTGGGGCTGCGCGAGGAGGAGGAGATCGTCATCGACCGCCGTGACTTCGAGGCGCGCGCCGCGGCGGTCGGCGTGCACAGCTACGAGGACTTCTACGCCTGCAAGATGTTCACCTCACGCTTCGTTCACGACGCGGAGACCGCGGCGATCCGGCGCGTGCCGGACGACCTGGCCTCGCCGGCGGGCGCCGCTGGGCGCAGCACGGCTGCGACCCCGTAGACACGCCCGGGCCAGGGAAAGAGGTTAGTTTGAGAGAGGGGGGAGCGGGCGAGGGCACGTGGGCGAGAGCGCATGGGCGAGAGCGAGAGCGAGGGCGGCAAAGCGGGGAGCGACCGCACGGGGGAGAGAGTGCCATTGAAATGTTTCTTTTCGCTCACTCGCGTCTGATCCCTCTCCCCTCGCTCAGTGGCCGCGCGTGCGCAGCCGCTACAACACCGCGCCGTACACGTTCGCGGCATCGCGCAGCCCCTTCTCCGCCGCGAGCGCGAACCAGCGTGCGGCCTCGCGCGGGACCGCGCGCTGCCCGCCCGCGCCGCGCTCCGCGAGCAGCCCAAGGTTGAACAGCGCCTCGCGCGGCGCCGCGCGCTGCGGCACGTCGTCGAGCGCCCGCTCCGCGCCCGCCTCCTCAAAGTGCGCCGCCGCATAGCGCGCCGAGGAGACAAAGACCCCCGAGGGAACCTCCGCCGCCTTGCGCAGCCAGCGCCGCGCGGCGACCGCGTCGCGCGCACCCCCCTCCCCGCGCGAGCACATCACGCCGAGGTTGTTCATGGCCCCGCCGTCGCCCAGCGCCGCCGCGTTCTCGTACAGCCGCCGCGCGCTGGTGAGCTCCGTCCCCCGCTCGACCCCCGCCGGGCCTTTCCCCCGGTGCAGCATCGCGCCGAGGTTCGCCGCGCCCACGCCGCACCCGGCCTTGGCCGCCGCCTCGTACCACGCGCGCGCCGCGGCCGCGTCCTTTCGGACTCCCGCCCCGCGCTCCGCCATCGCGCCCAGGTTGGTCATCGCCGCCGCGACGCCTTTGTCCGCAGCCACCTTGAACCACCGCACGGCCTCCGCCAGGTCCTCCTCCACGCCGGCGCCCGCGCGGAACAGCGCGCCGAGTAGCGCCGCGTGCGGCCCGCTCCCGGCGGCCGCGCGCTTTTCCAGGCGCGCCACGCCCTCCTGCCACACCTCGTTCTCCCGCCACGCGGCCTGCACTTCCGGCGCCGCGATGTCGTGCTCGCCGCGGCGCATCATCGCGGAGAGCAAAAGCCCGGCCAGCGCCTCGTCGGCCTCCATCTGCGCGCGCGCGCGCGAGCGGCCGTCACACTCGTGCCCCGCAGGGGGCGCCGCGCCCGCGGCGCCAACGGCCACGAACGGAGGCGTGCAACACCATTCGAAGCGCGAGGTGCATCGGCAGGGGGTGGCGCTGGTGCCAGCGCGCCCTGGGAGAGAGGGGCGCAGGGGAGGGTACCTGGCCGGAGCGCCCGCCGATCACCGCCGCGCTTTCCGGGAGGGACACCTGGACAGTGTTGACCGAGTCCTGCGCGGCGACGCTCCCCGCAGCGTCAGCGCACGGCGCCAGCCGCGCGAGGTGACCGAGGGGATGGGACGTGCCGGGTGCGGGAGGATCGCGTCGACGTCGATCGGCGCGGCGCGGCCCCACGAGAGCACCAGCGCGTCCTCGAGCGAGCGCTGCGTTGCGGCGGAGGGCAGCACCTCCGCGCGCTCCGTGAGCGCCGCGAGCTCCTCGAGCGCCCCCTCAGCGGATGAGTCCCAGGCCACGGCGCCAGTGTCGGCGCGGACGAGCCGCGTCAGCTCTCGAGGGTCGTCGGGGTCGCGTTCGCAGCGCAGCTCCACGCCGTCAAGACGCAGCCCGGACGCGTATGTGCGCGCCGCGTGGCCATGCACGTCGCAGAGCTCCTCTGCCGCAATTTTGAACCAGCGTGCTGCCTCGTCGAAGTCACGTGCGACCCCGGCCCCGCGCGCGTACATCGTGGCTAGATTGTACGCACCGCCAAGGTACCCGCTGAGAGCAGAGCGCTCATACCACTCGGCCGCGGCGGTATCGTTGCGAGCAGCACCGCCCAGCCCCACCTCACACAACGAACCCATGAGACACTGTGCCTCGGGATCCCCCTCCTGAGCAAGCTTTGCCGTCATCGCCGCGTCCACGGCGCTCAGCTCCTGCTCCCTCCGCTCCTCCGCGGGCGCGTACAATGCGTCGAAGAACTCGAGCGAATCGTCCGCATCGCGCACGCTCGCAGGATTACGGAGGCTCAGCCCACTGGTCCCGTGTGCAGCGATGGCCAGAACGGCAACCGCAAACAGCACGGCCGAGCTCGCCGCGCCTCGCCGTGCCATTGAGATCCTGGTTTTCGTGTTTGGCCGGGGCCGCCTCACGCACCTCGCCAAATGTTGATCTTGAAAA
>ENA-UOXV01007695-UOXV01007695.1-marine-metagenome-genome-assembly--contig:-NODE-7695-length-10833-cov-4.962609_pt1 | contig 10833 bp, 9 predicted proteins | sample MGYA00238165_ERZ766961 | MGnify/ENA primary metagenome ERZ766961 (study PRJEB28924, sample SAMN03173240) | marine metagenome | biome: Marine; feature: Water; material: Subsurface seawater | place: North... | reverse complement strand
TCCATGACGAGCACCAGCTATTACTTGCAATAATTTCACCATTAATTCTCTTTAGTAACCTTCCCTGAAAAAATAAAAGTGAAAAACGAATTAGCTTATTGCAAGTTAGCACACTAAAATCAACATAATCAGAAATTTATTGGGAGCTTATTGTTTGCTTAAACATCAAGTAAAAGAAGATAACGTCCTCATAATACAGCCCCTGCCCGGTATAGGAGATATTATTTGGCATCTCCCGCATATAAAGGCCATCGCCTCAAATAATAATTCGGGACAGGTCACTCTATTAACCAAGAAACGTTCGCTAGCACGCGAACTACTGGCCGGGACGAGTTATGTAAAGGAGGTGATCTATCTGTCTGATTCTGAAAACTTGTATAGCAGGTTACTCGGTGGCTGGAGATTAGGAAAATTTTTAAAACCCTTCAAATTTGACCACATATGGATTCTACATGGTTCTGCTCGTTATGGAATAGCAGCTGCACGTGCCCAAATAAAACATCGGTTTGGCTATGGAATAGGCTGGCAAGATGCCTTTCTTACTTCTCCTTATACTATGACACATAATGATAAGTCTCTTGGAACCATAGAAAAAGCAACACGTTGCCTTCAGTTAAATGGTGTACCTTTTCCAACAGAAAAAACTTACCTTGGGCTTACCAAAAAAGCTCTGGATTCCGCAAAAAATCAGATCAAACAAAAAGACAAAACACTTGTTGGATTAGCTATAGGCTCAAGCGAACCGACTAAACAATGGGGGTGGGAGAATTTCGCATCCTTAGTTGGGTCTATTCATAAGAAGTATCAACCAGAAATAGTACTTATAGGCGGACCTGAAGACAAAGACATAGCTAATTCACTGATTGCAAAACTCGGTCATCCAAAATGGATTAAAACAGCCATTGGATTACCAATATTAGAGGCTGCAGCTATAACGTCTTTATGTAATATATGTATAGGAAACGACACAGGGGTTTTGAATATAGCTGCAGCAACGGGTACTATTTCTATAGGACTTTTTGGCAGTTCTCCTCCCCAGAACAAAGACCCATTAATTCAACCTATAATGCTTTCCCACATAAAGAGTTATTCGCAAAAAAATATTCAGGAATTGACTATAGATAAGATCATTGACTCAATGTCGTCCATTCCTGATTTCGAGTAACTCTTCGACTGCTTTAAAGACTTTTTCTACCGACAGACCATCCATTAAAGAAATAGTCGGGTCTGGTTTGTAACCAGGCAGTAGCGATAACTGCTGGAAGGTTTCTTTAGTTCTAACAAAGTTGCAGTTTACACCCCACGGCTTGTAATTCGTCTCTCGCGTAGGGCCGAATAAACCCAAAGTAGGAGTGCCGGTAGCCGCACAAAGGTGCATTAACCCACTATCATTTCCTATATAAATGAGAGAACGTTTAAAAACAGCAGCAACATCTAAAAATGAAACAGGACCTACTAAATCTATTTTCTTATCAGGGTTTATTGCATCTAAAACTGGCGCAGCAAGGCTTTCTTCCCCTGGGCCACCAACAACAGCAATCCTAGCATTTTTTAAGTGCATATTTTCCGAGGTCAGTCTACTAATTAATTCTATAAATCTTTCTATCGGCCAAATTTTAGCACTCCAATTAGCTGTGGGACCAATTACCAATACGGGTCTTGGATCATTTAATCCTAAAGTTTTATCAGCAAATTTCTCATTTTTTGAATCAAACCAGATATATGGATCAGCTGGTTTTTCTAATTTCAAAGTATGTCGCATATCCTCTAAACGATGGGATCTCTTACTGACACGTTTATAAATATATCGCCGCAACGTTGGCAGACACCAAGCTAAGGCAGAACCACGCAAATCGACAACCATAAACCAACGATGTGTTATTGTCGTTCCAAGAAGGCTTCGCCAGTGCCTTAACATGCGGCCCTTACGCATCGGAATAACTCTGTCTAACCGCGGAACTTGCTCAAAAAGCCCCTTTGCCACGGGTCCACAGGCTATTGTAAACCGAGCATCCGGGTATCGATCTACAAGGTATTTTAAGAGACCGGTAGTTAATACAGCATCCCCAACACGACTCGAAGTTATAAATAGAATTTTCATATCTAAACAACTATAACGAGACGTCCCCATCAAGAAAACATCTTAAATAATTAGTGATAGATCATGACGTGTAATCTGGCATATAGTTCATCTCGATAAATATCATTTTTAATCAGTGAGATTTGAGGTCACGATGAATACAAAAAATCAAACTTTAATGATAGAAAGTTCAACGCTCGCGGAGTGGATGGAAGTAGGGGATGTTTGTCTATACGATGTAAGAGAGGATCATGAGTCGTCGGTGTTAAGAATACCTGGAGCAATTTTACTTCCACTATCACGGTTTGATGCCAACCAAGTAGTTCTGCCATCAGAGAAAAAATTAGTATTTCATTGTAAAAGTGGTATTCGGTGCGGTCAGGCTGCAGATATTATGCGGCAGTTTGGTTTCCAAAACCCTATTTACCGACTTTCAGGAGGAATACTCGCTTGGGAGAAAGATGGTTGGACGATAGAAAAAGATGGCGATTAATTGCCTTATTTAGCCATCAAATGGTAGCGCTTATCCGCAAAATCCGTTATGTAGAATGGATTTTTAGAAAACCTGTGACCATGCTCTAATTAAGTCGATCGTATTTTTCAATTAGGAAGCCTGACTATGCACATCTATCTGCCTATTGCGGAGATGTCTGTAAATATATTTCTCATTTTAGCTATGGGAGGGGGTGTTGGTTTTTTATCTGGCTTATTTGGAGTAGGTGGTGGTTTTTTGATGACACCACTTTTAATTTTCATAGGAGTTCCAGCGCCAGTGGCAGTTGGAACAGAAGCCAATCAAATTGTAGCAAGTTCAGTATCAGGCGTCCTAGCGCACTGGCGTCGAGGGAACGTTGACTTCAAAATGGGTGGTGTTTTATTGATGGGTGGTTTTGCCGGATCCTCGGCTGGTGTAGCACTTTTCAAGTACTTACAATTCATCGGACAAATTGACCTTGTAATAAAATTATGTTTTGTAATTTTTCTTGGCATTATAGGGGCCTTAATGTTCTGGGAGAGCATAAGAACCATTATAAGGTCCCGCAACCCAGCAAGCCGACGCAGTAAACTTCACCAACACAATTGGTTACACGGGCTGCCTTTAAAAGTTCGCTTTCGAAAATCAAAACTTTATATTAGTGCAATTTTACCTTTCTCTATTGGTGCTGTAGTTGGTGTTTTATCAGCTATAATGGGTGTTGGCGGCGGTTTTATAATGATACCAGCAATGATTTATTTGTTAGGAATGCCTACCTCGATTGTAATAGGAACCTCCCTTTTTCAAATCATCTTCGTAACGGCAAATGTTACTTTTTTACAAGCAGTAACAGTACAGACTGTTGATATTTTGCTAGCAGTATTATTATTGGCAGGAGCAGTGGTTGGAGCTCAATTTGGAAGTAAATATAGCGTTCGTATGAAGGGTGAGCAATTACGCGCCTTACTCGCCACTATGGTTTTGGGTGTATGTGTAAAGATAGTATTTGATCTTGTAGTTATACCTGTTGATTTATACTCGCTAACGCCTGTTTTAGGGGGGTAAGCGGGGATCAATGAAAAATAATTTCCTCTTTTTGCTCTTTCTCGCGAGCTTTTTTGTAATAGCGTTTAGATCAGGTGCATCGGCTAATCAATTAGCTGTAGAGCTTTCAAGTAATCAGGTTCAAATAAATACTGGTTTTAACGGAATAGATTTACTACTTTTTGGAACTACAAATGGGGCAGACGATATAATAGTTGTTATAAAAGGCCCCCCAGAAACAAATCTGGTACGAAAGAAGAGTCGAGTGGCCGGTGTTTGGGCGAATACCGAAAAGGTTTTAATCAAGAATACCCCAAACTTTTACGCTGTAGCAGCAACCAGACCATTGGATCAAATATCAAATAAAAGCATTCTACATGCACACGAAATAGGAATCGAAAACCTATCTGTCAGTATTCCGGAAGAGAAGAGAAAGTCCTCTAACACTACTTTTAATGATTACAGACAAGCTTTATTTCGTCTAAAAAGTCGCTTAGGACTATTTATTATACAGCCATTAAAAATCAATCTCATACAAAACCAGTTGTTCAAAACAGAAATTCATTTTCCGCCTAATATGAGCACAGGGACTTACATGGCACAGATATATTCCTTCAAGAAGGGAACACTTGTAGATACTATTAATAAACTAATTTCTGTTGAAAAAGTTGGATTAGGAGCAGAAGTTTTTGGGTTAGCCCATAAACATTCAGCTTTGTATGGTATACTAGCTATTTTTATAGCCGTGGCTTCAGGATGGATTGCGGCGATAATTTTCCGGAAGGTATAAGAGGTGTCACTTAAATGACAGACTTGATAAAAAAAGTTTATGATACGGATACTAGCGAGCACAGAGTATTCTTAGTAGTAGTCGATGACTCCGAGGAAATGCTAGTCGCGTTGCGGTTTGCTTGTATGAGAGCAAAAAACACTGGTGGCCGCGTCGCTTTATTCCGGGATATTGAACCTACAGGTTTTCACCATTGGGCAAGTATTAGTGAGTTGATGCAAGATGAGGCTAGAGATGCGGCAGAAGCAAGATTGAACGAATTAGCCAAAGAAGTTGTCGAGTTATCTGGATTAATACCAGCTATCTATGTTAGGGCAGGACCTCTCGAGGAGGAATTAATAACGTTAATAGCAGAAGAACCAACAATATCGATACTAGTTTTAGCGGCGAGCCCTAGCAACGATGGCCCCGGACCTCTAGTAAGTCACTTGGTAGGAACAGGCACCAATACAATTAGAATTCCAATTACAATAGTACCAGGAAACCTTACCTCAGAACAGGTGAACTCTTTGGCGTGATAATGAATTAATGTTAAATATTATTATCACCTCTAATGATTTTCAGAATAGCATTAGTAACATGCTCTGTAGTTGAGTTTCCTCCAAGGTCCTGTGGTAAGTAGATACCATCCAATGTAAGCTTTTTTATAGCCTCCATCAGCCTTTGGGCACTTCCAGTTTCACCAAGATGTTCTAACATCATAGAAGCTGACCAAAATGCTCCAATAGGGTTAGCTATACCTTCACCCATAATATCAAAAGCAGATCCATGAATGGGTTCAAACATAGATGGATATTTAAATTCTGGGTTCAAATTAGCGGTAGGTGCTATGCCCATGCTACCACTGAGTGCTGCAGCTAAATCACTGAGGATATCAGCATGGAGGTTAGTGGCAACAACAACATCAAGTGAATTAGGTGCCAGCACCATTCGAGCAGTCATAGCATCTACCAACATTTTATCAATTTTTATATCTGAATATTCAGCGGAAATTTGATCAAAAATTTCATCCCACATCACCATTCCATGTCTTTGCGCATTCGATTTAGTAACGAATGTTAGTTTTTTTTCAGGTCTAGAACGCGCCAAATCCAAGGCAAATCTCTGCACACGTTCTGTACCTGAACGCGTGAATACTGATACGTCTAAACCAACCTCGCTTGGATGTCCGGTATGAACCCTTCCTCCAGCCCCTGCATATTCACCTTCTGTATTTTCGCGAACAATCACCCAATCAATATGATGCGCAGAGACATCACGCAAAGGGCTCTTAATGCCGGGCAAAAGTAGAGAGGGCCGAACATTTGCGTATTGATCAAATGACTGGCATATAGCTAACCGTAAACCCCACAAAGATATATGATCTGGAACACGCGGGTCACCAGCAGAACCAAAATAAATTGCATCAAAATCCTTTAATTGTTCTAACCCGTCATCCGGCATCATGTTTCCATGTTGTAAATAATGATCACTACCCCACGGGAAAATTGTTACAGATAACTTTGACCCACTATCACCCTCAAAAAGAGCATTTAAAACCTTAATACCGGCGTCAATAACCTCTGTTCCGATTCCGTCTCCTGGAATAGCTGCTATTTTATAGTCCGGCATAATGTCAACTTTCTGATAATATTTACGGGAGCCGAAAGTTTATACTGATTGATTTGATTTTTAAAACTTAAAGCTATAGACCAATCTATTTTATAAACTGTATAGATATAAGCTGAATTAATACGTTCAAAAAAAAATTAATTACCTAATACAGAAATCTTTTATTTTTTTATCTTTCAGGTTTTCTCTCCCAACAAATATCGTTATTGTATCTTCTGACAATAAGTTTAAGAAACATTGGTTTGGGCGCTGTGTCCCAAGGTGTGACAATATAAGCGACATTACGCACATTAATTCAATGGAACTAGGGGAATAAAAATGAGCGTAAACCCGTTTGAAACGGTGAAAGATATTATCGACACATCACCAAAAATTTCTGATGAAGTTAAAACTACCACCTGCTACATGTGTGCTTGCCGTTGTGGAATAAAAGTACACCTGAAAGACAACAAGGTTAGGTACATCGAGGGGAATCGAGACCACCCGGTGAATAAGGGTGTTTTATGCGCTAAAGGGTCAGCTGGGATTATGCAACACTATTCCCCAGCTCGACTCACTAAACCACTTAAACGCGTAGGAGAACGGGGAGCGGGCGAATTCAAAGAAATTGAATGGGATGAAGCACTGGAACTCGCTACTGAGTGGTTATCAAAAATTAGAGATACAGACCCAAGAAAGCTGGCTTTTTTTACAGGCCGCGATCAGAGCCAAGGATTAACAGGGTTTTGGGCCAGTCAGTTTGGGACTCCAAATCATGCAGCCCATGGAGGATTTTGCTCCGTCAATATGGCAGCGGCTGGACTGTATACGATTGGTGGGTCCTTCTGGGAATTCGGAGAACCTGACTGGGAACATACTAAATACTTTATGATGTTTGGGGTTGCCGAAGATCACGATTCCAACCCAATAAAGACAGGACTTGGCAAGCTTAAAACAAGGGGCGCTAAATTCGTTTCGATAAATCCGATAAAAACCGGATACTCAGCTATTGCTGATGAATGGATTGGCATCAAACCTGGTACTGATGGGTTATTTATTCTAGCCATTATTCACGAACTCTTGAAGTCTAATAAAATTGATTTGGACTATCTTGTTAGATATACAAACGCACCGTGGCTAGTTATACAAAATGAGGGTGCGGACGATCATGGTTTATTCGCCAGGGACGAGGATGGTAGTCCACTCTGCTGGAATAAAGCGACTAATACTTTAGCCCCCGCTTTAGCTACAGATATTTCACCTGCGGTAGCCGGGTCCTTTACGCTTACAGATGGAAGAAAAGCTGTTCCTTCCTTTCAATTATTAGCCGAACGTTATCTGGCAGCTGAATATAGCCCTGACGCCGTCGAGAATCAGTGCGGTTTAGAAGCTAAGACTATTAGACGAATAGCTGCCGAGATAGCAAAAGTAGCGTTTGAAGAAACTGTTGAACTTGATGTTGCGTGGACCGATTGGGCTGGCCGTAAACATGATAAAATGATCGGTCGTCCTGTAGCAATGCATGCCATGAGAGGAATTTCGGCACACTCAAATGGCTTTCATACCTGCAGAGCACTGCATGTTTTACAAATTTTAATCGGAAGCATAGATGCTCCAGGGGGCTTCCGTTATAAACCTCCATTTCCCAAACCAGCACCGCCACCATTAAAACCGGCTGGAAAGATAGGCCAAGTAGCCCCTAACACTCCAATGCCTGGACCACCTCTTGGCTTTCCAATGGGCCCAGAAGACCTCTTGGTAGAACCAACAGGTGAGCCAAGAAGAATTGATAAAGCATTCTCTTGGGAAGCTCCCTTATCTGCTCATGGCGTTATGCATATGGTTCTTAATAATGCCTGGAAAGGTGACCCTTATCCCATTGATACGTTGTTTATGTACATGGCAAATATGGGCTGGAACTCATCAATGAATATCCCTGACACCATCAAAATGATGACGGATAAAGATGAAGTTACCGGCACCTACAAAATCCCACATATTATATACTCGGATGCGTTTTACTCGGAGACAGTGCCCTACGCTGACTTAATACTGCCGGATACCACTTATCTAGAGAGATGGGATTGTATTTCCTTATTGGATCGTCCTATAAGTGATGCAGATGGCGTGGCAGATTCAATAAGACAACCTGTTGTCAAGCCAGATCGAGACGTTAGACCTTTTCAGGATGTACTTATAGATCTTGGTGCTCGTATTGGCCTTCCAGCATTTATAACCAAAGAAGGAACACCAAAATACCGAGGAGGATATCCTGATTATATAGTAAATCATGAGCGTGGGCCTGGTATAGGACCATTAGCTGGATTTCGAGGGGTTGATGGATCTTCAGAGGGTAAGGGTGAGGTCAACCCCAAACAGCTTGACCAATATATCGAAAATGGGTGTTTTTGGAGACATGAGTTCGAACCAACAGAACGCTATTTTAAGCATTCGAATAAAGCCTATCTGGAAAAAGCTGTTGATCTTGGTTTGATCGGTGCTGCTAATCAAATAATCCTCCAGCTCTATGTGGAGCCTCTCCAAAAATTTAGGCTTGCTGCAGAAGGCCACGGAGAGATTCAGCCCCCAGACGAACATCGTGCACGCATCAAAACATATTTTGATCCACTTCCAATGTATTATACACCGTTCGAGGAAGATATTACCGACACAGAGTCGTTTCCAATGCATGCGTTAACGCAAAGACCAATGGCAATGTATCACTCATGGGGCTCCCAAAATGCTTGGCTACGACAAATTCATGGTTTTAATAAGCTATACATGAGCAGAAAACGGGCCACAAAAATGGGTATAGATGATGCCGATTGGGTCTATGTTTCATCGTCCCAGGGGAGGTTAAAGGCTCAGGTCCAACTGATGGAGGGTGTCAATGAAGATACAGTATGGACCTGGAATGCGATAGGGAAAAGACGTGGTGCATGGAACCTATCTCCAGATGCACCAGAAGGAACTAAGGGTTTTCTCCTTAACCATATAATCTCTCAGTTATTACCAGAAAAAGGCGACGGCTATAGATACGCAAATTCGGACCCAATCACAGGACAAGCAGCTTGGTTTGACCTTAGAGTGAAGATTGAAAAGGCAGGTGCTGATAGGCCAGGTGAATTATCAGAACCACAATTCGAAATCATGAAAGTGTTTTCTACTGTACCCCGAGGAGACTCAGTGTCCAGATATGGTGGAAAGGACAAATAATTATGACAAATCTACCAAAATCATTAAACGGTTCAAAGCTAGGCCTGGTTATAGATCTAGACATTTGTGTTGGTTGTCACGCCTGTGCTGTAAATTGTAAAGAGTGGAACTCGGGGGGGCATTCAGCTCCAATGACCGATTGGAACGCATATTCAGGAACTGAATCTCAAGATGGCGATGATACTGGTGCCTGGGGCGTTTGGTTTAATAGAGTCCATACCTATGAAGTTGGCGAAGGTTCCCAAAGTAGAACAGTTCATTTCCCACGTTCTTGTCTTCATTGCGAAGAGCCAGCCTGCGTTACCGTTTGTCCAACTGGAGCTTCATACAAACGTGAAGAAGACGGCATAGTTTTGGTGAATCCCGATACCTGTATAGGCTGCAAACTATGTTCTTGGGCTTGCCCATATGGAGCCCGAGAATATGATCAAACAGACGGTGTCATGAAAAAATGCACCCTTTGTATTGATAAAATTTATAACGAAAATTTAGAAGAAGTGGATCGAGTCCCTGCCTGTGTCTCTACATGTCCTGCAGGAGCTAGACATTTTGGTGATTTTAATGACCCTAATTCTGAAGTCTCAGTTTTAGTAAAAGATCGTCAAGGCTATGATTTATTGCCAGAACTTGGATATAAACCAACAAATAAGTATTTGCCGCCAAGACCGCGCCGTGATCAAACATCAGGAAAACATGATCAAATATCAATTTTGAATATGGCAATTTCTGATAATAATGATCAAGCCGCAGCTATCGACAACCCATTATTAAAGTGGGTTGATGCAGTGCTCTCCCGATAAGGAAACTATTATGCACCCAGCATTTTCTGTAATTTTTTTTACTTCAGCTTCTGGAGCCGGTTATGGAATACTGGCACTGCTAGGTTTATTTGCTGCGTTCGGTTGGATACCATTAAAAGCATCATTTAACCTTACAATCATTACACTTGCTTTGATTTTAATTACGGCAGGACTTTTATCTTCAACGGCACATTTAGGGCACCCTGAACGGGCTTGGAGAGCTTTGTCGCAATGGCGTTCTTCATGGCTATCTCGCGAAGGTGTGTTTGCTATCATAACATTTATTCCAGCTAGTATTTTCTGGTTAGCCGGAGGGTTTCCAGATCTTATCCTTGGTCCGTGGGAATTTTGGGGACTTACAGCGGGTGTTTTTAGTTTGCTCACTATATTTTGTACTGCGCAAATATATGCCTCTCTGAAAACTATTCCGCAGTGGAACTCTCTATTTGTGCCCTTTATTTATCTGCTAATCGGCCTTTTGGACGGCGCACTGGTTATTACTTTTCTTACTGCAATCTTTGATTCATTTGTTATTAATCTTTCTTGGATAATACTTTCGTTGGGAATACTAGGTGGGATAGTAAAATTGAGGTATTGGAAAGTGATTGATAAGCCCTCACGCTCAACCTCTGCTACAGCAACCGGGTTAGGGAATGGATCAGAATCAGTAACTCTACTTGATAGTCCCACAACTTCAGAAAACTTTGTCATGAGGGAGATGGGTTTTAGTGTTGCACGAAAGCACACTCAGAAATTGCGTAAGCTAACATTTATCTCACTGTTTCTTATTCCAACAGTAGCGGCAGCAATAACTCTATTTGAACAGGATATATCGATA
>ENA-UOXV01007691-UOXV01007691.1-marine-metagenome-genome-assembly--contig:-NODE-7691-length-10837-cov-5.567798_pt1 | contig 10837 bp, 7 predicted proteins | sample MGYA00238165_ERZ766961 | MGnify/ENA primary metagenome ERZ766961 (study PRJEB28924, sample SAMN03173240) | marine metagenome | biome: Marine; feature: Water; material: Subsurface seawater | place: North... | reverse complement strand
GTCGGTTTCAGCGCGATTCCGACGGCGGTTTCAGCCGCGGCGGCGGCGGCGGCGGCGGCGGTGGCGGGTACGAGTCCCGTGGATACGAGCGTAGGGGCGGCGGCGGCGGTGGCTACGAGTCCCGAGGCGGCGGTGGTGGTGGCGGCTACGAGTCCCGAGGCGGCGGCGGTGGCGGCGGCTACGACAGGCGCGGCGGCGGCGGCGGCGGCGGCGGGGGTGGATATTCCAGCCGAGGCTCAGCCTCACCCGCTCGCTACGGGGGATACGACTAAAGCGGCCGTGTTGCCCACGATCATTCCGTACATTTTTTAGTGCATGCAGCAACGCGCGATTTTTATTGAACTGGATTGAAAAATACGCACAGTGACTCACTCGCCCGTGTCTCCTACCCGGTGCGCCCTCCGTCGATGGTTGCCATCTCTTTCTTCAGGTGCCGGATTTTCTTGGATTTCGAGGATAGAATCTGTGCTCGTAGATCGCCCTAATCACTCACGCTCACGCGGACGTGGACCACATAGACTACCTTCGCCTTGACCATGTTGGCGATCCACGCCTCCACGGCGCGCCCCGTCGCGCGCGCGACCCCCCGCGCCAACGCCCGCAACCTCTCCAGCGCGCACGTCGCGAATGCTCCCGGACGTCGTTCCCGATCGTCGTCGCGGGTGATGACCCACGCGGGGCGCTCCGCCAACTTTGATCCCAACGATCCGATGACCTGGAACGCGCCCGCCGCGGGCGAGGGCGACGACGAGGCGTTCTTCCAGGACATGGGCGCGCCGGTGGAGGACCTCATGACGCTCAGCGACGAGCAGCTCGGCCAGCTGTTGGGGCAATCCGGGGTGCAGGTGCCCGTCATGCTCGACGACGACAACGCGAGCGCCGACGCCGACACCGCCGCCGTCACACCCGACATCGACATGCCCCCCGCGACCGCCGCCGAGGCCATCGACGCGGGCCTCGCCCTGTACAAGTCCGGGGACTACACGGCCGCGCTCGCCGCGTTCACGAACGCGCTCGACCTCCCCGGCACCGGGCCCATCCGTGCCCGCAAAGCCAGGGTGGCGCCAGCGGGTCCCTCGCAGGGCTTCGCCGACGCGTCCGTCTCGCTCAACGAGCAGATCGCCGTGCACTACAACTGCGCGTGCTGTCACGCGCGCATGGAGGACCCGCAGGCTGGCCTGGTCTCCTTGGTCAGGGCGCTGGAGTGCGGCTACGACGACTACGGGAACATAAGATCTGATCCCGACATTGCTTCGCTTCGAGCGGATGCGCGGTTCGAGGGGATCATGGGACGGTTCGAGCCGCAGGGTTTGTTCGAGGGTGTGTTCTCGATGCTGTCGAAGGGGACGACGGCGGAGCAGAGGAAGAAGGGGGGCGCGCCGAAGGGCGGCGGCGGGGCGGAGCTCATCGAGGGATTGTTCCAAAAGTTCAAGAAATGAGATCCTCGTTGGCGTCGGTGACTAGTTTCCCGTAGAGGGAAAACATTGCAAATAGTGATATTCAACGGCAATTGCGAAAACTGAGACAGTGCCCACACGGTACGCTCGGAAGGTTGACAGTTGACGAAGGCACCCGTCGCGTCGCGAATGTTCTCTTCCATTCTTTACGGCACGGAGGTCCGGCGGGTAGGTGCGCTTCCGAAGCCTCGCGACCAGTCACGCGGACCCTCCGTGGTCACCGCGGGCAGCTCGCGAAGGCGGAGGAGCCATGCCGGACCTTGAGGAGGTGGGCGGGACGGGTGTCCCGGGGTTGACGGACGCTGTTCACCCGATGGAGCAGACGTCTGCCGAAGGTTCCGGCGGCAGTGGGTCGGGGCCGTCGATGCTCGCCATGGCGTCGCTCGAGGTGAACGACCGGCTGCGGGACATCGACGAGCTCGTGGAGAAGGGTGTGGACCACGTGCCGTCGCCGCTCAGGCGCCGCGGGACGCCCCCGAGGAGCTTCTGGGTCGAGGAACCGGACGCGCACAGCGGCGGTGGCCTCGGCCTCGGGGCGCTCGAGCGCCAAGGGAGCCTCCGGCGGCAAGGGTCCGGGGGCACGGGCCCGAGCTCGAACCGGAGCGCGAGGAGCCACGGAAGCGACGACATCGTCCTTCCGGGTAACAACGGCGCCGCGCGGGGCGGGGGTGGCGAGCTGTGGCGGCCGGAGGTGTCCTCGCCGCCGGGGTTCGCGAGCAAATTCGCCCGGAAGTCGCGAGACGGGGCGGGATCCGGCGCGGTCTCCCCCGACGGGAAAGGGGTGCAGGATCCAAACCACGTGGACGCACAGATGGACGCGTGGCTCCGGCAGACCGTCGAGCGCATGCCGGTCAAGCCCGACCACGTATCCGGCGTGCGGGGACCGCTCATGAACGTCACCGCCGTCGACGACAAGACGGTGGACGTCGTCATGACAACCTCGTTCAGGGCGCACTTCTCCCAGCCCATATCCACGCTGGGCAATCCCGGGGGAGGTAACCGGCGCCCAGAACTACCGGGCCCTGGGCCGGGAGCCTCTACCGGGGGCGCGGTCGGGGTAGCCGCGCGCATCAGGGAGATTGAGGACCGCGGCGAGATTGGAACCGTCACTACATCCGCGTCCGCGACTCCGACGACTCCGCTGGGCGAGGGAGCGCGGCTGTCGCTTCGCACCGGCGCCTACCCCGGGAGCACCGGCCGGTTCGCCATCGCATCCCCCGACGACTACGTCAACACCGATGGATCCGGGAACAGCGGCGGGTCGCCCAAGAGCTACGAGCAGAACCAAAGAGCTTTGGTAGCGGGCGGTGACGTGCCCATGCTGAACACGATGCGGGAATGGGAGATTGCTCCGTCCGACGTGCAGCTGCACGAGCGCGTCGCCGTCGGGGGTTTCGCGGAGGTGTTCCGGGGGACGTGGAACGGGACGATCGTCGCGGTGAAGCAGCTGCTGGAGCGCGGCGCGGACGTGGTGACGCGTTTGAGGGAGGAAGCCGTGGTGCTGTCACGGCTGAGACACCCGAACTTACTGCTGTTCATGGGTTGGTGCGCGGAGCCGCCCTTCATCGCCACCGAGTTCATGCGCCGGGGTTCCCTACACAACATCCTGCGCAAGAACGGGGGTCCACTGGGGGGCCCGCGGACGCACCACGTGGCGCTATCGGTGGCCAGGGGCATGCAGTACCTGCACTCGCGGTCGCCGCCGATCCTCCACCTCGACCTCAAGTCTCCCAACATCCTGGTGGACGACAAGTGGCGCGTGAAGATCGCCGACTTTGGCCTGTCCCGCGTCCGACGCAACACGCTGCTGTCCGGACGTTCCAACATCCACGGGACGTTCGAGTGGATGGCGCCCGAGATGTTGAGAGCGGAGAACTTTGACGAAAACGCCGACGTGTACTCGTACGGCGTGGTGCTGTGGGAGTTGTTATCCGCGCCGCTGACTCCGTGGAACGAGCTCATCAACGTGCAGGTGGTGGCGGTGGTCGGGTACGACAGGCAGCGGCTGGTTCTCGGCTTGGCGGCTCAGGAGGCTGCGAGGGAGGATGCGGCGACACGGGCGATCGGTGAGCTCTTCTGGGCGTGCGCGGTGAATGATCCTCGGGCTCGTCCGACTTTTCAGTCTGTGACTGAGCGGCTGGAGGCGGCGTTGACGCTGATGCTGCCGGGGCCGGACGGTGGGACCGGCGGGGGTGTGGGGACCACGCCGGAGGTGACGGCGGGGGGTATCACCGCGGTGGGTGGGGCGGCAGGTCTGGGCGGCGTGTCTCCCGCGAACCGAGGCGGGGCATCTCAAAACGCCGCGGGTGGTGACGAGGACGAAAATATCGCGCGGAAGGCGAAGGGGCCTTTGGGGTTGGTCATCGAGGAGATCGGGGCGGAGCGCGAGACGTTCGCGGAGAAGGCGAAGGAGGAGGCGAAGGAGGTTCCTTACGTGGTCGACGAGGACGGGCACTGAGATGTTTAGGTTCAGACGTACGTTCGTATTACAAGCACGTGCGACTCATGTAAAGAATGTCGCCCCCGTTCGTCTTTCGCGCATTTCGTCGTCGTGGTACAACAAGACGTGTGATGTTAGTACAACGGCGGCCCGCCCCGGGCGCCGTGACCCCGAGGTCACCCCTCACTCGAAGCTGTCCCCAGCCAGCGCGCAGATGAAGTTGATGAACTGGTCGAACGTCATGTACAAGTCGCTTCGTGCGCGTCTTCGTGTGGCGTCACGAAGCCGTTGACTCGACTTTTTCGTACTTTTTCGCGGAGATCGATCCAATTTCCCGCGGTTTATTTACTCCGTACTCCGCACGTATGGGGTATGGGTGTTCACCCGCACTGAATCCTAATTCCCCCCAAATGCAACACCCGGTACTACCCTCGGTCTACGAACCGGGAAAATCGCCCACCCAATTACGCCCAAATCGCGTATGCAGGTTTAGTGACACGAATCTTGCCACCCGAGGCAAATTACGTGGCCCACAATCGCCCTGCAACTCCCACGGTCACCTGATTGGAGCCGCGAACCCGAGTCTCGTCGCGCGATGGGAAACTTTTTGAAGAAGCCGAGCAAACTCTTCGCTTTCACGACGCGCCAATCCCAGAGATCTCCGCGCGGTCCACGGACCAGCGGTGAGGTTAGAAGTTTCGCGGAGTTCGCGAGGAGTGGGAGTACCGCTCATCCCGCGCGTCGAGGCTCACGAGCAGTGGACCGCGAGGTCCGGGGAAAGCTCCGAGGCCCCGAGGCTGGCGCGCGACTTGAAGGGGAAAAAGTTTTTTAGTGGGACAGGATGGCGACGCTGACTGGGAGCGCGCCCAACGCGCCGCAGCGCTTCACATCGCTCAGCGGCATTCGCCGAAGCGGCAGTGGATTCGAGATGGACGGTACGTGCCCGGTTGATACGTCGCGCGTGCATCGAGGCGCCCGTCCCGGTCGCGTCAATGCACTCGCCCGACCGCGTTATTTTTACCGCCCGAGGAGACACAAGGTCACTGAACACCCAGTGCGGCCAACGTCCAGTTGGTGCTGACTGGGCGTCGAGTCAGCATCAATCCGGTCGGTTCGTGGCGCCGCTTCGACGCGACGCGGGGCTCCACGCATTCCGCTCACGAACCGTGCGGCGCGCCAAATCGTGACGCACACTATCGAGCGCCGAGGATCGTCTCGATCACCGCGCGTTCGAGCCAACCCGCGCCAGCCCGGCCGCGTTTCCTCCCACTCGATGACACCTGATTAACCTCGTTTTGGCACTGACCTTCATCTCATTCCAACAAACTTTTTCCGTTCCGTTCCAGACACGACGGCGCCGCTGTACAGCAACAGGACGCACCGCGAGGGTTTCGCGCACTGGACCACCTCGCACCTCCCGCCGCGTAAGAGGCTCGGGGACGGCAGCACACGGCGGTTCGACTCTAACCTGCCGTACGGAGAGTTTGACGAGGTTCCTAGTGAGCAAATGAAAGTGAGCTGCAACAACGTCGATCCGCTGGAGACGCCGGAGAAACCGGAGCGGAGTCCCTTCTGGGAACAGATCTTCCAGCGCGCGTCCCAAGCCCGGAGCTCCCCGAGCCCGCGTAAGCGCCGCGGGGGGAAGAAAGGAGGGCAGTTCTCTTACAAAGGGTTCAGGCCCAGCTTCAACTTTCCAAAGGCGCTCGGGCCCAAGAGGGTCGGCGGGTTTCTTCGGGCGAAGGTTGGGCAGGTTGGGCACCTCGGAAGGCAGCTCTTCAGGCCGCCGCTTCACCTGCTGCAGTTCGCGGCGGTTCTCATTCTTAACGTCACCTACTCGGTCACGTACAACATCGGCGTCGAGACCTTCGGCGGGCTCCCCGGGCACGTCAGGCAACTCGCAAAGTGGCTGTGGGGGCGAACCGGGAAACCAAAGGAGGACCCGCACGAGCACCTGAAAAATAAGCTGTTCCCGGAGGGGACGCCGCTGTCGCCGGGGAAGATCAAGCAGAAGATGCAGGACAGCCTGCACGGGCTCGGTAAGAACTCGCGAAAGCTGGGTGGGATGGTCGTCGGGGGCATGCGACGTCACGGGAGTTTCAGGTTTCAGTCGCAGGAGTTTCAGAATGAGCAGCGGCGGGTGGACTTTTTCGTCAAGGAGGGACGGCGATGCAACGCCGTGTGCGACTCCGCCGGCGCGGTCGAGAACTTTCGACAGGCGGTCGCCATCCGGCCTGCCGATCCGGACCTGCTGGTGTGCCTGTCTAAGTCCTTGTCCGACAGGGTGTTCACGGAGGATGTCTTCCACAACCACCCGCTGGCGAGGGCCATCTCCAAGGAGGCTGCCGAGATCAGCGAGCGCGCCATCGAGCTGAGCCCGAAGTGCTCCGAGGCGCATCTGTGCCTCGGGGCGGCGCTCGGGCGGCTGTCCATGTGGAGCGACAACCGCGAGAAGGTTGAGCTGTCGGGGACGATCAAGGAGCGGTGCGAGGAGGCTATCCGGCTGGATCCCACCTCGGATCTCGCGCTTCACGTGCTGGGGCGGTACCAGCACCAGATGGCCAACCTGGGACGGATCGTGCGCGCGTTGGTGCGTGTCATGTACGGCGGTAAGCTGGAGCCCGGGACGCTCGAGGAGGCTGAGACAATCTTCAGGCGGGCCATCGAGATTGCGCCCAAGCGCCTGATCCACAGGGTGGAGCTCGGTAAGCTTCTGCTGGACATGCAGCGCAAGGATGAGGCGCACGCGGAGCTCAAGCTGGCGATGACGCTGCCCAGGGAGGATATCAACTCCGAGCACGAGCGGCGAGACGCGGTGGAGCTCCTCAAGAAGCACTGGGGAGAAAAGGTTGAGATTCCGCAGTTTGCGGATCCGCCCCCGACGCCGCCGCCGAGGCTGAGCAGCGTCTCCCGCAGGAGCTCCTTTGACACCGGCAGCGGCGGCGCGCGAAGGAGCTTCGACGACGTCAGGGAGAATCCCTTCCTGACCAAGGCTGCTCAGCAGGCTGCCGCTGCCTGACCATTCTATTATTCTTTATGTACCATATAGCCAGCGCAAGACTTGTCTAATATCCAAACTTGTATGAGCTGCATCATCCGCGGGTGCCGTTCTCCTCGGGGAAAAAACGCGCGCCGCGACTAACTATCATCCTCCTCCCCTTCATCATCCCCCTCGACTCCCGCCTCCTCCGCGGCACGTATACATCTCATGATGATATCCATCTCCGTCACGTCGCACTCCACCCACCGTCCTTTCTTCAACCCACCCAGCCCGATACCCATGATCTCCACTCGGTGCAAGTCCGTGACCCGATACCCAACCGCGTCGAGCATGCGACGAATCTGGCGGTTGCGTCCCTCTCTCAGCGTGATCTCGATCGTGCGTCTTCCGGTGACGTTAATCTCACACGGCAGCGTCCTCGCGGTCAGCACCCTGTCCACCCTGTCCCGTTGCACCGGGGTTGATATCACCACCCCCTTGGACAGCGTCTTCATATCCCGCGGGCGGATATCTGTATCCACCGTCACCGCGTACGTCTTGTCGTGTCTCCGCCCCGAACGAAGCGCCGCGTTGGGCAGCCGTCCATCGCTGGTGAGCAGTATGAGCCCCGTGCTGTCCTTATCCAGCCTGCCCACCGGGAACAAACGCGCGTGCGTGTACCCGACGGCGTCGATGATGTTGGACCTGTCGCGGACGTCGGTGGTGCACGTCACGCCGCGGGGCTTCCAGTACTTGACGTACTTGAACTGCGTCGACGACGTTGTGGACGGTCCGGCTGTGTTCGTCTCCTCGGTCCGGATGACGTTCAGTGTTTCCCATTCCACCGTCTCACCGTTCAACTCGACGACGTCTCCCGGGACGACCCTGTCGCCGGACGACGCCGTCGCTCCGTTGATTGTCACCCGTCCCGACTCGATCAGCTTGTCCGCGTTACGTCGCGAGGTGAAGTCTCTGAAACACTTGTTGACGCGAATACCACCCTCAGTTGAGTGGGCTCCTCCCGCGTCGGATTCAGAATCCGACGATGCATCGCGCGTCTTCTTCGTGGAGGGTCCGCCCCGTACCCTCGAAGACGGTCCGCCTCTTCCTCCCCGCCGCTTGGCGACGTCCACGATGCGGTAGTCCTCGTCGTCGCGTAACGGCGATGACGCGGACCGCTCCCACGCCCGCGTTTGGCCCGGACTCGCGTGTTGCCACGCACCCTCCGTGCCCCGTGCCTCGCCTCTTCGGTCTCTTCTCGAGGAGGAGGACGACGTTCGCTCCTCGGATTCTTCCTCGCCCCGCGCGATGCGCTCGCCCCAGCCAACCACCGGCGCCGTCGCTTCCCCGCCCCGTCCGCGGGCACCCCCGCCGCGTCCGCCGCGACCAGCAGCACGTCCCCGTCCCCGCGATGACGGCGGGGTCCCGCGCCCGGCGAGGCACAGCACCCCAGCGGCGTGCGCGGCCATGAGTGCGCCCCCGTCTGAAAAAGCGCACTTTTCAGTCAGGGTTGAGGGTTTTGGCCACGTGATGACCTGATAAAATGGATAGGGCGTCACAACACGAGGCACGGCCTAGGGCACAAAGCCCAACCCCCGCACTCTCCCGGCGCGTCACCATGTCCGCGTTCACCGCCACGTGCTCCGTCGGATCGCTCGCGTTCCGCGCGTCGCACGCCCTCGCGCGCGTCAGCGCCCGAACCACTCGCACCGCAAACTTATCCCATCCCGGCCAGCCCCGACACCTTCACTGCGCGCCCGTGTGCATGGGGCGCAAGGCTGCGAAAGTCGCGGCGAAGAAGCAAAAGGGCGAAGCCAAGCGAACCAAGCTGTACGGCAAGTACGGCAAGATGATCGTCGCCGCGGTGAAGGAAGGCGGCGGAGCCGATCCCGTGTCCAACGTCCAGCTGAAAAAGGTTCTGGACGACGCCGCGCGCCTCTCCGTGCCGCGAGAACTGGTGGAGCGCAACATCAAACGCGCGACGGACGGGAAGCAGGCGGACTACATGGAGCTCACGTACGAAGCCTACGGCGAAGGCGGCGTCGGCATCGTCATCGAGGTCCTGTCCGACAATGTCAACCGCGCGGCGGCGGAGACCAAGAGCGTCATCAACAAAAACGGCGGCAAGGTTGCCGAGATCGGATCCGTGCTCTTCAACTTTGAACGCAAAGGGGTCATCACCATCGACTGCGACAACGGCGACGAGGAGGCGGTGTTCGAGGTCGCGTGCGAGAACGGCGGCGACGACGTCGTCCCGCGGGAGGATGGCGAAGACGGGTTCACGATCTTCACCGAGTTCGAGAACTTCATGCAGTGCCAAAAAGCGCTCGGCGACGCCGGGTACGCGATAAACCCCGACGAGACCGCGCTGAAGATGATCCCGCTGGCGGAGGTTGACGTGACTGACGAACAGCGTGAGGTGAACGACGGGCTGGTGGACAAGCTGTTGGAGCTTGAAGATGTCGACGCGGTGTACACCCAGTGATGTGACGGGGGAATCCGCGGTGATTAAATAAATCTGAAATAAATCTGATAGATCGTCCCATGCGTGGCACAGACTGTGGCACGCGCGCGCGCACCGACATGGATTCGAGGCGCGTCGCGCGCGCCATGCTCCTCGCCTTCCTCGTCGCTTCGCTCGCGGCGTCGGCGGGCGCGGCGGGCGAGTCCAGGCCCGAGACCTTCCATGAGGAGGCGCTGCTCCGCCCCCTCCCTGGCGGTCGGACGGCGTTCGTGGCGCACTTCCGGCAGGGGACGTCGCTGATGGCGCGGCACCACGAGACCTTTCCCAAGGCGATCGCGCAGATCGCGCGCGCTACGGGAGTCGCCGACGCGGAGTTGTCGTTCACGCAGGGGCGGTGGATGTACCGGCGATGGGGCCGGCCCCCGGCGGGCGCCAAACCGATCGGCGCCGAGCTCTGGGCGGCGTTCGACGTCGAGTCCGACGACGCGGCGGACGCGGGGTGGGCTAATCTCACGGCCATGTTCGGCGGGCAGTTCTGCGCCTCACTCAGCGCCCTACGCGAGACGCAGGTTGTCGTGGAGCCCGCGCTGGTGTTCCGACCGTGGGACGGCACTGACCGCGTCGATCGAACCGCCGTCGCATCACACAACAGACGCAGGCTCGGATCCCTCCCGGCGGAGGCTGTCTGCACCGAGAACCTCACGCCGTGGCTCAAGCTCCTCCCGTGCAGGGACCGCGCGGGCATCGCATCCTTACTGAGGTCGCGGTCCGCGGTGTTCGGCGCCGAGTACGTCTCGTTCACGGCGAGGATCCAGGTCAGGGGCGACGTCCTCGCGCTGACACAATCCGCCACGCTCGTGCTCGACGCTAACCGAGTCGCGAAGGAAGGTTCCTACCGTCTGACCGCCTTGCTCGGGGTCAATCAGGGAGAACGTGAAGAAGGATCCACGGCTGAAGAAGGATCCACAGCTGTGAACGGGATCGGCGCGTGCGCCGTGGCGACGTCCACGGCTGTGCACGTGCAGACGAAGGGTGGAACCGCCGTCGCCGTCGGGGGTGAGGAACCGGAGACCGGACCCGGCGGTACCCTCTCGTGGGCGGTGGAGAAGGACGGCTTCGACGTGGCGGTGCATCCCGGAGAGGGCGATGCGCGTGTGGTGGCGCCACAGCTGTACGCGGAGCGCGTGGTGACCGGCAGCGGGTACCACCGCGGCGGTATCTCCATCGAGCTCAGGAAGCCGGAGGGTTCTTCTTTCTCGAGCGGCGACGGGGGCGTCCGCGCGAGGGTGTTCCAGACACTTCCGTGGTACGTGCGCGTGTTCATCCACACGCTCGCGGTCGAGATCGATGGCGTCGCAATCCCCGTGCCCACGTCCGGTGCGGTGGAACGGAAGGGTGGGCCGGTGGAGGCGTTGCGTTGGGTCCCTGGCGTGGACCGGCGGCGGCCTTCGACTATGGAGCTTCAGCTTTACGTCCCCGTGTCGGCGTCGGTGGCTAGG
>ENA-UOXV01007690-UOXV01007690.1-marine-metagenome-genome-assembly--contig:-NODE-7690-length-10837-cov-6.147283_pt1 | contig 10837 bp, 7 predicted proteins | sample MGYA00238165_ERZ766961 | MGnify/ENA primary metagenome ERZ766961 (study PRJEB28924, sample SAMN03173240) | marine metagenome | biome: Marine; feature: Water; material: Subsurface seawater | place: North... | reverse complement strand
TTCAAAATGGTCTTGCCCCCCCCCCCCCCGGGCGCCCTGCCGCGCGTGATACCAGGCGGGTGTATGTGGGGTGCTGAGTGTTGGGTTTCGGTCCGACGTTGGGCCTCGACCTCACTGCGACCCGCGACAGGTGTACGTGGCGTCCTTCAACACGGCCGTGCAGGCGCTGCAAGTGCTAATGCAGGCCACCGCGGTGGGCGCACTCGCCGGCGAGTCCGGCGCGGGGGGTTCCTCCACGCGGGCGGCCAGCGGGTTTGGGACAGACGTGCCGCCAGTGCCGTCGACTCGCTTCTACCGCGCGCTGTATGCCAAGCTGGCGTCGCCGGACCTCCGCGTGTCGAACAAGCACTCGCTCTTCCTCAACCTGCTCTTCAAGGCCGTCAAGGCCGACCCGCTGCCCGCGCGCGCCGCCGCCTTCCTAAAGCGTCTGCTCCAGGTTGCAGCTTCGTCCCCCGTCTCGTTCGCGGCGGGTGCCCTCATCCTGGTGTCGGAAGTGCTCGCCGCTCGCGAAAACGTGTGGCGCCTGCTTACCTCACCGCCCAAACCGGACAAGCCCAGTAAGCCGGGGGGGGGCGCTGGGGGCGGAGAGAAGGATGGGGAGGACGATAGCGGTTCGGATGAGGGCGCCAGCGGCGATCCCTCAGGGTCGGACGAGGAAGCGGGCGGCCACACGGTCAAGGCCGGAGCACGGGTGACCCTCACTGGACTTGTGGGAGCTGCACATCTCAACGGCATGCAGGGCGTGGCGCGGGAGTTGGACGGCGACCGCTGGGTGGTGGTTGTCCGCGGGGAGGCTGCTCCGCTCCGTGTTAAGCCGCAGAATTTGCGCCCCGCGCAGGGCGCGGGCAACGCTGCGGCAGGCGGATTGGGCGCGGCGACGGCGGCGGCGGCAGCAGCAGACCCTGCACTGGCCCACCTTCTGCGTTACGACCCGATGAAGCGTGAGCCTGAGCACGCCGGTGCGGCGGGGGCGCAGCTGTGGGAGCTCGTGGCGCTGCAGGCGCATTTCCACCCGACCATTCGGCACTTCACCGCCCAACTGCTCAAGCGCGCGCGCATCACGTACCCGGGCGACCCGCTTGAGGACTTCACGGCCATGCGCTTCCTCGACAAATTTGTGTACAAGAATCCAAAAAAGCGGCGCGGCAAGGGTGACGGTGACGGCTCCGACGACGAGGAGGAGGCGCGTCCTGTGTCCAGAATGGCCAAGGACAAGGGCCCGGGACGAGAATCGGAACCGGTGGTAAACTCGGTGGAGTGGATGCAGCGGTCGAGCGAGGCGCTGGCGCCTGAGGACATGTTCTTCTTCCGTTACTTCTCGCAGAAGGACGAGCGGCAAAGCGATGCAAAGCGCAAGGCCAAGGCCAAGGAGATGGACGAGCGGCGCGAGCGAGAGGAGATGGAGGAGGTCGAGGCGGTGACAGGCGTCGAAGACTCGGGCGATTCGGGCTCGGAGGGCTCGGATGGCGAGGCCGCTTTCTCCGCTTCGGGAAGCGAGGAGTCTGATGTGGACTCGAGCGATGAGGAGGTCATGGACATGGGTGGAGGGTCGGGCGCAGAGGTGGACGACGACGACAGCGACGGGGAGGATATGGACATGGGCGGTGGCTTCGCCGCAGAAGAAGAGGCCGAAGCCAGTGGAGAGGAGGATAGTGAGGATGGGTACTCTGATATGGAGGACATTTCAGACGACGAGGCTCCCGTCAAGGGCAAGAAGGTGGCAAGTAAGGGTGATGCGGAACAGGAGATGATGCGTGAAATCGAGGCTGGCATCGGCTCTGACGATTCAGATGTCGAGTTTAACACCCGACTCCAAGCTGGAGGGGGAGGGAATTGGAAGGATGAGGGGGAGGACATGGACAATGACTCTGACGACTCGTCTGCAGGCGGTGAAGAAGCCATGGGAGGGATGTTTCACGAGGGCGATCACAGCGACGAGGATGGGGATGCACGGGGGGGCAAAAAGGCCAGAAAAGGCAAGGGGGCTGTCTTCGCGTCTGCAGACGACTATGCGCACCTTCTTGAAAACGATCCTGGCTCTGGCGGGGAGTCTGATGATCAGATGGGCGGACGCAGGGGAGGCGGGCGTGGTGGTGGACGCGGACGTGGGCGTGGAGCCGGTAATCGGGGACGGGGGGGTGCAGGAAGGGGTCGTGGACGTTGATACCTTACAACCCTATTCACTCCGTGCAAGCCTCATCAATCGTTCAGCAGGAATCAGAAAAAGTCCAAGACGAAGCACCTGTGTAGTAGATCAATAAATGAGTTTGTCACGGCCTCACGCACGGCCCTGCAGAAGGGTTTGTCTTGTTGGGCCGACTCAAATATCTTGGCTTGGTTCCTCTTTGCCTGGAAAAAACTTGTGAATTCTCGCTGCATGCAGCACACGTGTATTCTGTTTTCGCGCTTCATTCCATCACAATCGCAGGGCCATCTCTAACAGCATCCGCACAGGCCCATTTTTCGATTTGTCGGCGTCGCAGCAGGCTCCTGCAGCATTGTGTGTACACGTCAACAATAGAACCTTCATCCAAAATTGCCACATTCACAGAGGACGACGATATGCGCTTGCAGAGGAGCAAATTCGCCCACTAGTTCTGGCAATATTGGAGCTGACCTTCTCTTCCACGCTTGGTGTGCTCTCAGTATTCGCTTCTAGTCCTTGATCTTGTTCTTCTTCGTCCCTCTCCATCGAGGACTGAATCTCGGGAGGATCTTTGAAAATCTGCAGCAAAACACTCTGTGAAGCTGCGAATGTATTGCACTCAACCTTCATGAGAGTTCAGGTTCGTGGAACCCCCGTCTCCATGTGGACAGCAATATCTTCAGCTTTAGGTGACAGAAACATGGATCCCGATGGAAGGGAATAATGATCTGGTTCACAGACACCTGGATGTCAGCGACAGTGACAGGCTGCTGTCCGTCCTCAGTTTCAAACGCAACCTGTGATTTTGGGTGAGGAAATGTAAGGATACGTCAGGGAAATGGTATTGGGTCTCGTTCACATCAATCAATTTGTCAGTGCCCTTGAACACGATCCAATGAACGCGCATACCTGTGCCTCAGCAGCGTCACCAACTTCTTGATCGGTCAAGTTCACGCGGTCCCCTTTCGTGAACAATTGCACCGCCAGTTGAACCTCACCCACTACATTCGAAATTTTCCCCGGCAGCATTTTGTCTCCAATGAAAAACGTTAGGGTTCTGCGTGTGAAGTAAAGTCAGGTATCAGATGAAGTGCATTGCTCACAGTATTTCTCCGGCAAAACAGATGTAATGGCGTCCCGAAATATCAACCAACTACTGGAGCACAGCAAGGATACCTTTCCGCCAGCTGGACTTTGAGCTCATCACCAGTCTTGATCTGCTCTTCTGTCTCATTGATGATATTTTTCCCATCGTACATCTCACCGTTGCTAAGAAGCAGGCCCAATATTCAGATGTTGCGTGAAAATGTTAGTCCTATCTGTATTTCCACTCATGCATGGGCCTGCACCACGCGGTATAATAATCCCAGACAAGAATCCTGATCGTGCCGGGGAATCGCTCGCGGAAACTCATCAAGGGTCCCCAGTGCGATCAAAGACCGGGCAGGACCCCGCACGGACGAGTAGTTGGGAAATACAGCAGTCCCAGGGAACGAAGGGACGCGCACAAGGTTTGAACTGGTTTCAATTTTCGTCTGCCTCGTGTTTATCTCGGCCCGAATTGGAACGAAATCAGAGCCAACAGAAACAAGTTTGCTTGGGGTCCTGACCTATCCAGGTACCAGGCCTTGCTGATGCACTCCATGTCACTCCAATTCTGTCCAATTTCCACCTGCATAGAAAAAATCGCAAGCGTGAGCGACGTGTGCCGCGTGTCCTGTGCCCGCGAACGAAATGCCCCACCTCAGGCTTCTGCACTCCCACCCGCATCGGCGCCCCAGCCCGGAATTTCTTGACGACCTGCACTCGAGCAGCTTTAGCGCTTTCCCAGTGGACAACGCAGGCAAGGACCAATTTCCCTTGCGGAGGCAGGCGTGCGCAAAAAGAGGAGACAGAAAGCTAAGCCAGTCAGAAAAACGTTGAAACACACCTTAATGGTCCATATCGCAGACCCCCCATCCGGAATGATGGCGGCTCCTCGCACCGTTGGCACGTCTCCCTGACCGCCGCCCCCAAACTTCGCGAACGCTTCACTACCCTCAATTGTCACCAGCGCACTCCGGCACCAGCCGAGTCCTCCCTTCTGGGGTGAACAGTTCATTCGTGGAGGTGTGACGGCCACCTGCTTGCACGGTCACCCGCCGCCGCTCACGGTCAGCACCGCATCTCATTCAGTCTCGCGTCGTTATAGCATGAGCGAACGGAGCTCTCAGGGCTCGCTATCAAGCATCCTTTCTCATAGCACCGGCCACTCTGGACATAGAGTATATCGGCTGCTAGGTAATGCTTGGATGCCGAGGGCTAGGGATGAATCGACCTGGCCTCCAGCGGGTTCCATCCTGCGCAAGCCGCTGCAGTTTCGCAGTCGTTGGACTCAACCGCAACGTAGCTGAAAAGGCAGCGGGCTCACCTCCCACCGCGCTGAGGCCTACAATACACGACGCGGTCAAGCGCTTCTCCGACAAAATTGGCCGTACGACCGTCTCTCCCCTCGCCGAGAAGGATGCGCTGGGTTGCGGATTCCGATTCTTCCTGGTCGTCGTCATCCCTTCGAACTCGAGCCCGCCTCAGGTGTCCACGTTTGAGCAAATGTGATTTTCCTATCGGATCGCGTCACCGCTTCTTGCTTGAGCTGTAGGGCGGGGCTCTGCTCCAGGAGCTCGAGGCTTGGTCCTCCAACCGTTCGAGATTCCTGTACCACAGTACGCGCGGCAGGTTGCTGTCGACTCACAGACTGCAGTCGACTGCCCCCCGGCGCGGTTGCTAGCATCCCACGAGTCCTTGCTGCGATGCAGGCCCGCGTCGCTGGCCGTTCTGTGCTCACGACGCGCAAGTGCAGGATGGTGCACTCGGACGGTGTGATTGAGGAGATGAGTGCCATCCCAGGTCTTGCTTTTACAAATACCTGGCGGTTTCTGGCAACGCAGGGCGGGCTCTGGTGCAGACCAGGCAGCCACTCCACTTGCGTCCGATCACATGACCCTGTGGCTTCGGGGCTCTGCAGGCGATGGAGCACAGCAGCGCTCGGCTGCAGGTGGTGGATATGGGAGTATTTATCCGCCGCACTCGCACAATGTCGCAGCGCCGTCTGTTGATGGAGAGCCAGCAAACGTAGGGAAGCAATTCAGCGGGTCAACTGCGGGCGATGACGAATGGGCCCAGGCACACCCCGCCAAGAGGAGCCGGACCGCGAGCATGCTCCGCGGGAGTCAATCGGGCAGAACGGGAGGACTGGCACACGCGCCTGGCGAGGGCCGTTGCGTCGATGGCCAGGGCCTGTAGGGCTGCGCTCGAAACCGAAATCCTAACCTGGATTCACGCCTCTAATGCGACTAGGGCCTGGCAGGTGCGCAAGGAGTTTTCGGCGCAGCGCTCGGGACTGGGCGGTGCGTTGGGTTGGGCTTCAGGGGTAGTGCGGCGGGTTCCACCCAAGGTGGGCGCTGCCGTCGTGGTGGGGTTGGTGCTGCTCGCGGCGGGTGCGGGTCTGCTGGCGATGCGCGCGTCTGCGCCGCCGCCCGCGCAGCCGCTGCCCCCACCTGCGCTCCCACTCGACCAGCTCCCGGGCCTCCAGCTGGGCGGTGCCGCACGAAAGACGTTGCCAGTCGTCGTTGGGCGCCCCATTGACGGGGGAGGCGCAGCGACTGGGGCAAAGGCAGGTGCAAGCGCGGCTGCCGGTGCAAGCGCGGCGGCTGCTGCAAGCGCCCCGCTGCGAGACCCAATCGCTGCAAAGCGAAAGGCGGAGGCGCTTGCAGCAGCCGCATCAAAGAAGCAGCTAGTAGCGGAAGCAGCCAGAGCGGCAAAAGAGGAAGAGGAGAGGGCGGAGATCGCAAGGCTGCTGGCGTCACAGCCAACTGATTCACCCGAGATCGAAAAAGACCTGTCGGTGGCGCGGCAGCGCCAGGAAGTGCTCACCTATGACGATCAGCGCGCGACTGTGGCTAAGAACAACCTTGCGCCGCTGCAGCAGACGGTTGCGGGGCAGCAGGCGCAATTTGCTGCGGAGAACTCGCAGTACCAGGCTTTCAAGCAGAAGCTGGAAAAGGACCAGGAAGTGCTGAGCGAAGTGCTGGGCTCCAAGAAGGAGATTTCAGAGCGCCTTGCACAGCTTAAGGTCCTCGGACGGCGCGAGAGCGATTCGATGCCTGCGATGCAGGAAAAGGAGACTGCGGCGGAGGAGGGCGAGGAGAAGGCGCTGGAAGAGTCGGCGCACTACAAGCAGCTCGAGCGCGAGGCTGAGGCGCAGCTCGCACAAACGGTCGCAGCCGAGAAACAGGACGCGCAGGCAGAACTTGACGAGAAATCACAGACAGCAACACAACAACATTCCGCTGCAGACCACACGCGGAGTGCGCAGACGTTGCTTGCTCGCACGGTGGCGCTGCAGACGCGGATCGCGCAGCTCGAGCCTGTGGTCGGAAATCTGCAGGCGCAGTACGAGATGCGCGAGCACCAGCAGGATGAGAACGGCCTGCTCGCCATTGACGAGGAGCGCGAGCGTGCGCGCACTGCCCTGAATGGTTTCATTCGCCGCCGGGAACGGACGGAGCAGCTCCCGTTCACGCCTGCAAACAAAGCGCTTATCGCGTCGCTGACCAAGAACATGCAGGCCGCACAGCGGAAGCTCGGAACACTCTACTCAGATGAGGATTCGGACAAAGAAAAGCTTGAGGCGCGCGTAAAGGCCAAAATCCAGCGCTCCCCGCTGTACAAGCAGTACGAGGCGAAGCACAAGGAATTGGAGAAGGAGAAAGCCAAGTACTCGGATCTTTCCACGCAGGCTGCAGAGGACCAGGCGCAGTCCCAGGCTGCCGTGAACACCGCTGCTGCTGCACAAGAAGAGGCATCGCGGCAGCGACAGCAGCACGCGCTACTTTCAGCCTCGGAGCGGCGTTTGCGCATCAAGGCCAAGATGTTTGGCAAAGTGGCTCGGGTGCAGAAGGCGAACGCAAAAGTATGGGCGGAGAAAGTTTCGGCAGCTGCACAGAAAATCTTGCAGAGTAAAGCACAGCTAAACCATGAGACGATGAAAGGGGAGGAGTATCTGGAGAACGCCATGACTGGCCAGCAGCAGCGCACCGCGCTCGAGGCCAAAGTGCAAAACGAGAACGCGGCGTTCCAGCAGGAGCGCATGCTGCAGCAGGCGGACCTGCGCTCCTTCCAGACGGCGGAGCTGCAGCTCGAGGCGGCGCAGGCAGTGGTGACCAACCTGGAGCAGCAGGCACATCTCGCAAAGGCGGAGGCATGGCAGTCAGATTTGCAGGTCAGGGAGGCGCGGCAAGCGCAGGGGCTCCTCTCATCGCCCGCTAATGCCGTGACCCGCCCCTGGGTGAATCCAGTGCGCCCATTGACGTTCCCTGCGCCTGCACCGCCGCCCAGCACAATAGTCAGCAGCCCGGTGAAGGCGCTATCGTCGCCGGTGGACGTGGCGCCGTTGCTGACGGACCGTGAGATGGCGGCGGCGAGGCTGCAAAAGGCGCTCGCGTCGGGCTCGTCCAACGACCGTGGGGTGGGCCGGACGCTCTCCTCTCAGTGGGGCGCAGGACACGCGGCGCCGCCTCTCTCGCCCGAGACCCCGCCCGCGCTCCTGCCCGCCGCGGGCGTCGGCTTCCCTGTCCAGGGCCCTGCACGCTCAGCCCCCGGGCTAGGGGAGCAGCTGCAGCCACCGCTGCAGCGGCGCGGCCGCGGCGCATAGTACGCCGAGCAGCGCTGCCGTGATGCACTGTCCTTGTGTTGTTCTTTACTCGACAGCAGTGCCGCATGCCACGACACTGCAGCGTTGCACAGGCCTGCAGCGACGCGTGGCGCATGCGCGGGAGCTGGGGCAGGGCCGAGCATGTTTCACTCTGGCAAACAAGGCGCGCTGCCACTGGCGCACGCCCCGGTCAGCACCACCCGTACATATCGTAATAGACGTAATGTCCAGGCACGCCCTTGACAAAGCGGAAGGTAGCCTGGCCGCGCGGCCGCGCCGCATTTAGGTGGTTGTCCCAGCCCGCGCCTTTGCGGTCGGCGAAGTCTGTGACGGCCATGACGTACTCCAAGGCGAGGTCGGAGCTGGCCTCGAGGTCCGCCTGCTCCAGCAGCCACACCACCGAGTACTCGAGCCGCAAGTTGCCCTGCGCCTGCAGCACGTCCTTCACCCGCGCCCACTGGTCCCGGTTCGCTACAAGCGCCTGCACCTCCCGCCGGTCCATGAGCGTCAGCGTCTGCACCACGTCCCGCGCGAGCGACGTGCACCAGGACCGCGCCTGCTGGTCGCGGCTCTGGAACGCTTCCAGCCTCAGCGAGTTGACGCGGAACTCGCGCTGCGCCTCGACGATCGCCTCGCGCCAGCGCCACTCACGCAGCTGCCGCAGAGTCACCTCGCCTTTGAGACCTCCCAGTTCCTTGGCCACCTTTCTCGAGAACACGGTCTTGGAGGCCAGCGCCGCCTCGCGCCGCGCCACCGCCACGCGGCGATTGGAAATGAGGCGCGCGAGCTTGTCTTGCTCCGAACCAGTTCCGGAAGATATGATCTTGGCAGCCAGCGGCTGAAGGCGCGACTTCATACCGTGAAGCGATGCCGTTGCGTGCCTCAGTAGCAACAGCTCAAGCGGAGGCTTGCGCTCCCACGCGCGCCGAGGAATCTCGGTCAGCAGCTCCGACTCCTCGGTCAGGTCTGCGAAGATGGTGGGTCGGAATCGCGCACCACCCTTGCCCGTCAGCGCGGGAGCTTGCAGTGCCTCCGGCGCAGCCGCGCGTCGCGCCGTCCCGCCCCGCGCCTTGTTCGCCACGTACACGTCCTCGTAGCCCATTCCTGTCCAGGGCCGCGCACACGTGAGCCCGCGCGCAGTCACGTGGGACCGTAGCCGCAGACCTGCCCTCCAGCATCTCGGCAGCTCCCGTTCCGTCACTCTTCCAGGTCGAAGGCAAGAGTCATCCCAAGCTGGGCACAGCTAGGCTAAGGCTGGGGCGGGGGCGCGCCTTGAATGTCCCCGTCGGAACCTGCGCCAGCACTGCCCTCCTCCTCGTCCCCCTCTCCCACTCCCTCCTCGTCTTCTTCCTCCTCCGTTATCGGCACCGACGGCACGCGTAGCGCCCGCATGAGAGTTCGGGTGGAACCTCCACCGGACTCAGCTCCAGCGGCTTCCAGCGGCTCAAGTGGCCACTGCCGGCCCCGCCACCGCCCCCCTCGCCACGGCCCGGAGTCAGGCGGGGGCCCCTCTTCCGACACATCGCGCGCGCTCCTCGCGCCCCCGTCTTCGCGTTCGAGCGAGATTCCTTTGATCCTCCTCGTCTGCTCCTCTCTGTACCGCGCCGCCTCAGCCTCAGGGTAGAGCCCGCCTCGCTGCCACTTGAGCAGTCCCCGTCCCTGCTGAGCTGCCGCCAGCGACCAGACCCCCGGCGCCGCATCCACGGCCCTGCCAGCTACCCTCTCCGTACCGTCCGATCCCACCGTCGGCCCTGCACCGCCCTGAGCGCCGGCGGCCTTCTCATGGGCAACGGGCGGCGGGGTCGGTGTAGAAGCTGGGAACGGAGCGGGGCGGGGCGGCGGAGGCTCCGGCCACTCCGCGCCACGCGAACCGCGGAGCGGCAAGACGTTGGAGGCATTGATCAGCTGCTGCGAACGCGCGGCTTGGACGGGCGCGGCCAGCCGGTCGACCGATGAGACGAGATGCACCGCCTGTACCTCCCATCGGAGCGCGGGCCACCGCGCCGCCAGCTCCTCTCGCGCCCACCGCATCTCCTCTTCATCCTTCCACTGTCCAAGGCAGAGATGAGGGATGTACTGCCCCGCCCCAGGCCCCTCGTCCTTGAAGCCGCCCTCGACCCAGCCTCCTTCGCCTTCCACTCCCTCCCGCCCCTCGCCACCCACGCCCTCCGGTCCAAAGCCGGCCACCGTGGCCACCCCACCGCCCGAGGTGGCGCCGAGAGTGCCGGATGGCGCCTCAGGCGGATACGCAGCAGCGATTAGCGCCTGCAGGCGGCGTAGCTCTGCGCCACCCTTCTCGGGATGTGCCCAGAGCATGCACGACAGCGGATGGCGGAAGAAGCGGAACGACTTCATCTCTACTGTGAAGGGAGGCACGTCGCGGAGAAGGGTCTTGAGGTTGGCAGGGAGGTCGCGCAGCTCCTGGTCCGTCAGCAACAGCGGGTACACAAGATTGATGTGAGGCGGCCAGCGCTCAAAGTGCCGGTCGTGCTGCCGCCGCACTTCCTGGATCGCCGGCCACGTCTGCACCGGCGGCACCACGCAGATTCCCACCTTATGCAGAGGAGGAGCCGCGGTAGGTGTCTGGCTCTTCTCCCAGCGCCCCGGTAGGGAGGGCGGCGCCTCCTCATCTGCTACGTCTGACCCACCCATACCCCACTGTTCGGTGCCCGCAACCTGTGCTGGGCCAAGACCGAAACCCATCTCGATCTCCCACGGCGACAGCTCCCAGCGCAGCTTCTGGAGTCCCGGGAGTGCGGCCTCGCCGCCTCCCCGCCCAGGGAGCGGCTTCACCGCCCCCTTAACCGCTTCCCACTCCACCCGTTCTCGCACCGTTTCTTCCACCGCAGTCCACTCCAGTCCCCCCACAGCGCCCTCGCCGCCTCCGCTCGATTGGAAGACGCCCAGATCCAGTCCCCCGAGCCCAAGCGTCCCCCCCCACTCCTCCTCCCGCGCTCCCCGTCGACCCTTCCAACCTCCCACTCTGCCCCCCCTGCCTT